>ERZ808054.957-NODE-957-length-20127-cov-5.814514_pt1 | contig 20127 bp, 14 predicted proteins | sample MGYA00380201_ERZ808054 | MGnify/ENA primary metagenome ERZ808054 (study PRJEB31490, sample SAMN06133419) | mouse gut metagenome | isolation source: Z5_2 | host: mice | place: China: Chengdu | collected 2015-05 ... | reverse complement strand
CTCATTGCGGACTTTTGGTGACATCCGTGTCACCAAATTGCTGTTTGCTGAACGGAATATTAAGAAAATCTCATTTCTCTTCACAAAGCAATAGAAATCCATGGGCAGCCTGTCTTGCCCGCTTCCGCCCGACGTTGCTGGTGATGCTGCCAACCCGCCATGCCCCGGATTTCCAAAATTGATTTCCGTCCCCCCTCTTGCATCCCTTTACAAACTAAAGTATAGTAAACTAAAGTATACTAAACTAAAACAAACAACACCGGAACATATAAACGAAAAACCTACACCCCTTACCGCCTCCCGGCGGAACACATATAACCATCAGGACGCAGGTATATAAGTTTTTTTCGACAGCTGTTGCTGGCGGAGATGGTGTCAAAATGGAGGCGGGGAGGTTGGTGCAAATGGCTTCTGCACGATGGAGATGGAACTCAAAAATCGTGGAAGCCTCTGCTGACACGATTTTCGTTTTCAGAGGTCCATCGGAGTGCCCCGTGCAGCAGAATGCGCACCAACCTCCCTGCCTCCATTTTGACACCATCTCCGCCTCCACAACCTCCCTAAAAAACCTTCTCCCTGCCCCGCCCCCCTAAGGAGACTCCCCTCATGTTAAAACGCCTAGACCATTTCGACCTTCATTTCTCCCTGGGAGAATATGATTTTCATATTTCCAATATTGTCCTGGAACGTTTTGAGCGTTCCATTCCTCTCCACAGCCATAGTAAAAACAGTTATGAGATCCACTATATCCCTTTTGGCTATGGAAACGCTTCCATTGAAGGGGCATCTTATGATATCGTTCCCAATACGCTTTTCATCACCGGGCCTTTTATCGAGCATTCCCAGATTCCCGATTCGAAAGATCCCATGTGCGAATATTGTATTTATTTAAAAATAGGGCGCTGTCCTGCCCCGTCTTCTTCCCTCGCTGAAAAAAAGCTTGCCAGAATTTTCCGGCAGACCGATTTCTGGTTCGGTCAGGACAACCAGGATATCCATACACTGATGAAGCAGCTTTTCTTCGAACTGGAACACCGCTATACCGGCTATTCCATCCAGGCGGAAATTCTTTTAAAACAGCTGATCATCAAGCTGGTAAGAAATTATGAGGGGCGGATGGAAACAAATTCCTGCACCGACGCTCCTAACTTATTTGACAACAAATACCTGATTATCGAAGAATGTTTTCTTTATGAATACCGGACGCTTACGCTCGACGCGCTGTCCGCCCGCCTCGGGCTGGGCATCCGTCAGACGGAACGATTGTTAAAACTTCATTACGGCAAGACTTTTCTACAGAAAAAAACAGAAGCGCGCATGTCTGCCGCCTCCATTCTTTTGCAAAATCCTTCTCTGTCAGTCACACAAATTGCAGAAGATACCGGTTACTCCTGCGTCGAGCATTTTTCCGCTTCTTTCAAACGCTATTACGGCCAAAGCGCCACCGCTTACCGGAAGCAGTTTTCCATATCCCCTTAAAAAATGCCGAGTATTTTTTCACGGAATCCCGCATAAATCGTGTCGTAATCGGCGTAATTGATCTTGCTGTCTTTAAAGCGGCTCCCCCATTCAGCGCAGACAGCATCCGCTACCGTTTTGGCATGATCGCTGCTTGTCATCAAAAGAGCGGGAAAAGTATAATATATCATAAAGAAATTCAAATCGGCCTGTATCCTGCCATTGATCCTTCCTTTTACTTTATAGTTGCCTTCCACCCTGTTCACGAACTCCGAAGCGATTTCCTTTGCCGCGCTTTCCTTATCCTCCGCAGCTTCCATATATTCCATCATTTCCGAAAAATAATGCCCGTGTTCGTCTCTGAAACCAACCATATTTTTTTCATAAGACGCTTTTTTCAGCTTTTTCATCATTACCTGCATGTTCTCAAATATTTTTTCCACGCCATCCAACATTTTACCATCCATCCTTTCTACACTCATCCACATGCCGCCTCCCGGCGGCACAAACCATCAACGGTGTGAAGCGAAGTTCTTGGCGAAGCACCCACTGGTGCGAGCCTTAGAACTTCTCTTCACACTACTACTCTTCCCTGAAGGGAAATAATAATTTCTGGTTTTCTTCCGTATACACGCTGTCGTTGCTGATTAACTCGCAGCCGGAATCGATATGTTTTACCACTTTTTCCCCATTCAGAAGGCTCGCAGCAGCCTCCACCCCAAGATAACCCATTTTAAAAGGATTCTGAATCACTATAATTTCAAAAATACCTTCTTCCAAAAACTGTATTTCCTCCAAAGAGCTGTCAATACCCACTACTCGGATGTCCTGCCTTCCCTTTTCCTTGATTGCCCTGGCGGCTCCCACCGCAGAATATTCATTTAATCCGGCCACAAGATCGATATCAGGATATTTTTCCATCAGCTCCAACATCAGCAGATAGGCTTTATCGTAATCGGAATCGCAGAATACTACGTCCACGATCCTGTCCTCATACTCTCCAAGGCCCTTTCTCACGCCCTCTTCCCTCTCGATGGCGGTGGAAGACCCTTCCACGTGGCCGATGATCGCGATCTGGGATTCCTCCGTGGCATACTGCCGCATATAATCCCCTTCCACTTCCCCCAGTTTTACATTATCCGTCGTAATAACCGTATCCGCAATATCTTCGTCAATTTCCGAGTCTACCAATATCAGCGGTATTCCGCTTTCCACCACCTTTTTCGCATAAGGGGTCGTTTCCGTATAACTGGACGGCGTCAGCAGAATCGCGGAAGGCTTCTGTTCGATCGCCCATTCGATCAGAGCATTCTGTTCCGTATAATCATCCTCCGTTTCCGGCGCCACTATCGTAAGATCCATATTGTTTTCGGCCGCCGCCATTTCCACCCCTTCGATCAGCAGTTTCCAGAAATCGTTGTCTTCATCGATCACTTTCGGAATAAAAATAATACTGCGTTTCTCATCCTTCCCTCTGCCGTTATGCCAAAAGAAAAAAGCAAGAAGCGCCAGGGCCATAACGGCCGCCGCCCAAAAAAGCGCAGTTCTCTTATGTACTTTCATCCTCTCTCCTCCTCTCTGAAATTCCTTGGGATAATGATCGTCACCGTAGTCCCTTCCCCCAAAGTACTTTCAAAATGAAGGCCGTATTCCGCCCCGTAATATAAGCGTATCCGTGTCTGTACATTATGAACGCCCACGCCGTTATTCCCTTCGCTGGCCAGCGATTTATCAAATATACCTTTCAAGGCAGCCTCATCCATACCGATTCCGTTATCGATCACTTTCAAAACTATGTGGTCTCCTTCTCCATACCCCACTATGCGGATCAACCCCTTGGAACCTTTATATTTAATGCCGTGGTAAATGGCGTTTTCCACCAGTGGCTGCAAGATAAGGTTGATGATTTCTTCCTTTTTAATATCCTCCGCCACTTCTATTTCGTATTCCAGCTTATCCTTATAGCGCATCTTCTGGATGGTCAGATAACTTCCTGCATAATCCACTTCTTTTTCCAGGGGAATTCTTTCGTTATCGTTGCTGATGCTCTGGCGCAGCAGCCTTGCCAGCGCGGAAGTCATACGCACCACTTCCTTATTCTTCCCCCCTTCTGCCATCCAGATAATAGAGTCCAGCGTATTATACAGAAAATGGGGATTGATCTGCGAGCGGAGCGCTTTCATCTCGCTCTTGCGTTTTTCCTCCTGCTCATAAATATTCTGCTTCATCAGCTGCCGTATTTTTGCGGTCATAAGGTTAAAAGAATTTCCCAGGCTGTCGATCTCGCTGTCCGAACGAATCACTACGGCCGTATTTTCAAAATTTCCTTTTTCCACCTCTTTCATAGAGTCCTTTAATTCTTTGATCGGCCTCGTAATAGCCGTGGCAAGAAATATGGCAAGCACCATAGCGATTCCAAGAAGAATTACCGCTGTCAGCACGTAAACCGACTCCGTTTCTTCCTTATTTTTCATCAGTTCGGAGATGTCCGCTACGCCGACCACCCTCCATCCGGTTTTTTCGGATACCGATACGGTATAGAGCTTGCCTTCCCCTTCTCCCCTTTCATCGGTGACAAAATAACTGTCGGAAGCGCATTCCAGCACTTCTCCGATCCTTTCTTCCTTCAGCCCGTTATAAAGAAGCTGCTGTTTCGGATGATAAATGATTTTTCCCGCTTCGTCCACAATAAATACATAACTGTTCGTGGCAAGGCTATTATTTTCACACAGATCCTTCAACAGTTTATAGTTCAGGTCGATAAAGAAAACTCCCCCGTTTTCTCCGGTCTGCGGATTCTCGATTCCCTTGCTCAAAGTCACTACCCATTTATAGTTATTGCGTATTACATGTTGGACATGAGAAGCCGTCAGTATGCTTTCGTCCCCCTCCAATGCTTTTTCAAACCATTCCACATCCTGGAGGGAAACATTTTCATTCAGCTTATCCATCCCTCCGTTAATAATAAAATCCCGCTCCGGCGTCACCACCGCAATATTGGAAATATCCTGCCTCGTCTCCACGACGGTATTAAACTGGGTCACGATGCGCCCGTAAACTTCTTCCGTCTCTTCCTTTGGCATCTTCATAAACAGATACTTCTGTACATCCCCGCCCTGAATAATCATGGATGAGATATTTTCCATATAATCGATGTAGGAATCGATATCCCTGTTCACCTGGCGCACCAGGCGGGAAGTATAATCCGTCGAATTTTCCAAAACCGTCTTTTTCGTATAACCTACAGATATCAAAAGAAAGATAGCCATCGTTATGACGATCAGCAGAGAAAACAAACAAAGCATTGTTGTTTTCACACTTTTAAACAACGATAAAACCGTAAAGCGATTCTTTTTTTCAGACATTTACTTCCTCATTTCCCTGGCATATTCGGTAGGCGTTTTTCCCGTAATTTTCTTGAAAGCGATGCTGAAATAGTGGGAATCGTTAAAGCCCACCCGTTCCGCAATCTCATAATTTTTCATGTCCGTATGTTCCAGCAGTTCTTTAGCCTTCTGCATCCTGAGTCCGATCAGCACATCCATAAACGTCGTCCCTGTTACCTGTTTGAAAATGGCGCTGAAACGGCTGGTGCTGATATTCAGGTAAGAACAGACGGAATGAAGGCTCAAATCGCAGTCGCCGTAATTTTTTTCTATATAATCCATGGCCATTACCGCATATTTTTTACCGCCTACATTTTTCTGGCTGTCCATCCATTCGCCGGTCTTCTTACAGTAAGAAGCAAGAATATCCAGAGCCTCCCGGAGCTGTCCTGCCGTCAGCGCCCTGTCCAGCACATCTTCTCCTGAAACCGCCCTTTGGCATCCTTCCGTTTCCGACAGCCGGCAAAGCTCGTTCATCATGTCCACCACCCGCTGCAGGACAATCCCCGTACTCCTTCTGTCATAACGGCACTCACGCAATTCCTTTTCCATGTCCTTAAAATCATCTTCTATCTTTTGGCTCTCATTCCCCTTCACATGACTGGCTAATACATCCAGCATCCGGTCCACATCCGCCTGGCGCTTTCCCTGCCGTATTTCTTCTATTTCCATAATGCGGTTTCCGCCCATGATATAATGGTACTCCAGAGCCTCCTCCGCTTCTTCGTAAGATTTATATATATTTTCCGTCTCTACCGCATAACTTCCAAGACCGATATTGACGGCAAGCTGCATAATCCGGTTCATCTGCCCGATGATTTCCCGGCAGATATTTCTTACTTTCTGGCGGAACTCCGCCGGACGGTTGGAATGGAGAAGAATATAAGTGCGGTGGTCCTTTCCCTGGCAGACTTCTCCCGCTTTATTTTTCTTCACAATCTCCTGGCTGATATTATGCAGGACAAAAGCCATAAGAGCGCTCTCCCTCTTCCGTTCTTCGTCCAGTTTATAGGTGGAACGCGCATAAATATCCAGTTCAACTACCGCTACGCGGTACACGGCAGAATCCAGGCTCAGTCCTACCTTTGCCAGTTCTCTTCGTATTTCCTCATCCGCCTTGCTGCCTCTGATCAGGTGAAGCAAAGCATCGGAATAAAGAAGCTGCTGTCCTTTTCGATAGGCGGACTCCAATTCCAATATTTTCTTTTCCGCTTTTCGCTCCTTATCCAGTTCCGCTTTCAGATCCAGCAGCGCCTTTCCCATCTCTTCGGCCGTAATCGGTTTTAATAAATATTCCTTTACCCCATAGCGGATCGCTTTCTTCGCATAATCAAAATCATCGTATCCGCTCAAAATAATAATTTTTATGGAAGGATGCTCCTCGCCCAGCCTTTCGCTCAACTGCATCCCGTCCATATACGGCATGCAGATATCCGTAAGAACTACATCTACCGGGGTTTTCTCTATAAATTCCAAAGCCTCTTTTCCGTTTTCACAACTGCCGGCCAGTTCATATCCATACTTCTCCCATTGTACATTCTCGCTGACCGCTTCCCGGATCAACGCTTCATCATCCACAAGTAATATCCGATACATCCCCTGTCCTGCTCCTTTCTTTCCGCCGGACCCTGAAATCAAAATGCAGCATTCCCCTTTATAAGCATTCCAAAAAGGAAAATACTGCATTTTTACAAAAAGTGCATAAATAATTGTTCAGGGATTTTACTACTTATCGACCACAACGCCTTTTTGCAGCATAATATTCGCGTAAAGCGCCGTTTCCCCTGTGGCGATGATCGCGTATACTTTCTTTGCCTCCTCGTAAAAAGCAAAGCGTTCGATCTGTCCAATGGCTTCTGCCCCACGTTCGTCATGACAGGCCGTGATCTTTTCATAAGTCTTCCAGATCGGCGTTTCCACCGTATCCCCCGGCATCACTTCCATAAGGTTCACCGGTTTCTCCACATAAGTATCCAACGGAAATACTTGCAGGATGGCGTCCAATATTTCCGGGATACCATGTCCGTCCATACGGATAACGATCGCATCCCTTCCCATAGTCTCCGCCGGGAAATTACCGTCGGCAATTACCAGCCTGTCGCTGTGCCCCATCTCACACAATACTTTCAGCAATTCGGGGGATAAGATCCCCGGAACTCCTTTTAACATCGCAATCCCTCCAATCCATCAACATTCATCTGCTCTTACAAACGTATAATAAAATAGTATCATGTCGCCGGCACAAAAAATCGAAGGATAATGGCATAATATATAACATTTTTCACTTCACTCTCTTCTTTTTTTCCGAAGAATGGGAATGTTTCTTTTTCTTCCGTTTCCGCTTTTTCCTTCTCTCCCTCTCGTTTTCTTTTAAAATCACTACCACTATGACAATGCCGATAACTGCCGCTGCCGCCAGGCAGAGAACCAGGAGGATTTTACCATCTATTTTCAATGCCTTCTTTTTACCGTCTACCGTTCCGCCATTTTCCTGATCCAGCAGTATCTTCTCCGTTCCATCTTCCGTTTCCGCCAAGGTCTCCGCATCCGTTCCGTCCGAATTCCCCTCGCCGGAGATGCCGTTTTCTTCCTTCGCAATGAGAATACCTGACGGCCCATCTCCTGGATCCACGACAGATACTTTGCCGCCCCGCTTCGTCCGCACTTTCCCACTTGTTCCTGAGGCGGGCTTCCCGGTTACCTGAACGGCCATTCCCTGACTCATATCTATCAGCCCGGAAGTCTGATTATTTTTCTGGACAACAGAAGAGGGAATATTCTGGGCATCAGAGGGATCGTTTTTCAACTGTGTATTCTCATCGTACAGCCCGTCATTTATATTTCCTCCGCCGGAAGAACCCTCCTGGTTCCCATCGTCAGGATTTTGGTTTCCACCGCCCGGCTCCTGGCCGTCATCTTCCTGATCCCCGCCAGGAACGGGAACGGGTTCCTCTTCCTCCGGCCCCGGTGGATAGACCGCTCCATCGCCGATTTTCATGCTCACAGGCTCTGGCGCCTTTTCCACCATCGGTATTTTATCTCCATAAGATCCATTGGCTGTCCGAAAGGAATCTTCACAATAACTGATTTCCACCGACGTAAGCTGCGCCGCATCCGCCGGCGTTATATTGACATAGCCAAGATTCAGCACTTCCCCATCAAACAGGCTCTTCGCGGAAGCCGCATAAATATCCAGTCTCCCCGCCTCCTCTTTATATATGAATCCATGTTCTGTACCTTGCACGTTCGGGGAAAATTCAAATCCCACCTCAGCCTGTCTCTCCGTATCCACTTTCAGCGAAAGGGAAACGGCCGTAATTTCTTCTTCCGCCGCATTGCTCATTTCCAGCGATACGGCTACTTTCGAACCTTCCTGACTTAAATTTACCGCGTCCTGCCCGGCTGCAAAAACCCGCATCGGGCAGACCAGTGCCCAAACAACCGCTCCCAAATATAATCCTTTCTTCATCCGTACACCTCTTAAGCGCTTTTTTCTATCAACGTTATTTCCGTTATTGCTCCTCTTTTCCTACAAAAGTAATATATTCCAAAGTCTCCGGTATCCTGAGAGGCAGCGTATCGCTTACAAGCCTCTGTCCCTCGTTCGTCAGCGCATTATCCACACGGTAAAGCTGCGCACGCACTGTCTTTCCTTTCCATTGGTCTATGTATTCCGGCTCGATCCAATAGATCCAGATTCCGTCGCTTACTTCCCCGAGCGCCCCGTTTTCAGGCACTTTAGCCAAAATGATCTGTTCCGCTTTCAGTACATTTTCTTCGTCCACGCCTCCGACTACGGAACTGTCTTCGTCGTAAAGCACCACCACGTTATAATCCGGGTTTCCTTTATAATTTCCCGTAAAGATCAGCGAACCTTGGGGAATGGCTTTTCCCTGCTCATAAACGTATTCCTCTTCTAAAATTCCCACGGCTCCCTGTGTGCCGCTCTCTTTCACGCCAAAGGAAATACTGTCTCCCGCCGGCCCGAGCAAGTCTACTTCCGTTATGCTCATATGGCTCTGTCCCAAAGCCTTTAACCTGACATAAGCCGCATCATATGTACATATCCAGGGATCTCCCGCCGCATTCTCAAAGTAAACCGTCTGGCTTCCTTTTTTCTCTTCAAATCTTCCTTTCTTGACCGTCGTCCACTGGCTGCCGTCCACGCTTACCTCGATCTCATAATCGCCGATCGGCGTTCCCGATTTGACCGTATATTTCAATCCGCATACTGCCAGCGGCTGGTTCATACGCAGGAGGATCACGGCGTCGCTTCCTGAAGTCTGCCCTGCATAAGTATCCTCATAATTTCCGTCGATCACGCGGTAAATAGCCGAAACTGTTTCCGGCGCACAGGGATCCTCTTCCGTTGCCCCATCCGCCCCGTCGAGTTCCGAACCCATATTGGTCGTCACCGTCCATTGCGATTTGTCATGGCTGCCGTCGTGGGATATTCTCACATTGCCGACCGTGTAGGCATTGGAGCGGAAACCGAACTTATCCACCGCCGTAACCTCATAGGTCAGAACTCTATTGTTGATGATGGCAACGCGATCCGTATAAGTATTCTCTGTGGAAAATCCAACAACCTGACGCACGGGCTTCCCATCCTCATAAGAATATCTGGCGATCTCGTATCCCAGAATCACTCCCGGGTCGGCCGTACTTTGAATAGAAATCACCACCTCATTCGGATTTTCGCCAATTTGCGCCATACTTCCCGCTGCAATAACATCCTGTCCTTTCACGGAACCGGATATGCCGTGTTCTATCTCATATACTCTCGCATCATCCGTCAGATAATAGATCGCCCTTTCTTCTTTCCCGAACTGGCTCGCATAACGCATTGTCTCTGCATCCGGAACCAGCCCCCAGCGCATAAAGAATTCCGTCAGATCCTTTTCCGCCGCCGCACAAGCCAGACGCATAATATTTTGCTCGCTGCCGCCATCCAGTCTCAATCCGCCCTTTGCCCGGGAAGCATCCCTGCTATAAGAATCCACCCTCGCGTAAAACAAATTGGCCTGTTGTTCCTCATAACTGTCATAAGTTTTATAGTTATATCCTCTGTCATAAGCCAGATGAAGCTGCCAGTACATGGCAAGGTGGGTAAACACATTCCCCGGACTTCCCACCGTATTCGAAGTCACTTTTTTATACACATTTTCATAATTAAACCTTACGGTAGCATTGCTGTCCTCCGACTTTATCAGCTGCGCAAAATAATTGTTCGTAACCTCAGCGATGGCATAGCTCCCCTGATTGATATTATGCCCGATCTCGTGGCCGATGCCCCAGCCAAAGTATCTGCCGCTGGCATACTTGCCGTTTTCATCCGTCTGCACAGGCACGGACGAAGCCAGTCCCGGCACGGAACCCCATTCGATTCCGATATGGTTTCCTGACGCATACATAAATGCTCCGGCAAACATCCTCATATAACGGATGTTCAAATGCTGGGCCGGCATCCGGTCTGTTGCCGGCGCGGATGCATCCGCGCTCAAACCTTTATGCTGATAAAAAAGGTGCATCATTTCGTCCATTGCCTGTAACGACTGTCCGAGCTTATCCGCCCGCTGTTCCGTCGTTCCCTGTCCAAGTCCCGCCAATATCTGCTCCGCGGATACGGACAGCATCATCTGATCCAGTACGATATCCGTCGCGCCGAGAATACAGTTCTGTTTGTCGTATGCCCTGTTTACCTTGTTGCCCGCTCCTGCCGTTTCATGTATTTGTTTATGTTGTTCTTCCATGGAAGCTACATGTTCCTCCAGCTCTTTTACATAAGAAACAATGCGGTCCTTCCGGCTCTGTTCATCCTTGACTCCGTACAGGTTCAGCACAGGTATCTTTCCACCGCCGCTTACCCGCACGGCATATCTGTCATTCGCGTTATTGCCGGTATATTGGATGTAAAGCGCTCCGCCGCCCTCGCAGGCCAGACTTTGGATAGAAGGTATGGTAATCTCATTGCGGCCCACTTTCAACGTAGCCACTTCCGATGCAAATGCTCCCGCCTCCGCATGATATTGAGTAGCAATCAGCTTCAATGCCGAATTAGAACCGGTTTTCAACCGGTCATGGCCTACATAAATGACCAGTTCTTCCCCTTCATAAGCCGAAATGCCCAATGGCTGCCATGCGTTCAATCCGCCAAATCCCAGATGCCCGTCTTTTGCCGCCGTAATCGCCGGATTAATGGTTACGATATCTCTGAACTCCGAAGAAAGCAGTCCTCTCGCATTCTCCAGCTCCCGTTGCAGCATAGCTCTTTCCGGGTGGTATTCCCCGCTTTTTTCATCCTTTGTATCCAGCCTCTTTTGCAGCTCGTCGATGGTTTCCTCCGTCACGCCTTCTTTCAGAACGGTGTGCAGGTCATCCCCATATAACCCGAGGATATCATTCTCCAGGCTGTCATAATAGTAAAAATTCACTTCCGCTATCGTCATATTATACAGCGCGTATCCTCGCGCAAAACCGAGTTTTATCTTATTTGTCCTGATCGGCTCCGCCAATTTTACCATATAATATTTTCTGCCGTTGGCATCCGTTCTCTGCACAACGAACACATTTTCCGCATATGTTCCGTTCGGATGCTCTTCATCGAAGTAGCAGACCGATACCTTGGCATAAGAGGCAATATCTTCCGGTTCCGCGAAGGCAATATAGCTCATTTCATAATAATCATCCAGTGTAAACAGAAGCCCTTTATTGTTTGCCACATATTCCGCTCCATCATCCCAGTCCAAAATCTGGTAATAAGAGCCGAAACTTTTATCCACCGTTCCAAGAGCGCTCTGATTATCTTTATCCAAAGCGCTTGTTATCATCTCGCCCCTGCCATGGGTCGCGCTCACGATATGGGCGCTTACTTTCCCCTCTCCGTTGGATTCATTGATCAGTTTGTATTTCGGCATTTGGGCCGGCTTCAGCGTAATCGTCCATACTTCCGAATGAAGAGAAGGCGCGCTCTCGCCCAGCGCATTCACTCCTGTCACATATACCTCATATCCCGTCTGGTCTTTCAGACCGGTAATGGTATATTGGTTCTTTTCGATGCCCGTAATTGTTCGGAATGAACTCTCTCCCAGTTCTTTATAATATACCTGATAGCTGTCAGTATCTTTCATATCTTTCCAGCTCATGCGGATACAGCAATACCCGCCTACCGCTTTCAGATTGTCCGGTGCATCCGGTCTGCTGGAAGCTTCCGGAACAACCGATGCCCATTCCCCATAAGAACCCGCCCATGTGCCGTTTACCGATCTCACGCGGGCTTCATAGGTTTCCCCGTTCGTCAGCTTTCCATTGCGGAAAGATTTTACTTCCAGGCTGTTAGCGGCAACACGCACCGTTTCCACTTCCCCGCCATATCGGATTTCCACCTCATAACCGGTGATATTGGTCTGTGCTTCCCATGTCAGAGTAAACGACCGGTTCCCGCCCGTCGCCGACAATATTTTGGGAATATTAAAAGAGGGTTCCGAAATACGTTTTTCCATATCATTCAAAAATTCCACTTTGGAAATTTCCGCCAGACTTCCTCCATTTGTCGTTCCTGTAATCCTGAAAGTCACTTTTTTTACGGCAATCTGGCCTCCCAGGTCGATTTTGAGCAGTCCGTCGCGGCGGCCTTCCTGCACAGTTCTGGCCGCCGCTCCCATTGCCTGTATTCCGTTAGCTATCTCGATGCTTATGGGTTCCCCATCCGTTTCCAGAAGCAATTCCCCGCTTTCCACAGCATTTTGCCCCATGGAAATCAAAATCTGCTCCACATGGGCATATTCGCCCCTTTCCGCCTTCTCCTTGCTCTGAAGGTTAAATCCGATCTTCACCGGATTTTGTTCCGTAATCGCTCCTCCCTGAACGGTTTCCAGAACGACCGGAATGGATGCGTCCGACAGCAATGCTGACGGATCGCCGCCCGTCACTTTCGTATTTCCGGTATCGATGTTCACCTTTACTGCTTCCGGCGCGATAGTTCCGGCAAGGACAGCGCGGGTATCCGCATTTTCATTCAGTTTCGCCCTGCTGTTGACATAATATTGCAAATCCACCAGATCTGTTTTTCCGTCCTTGTCCAGATCTGTCATTTCCACATTAGGATCGCCGGCCAGCACTCCGTTTTCTCCCCGGCTGATCGCCTCCATAATGGCATTCCTGTCCGCTTCATCGATCTTTCCGTCCCTGTTGACGTCCCCGATCAGCAATACGCCCGGATGGGGGCTGCCTTCTTTATAGTCAAAGCCGTCCAGGTTTACGAAACCCGTATGGATTTCCGCCGTCCGAATATCCCCGTCCACTACAATATCCTGTTCATAAGGAAGAAACCCGAAACCGGCTCCGCCGCGTTCTTCCACTTTCAGCCGGTAAGTGCCTGGCAAAAGCCCGTCAAACAATATTGTATGGGCGTCCGCTTCCCGTCCGAGATCTTCTTCTTTCTCAGCTATTACATTTCCGTCTCCGCTTTCCAGTCTGACCGTCAAAGCAATCTTTTGCGATGCGTCGATCGGAAGTACATTTCTCAATATCACTTCCGCCCGTCCTTTTGCATCGGAAGGCGCATATTCCTTATTCCATTCTTCGTCATCCGCGGAAGAAACCGGCGTTTCCGTACCCGGTATTTCTGTTGCCGGCACTTCCATACCATCCGGCGTTGTGCCGTCCTTTATTGTACCATCGGATATTATTCCATCCGGCGTTTTATTATCCGGTATTCCTCCAACTCCCGGCATTCCTGTATCGCCGGGTGCCGCCGTATCGCCCGGTACCGTGTTATCCGGCGCTGTCCCCGGAGTAGTTCCCGTTCCGTTTGTCGTTCCTCCCCCCGGCGTGTTTTCCGTTCCGTTCGTCGTTCCATCCCCCGGTGTGTTTTCCGTCCCGGTTATCGTTCCTCCCCCCGGCGTGTTTTCCGTCCCGGTTATCGTTCCTCCTCCCGGCATGTTTTCCGTCCCGGTTATCGTTCCTCCTCCCGGCATGTTTTCCGTTCCGTTCGTCGTTCCTTCCCCCGGCGTGTTTTCCGTCCCGGTTATCGTTCCTCCCCCCGGCGTGTTTTCTGTTCCGTTCGTCGTTCCTCCCCCTGGCGTGCTTCCTGTTCCGTTCGTCGTTCCTCCCCCTGGCGTGCTTCCTGCATTGTCCGGCCTTGCGTCCGGTGCCGCTCCCGGCACGGTTCCGTTATCCGGTATGGTTCCGTTCACCGCATCCATTGGCCCCGGAACGGCTTTCGCCCCTGTCACATCTCCTTCCGGCGGAACATACAAAGTTCCCCCTTCATTCTGCCTCTCTTTTTGTACACTCGCTCCGTTCGGTTCCGCTGCCCGAACCGGAAGAATCCATGCTGCAACCAGGCAAAATGCCAGCAGCCAGGCTATCTTTCGTTTCATATTCTTTCTCCCTTTCCTTTCGTAAAAGCATACTTTTCAGCAATAAAATAAACCAGCTTTTCATGAGGCATAAAATACCTCTCCCATTCATTGAGAAATTCTTTCCCCGACAAATCCCTTTCCTGCGATTGTTTCCTGATGTCCGCCAAAGCCTTTACCATCCCGACGATCTCTTCCTTGCTCAGATCCCCGCTGTCTGCCAGAAAATCATAGCTGATGCGTATCTCTTCCCCGCAAAACACATCATCTATCAGCCGATATGCCATTTTCCAGTTTTCTGCATCCAAAAAACATAGCTTTCTGATAAACATAAATTTATCCGCATACCGCAAGTAGGATTTTCTGCACACCTCATTTTCCAAGTCATCCAATATCCTTTTCCACTGCCCATTCTGCTCTCTGATAATGAGTTCTTCCGCCGTTTCAAAGAAACTGCGCGCTTCCGGGATCTCATTTTTTCCTCCATGTTCATAATGCAGGAAACAGCAGTGCGGAAATTCCACATCCCAATCCTCTCCCAGCCTTTCTTTCAACTTTTCCAGAGCATTCCTGCAATTTTGCCATTCGAGAGTGTCCGTTTCGTTGACCTTTATCAGCCTTACACTGCCCTTCCCCTTCAGCACCAGGTTCTTTTCCGCATATGCACGTGCCGCCGGCGTCAGGGAATACATCACATATTTTTCCTTTTTATATATCTCCAGCAGTTCCACCTCACACCGCTTCATTCTTTGCAGAATATTGCTAAGCGCGCTGGATGTCAGATCCATTTTTTCCGCAATTTCCTTATTGGTCATCGTATGATCCACCAATAACAGCATGATCCGGGCCATCTGCTTTGTTAAAAACCGGCGGATCAATGTCTCTGACTCATCTGCCAAAAATAGATGACTCACATTATTTTCATCTTCTTTTTCCAAATCAATTTTTCGAATAATATCTCCATCCATTGCATTGTACCTATTCCCTTCTGCTTCTCAATATATCCTATTTATCCTCACAATATCTACGCCATTTCATACTATCACAAGATAACTCATATTTCAACAATAAATGACTCACGAATGTAGAAATCAATTTTTATAAACGCCATGGCGGAGGAAGCCAAACGGGGCTGGGGAAGCGGAACAGGGCGGCGGGCGGGACACGGTTTTCTGCCGGGGCTTCCAATCAGATTTCACTAATGAAATGGATATATAGTACCCAACCGGACGAGCCGGGAGCAACGGACATCCTGTCCTGCGCTCCCTGAAACCGCCGTCCTGGCGGTTTCGCTCTGGTTATTGACCATTTCATAAGTGAAATAGCTGATTGTACGCAACAGCAAAAAACCCGCCCCCGGCCAGCCCCTTTTTCCTGCTGTTCCCGCCTCCCCCGTTTGCTTCCGGCCGCCAAGGCGCTTTTTAAAATGGATTTCCGTCTACCATCCCCCCTCAAAACTGCTGTTCGCCAAAAACCTTTACAATCCCTCTCAAATATGGTATCTTCTTATCGTATTGTATCTCTAAAATAAGAGAATGATAACAGGAGGAAGAAAAATGAATAACAAAAAAACTTTATCTATGGTTATGACCGGGCTTTTTATGGCAATTATCGCGGTCATGACTTTCATTCCCAATGTAGGTTATATTAACCTCATTGTCATCAAGGCGACATTGCTCCATGTGCCGGTCATTGTCGGATCCATCGTTCTTGGACCGAAAAAGGGTGCGGTATTGGGAGCTACTTTCGGAATTACCAGCCTGATTAAAAATACGCTGGAGCCGAGCCTTCTTTCCTTTGCGTTTTCCCCTTTTTACCAGGTAGGGGATATCGGCGGAAACGGCTGGAGCGTGGTAATTGCGTTGGTGCCCAGGATACTTGTGGGAGTCATTCCCTATTTCGTATTTACCGGTATAGAAAAATTGTTAAAGAATATAAAAATGAGGAGGACTATAGCCCTTCCCCTGGCATGCGCGTCAGGCGCTTTAATTAATACGCTATTAGCGATGCACCTGATCTTTTTCTGCTTCCGGGAAGAGTTTGCGGCGGCGCAGAGCGTAGCCGTTGATGTAGTATACTCTATGATACTCGGAATCATTGCGGCAAACGGGATACCGGAGACTATCGTTGCCGTTGTGATCGGCGGTGCGGTAAGCCTTGCCCTGCTTAGGGTATCTCCGCAGCCGGTCAGAATTACGGAAAAGGTTGTAGGACATGCAAAATAGGAGAAAGGAAATCATATGCTGCGTGGAAAAAATGTTGTACTTGCGGTGACGGGAAGTATTGCTGCTTATAAAATCGCATATTTGGCGAGTATGCTGAAGAAACTGAATGCGGATGTTACGGTTTTAATGACAAGGAATGCGGTTAATTTTATTCATCCGATTACTTTTGAGACATTGACAGGAAACAAATGCCTGATCGATACTTTTGACCGTAATTTTGAGTACAGCGTAGAGCATGTTTCTCTGGCGAAACGCACGGATGTGGTGCTGATTGCCCCGGCGACGGCCAATGTCATCGGAAAGCTGGCCAATGGGATAGCCGATGATATGCTGACAACTACGGTGATGGCGTGCGAATGCAAAAAAATCATTGCCCCTGCCATGAATACCCATATGTACCACAATCCTGTGGTGCAGGACAATATCAAAAAATTGAGGCATTATGGTATGGAAGTGATAGCGCCCGATACGGGATATCTGGCCTGCGGCGATGTGGGGGAGGGCAAGATGCCTTCCGAGCAGGTGCTATTGGAATATATTTTAAGGGAAATCCGTTTTGAAAAGGATCTGGAAGGAAAAAGGGTCATGGTTACGGCAGGACCCACCCGTGAAAAAATCGATCCGGTTCGGTTTATTAGCAACCATTCTACCGGAAAAATGGGGTATGCCCTTGCAAAACACTGCGCGCAGAGAGGAGCGGAAGTCACTCTGATTACCGGAAAGACACAGTTGGAACCGCCGCTTTTTGTCCGTGTCATAGAAGTGGAGTCGGCCGGAGAGATGTTTGAAGCCGTGAAGGAACGCTATGAAGAGCAGGATATTATTATAAAAGCTGCGGCCGTGGCGGATTACCGGCCCCTTTCCGTTTCGGAAGAAAAAGTAAAGAAGACGGAAGGGGAAATGTCAATCGCCCTGGAACGGACGGAGGATATTTTAAAATTTCTCGGGGAAAACCGCAGGAAGGGACAATTTTTGTGCGGATTTTCGATGGAGACCGAAAACATGCTGGAAAATTCCAGGGCAAAGCTGGAAAAGAAACATGTGGACATGATCGTGGCGAATAATCTGAAGCAGGAAGGTGCCGGCTTTGGCACGGATACGAATATCGTTACACTGATCACGCGGGACGGCTGCCGGGAGCTTCCGGTTATGAGTAAGGAAGACGTGGCAAAACATATTATAGATACAATACAAAACCATCTTTTGAGCGATGATCCTCTTCTTTGAGGCGAAAGAGATATAAGAATATGTTAAAAAAGAAATGGCATAACAAATTAACTGCAACAAGAACGATTGCGATCGGCTTTTTAGGGATCATACTGGCCGGTACCGTGCTGCTGGCGCTTCCGATAGCGTCAGCGGACGGGAAGGCCGTTGATTTGCTGACGGCGCTTTTTACGGCAACGAGTGCAACCTGCGTAACAGGGCTGGTGGTGGTGGACACTTACAGCGGTTGGTCGGCTTTCGGAAAGACCGTTCTTCTCACATTGATACAGATCGGCGGCCTTGGATTTATGACGATCGGCGTATTCGTGGCAGTGCTGATGAAAAAAAATATCGGTCTGAAAGAAAGGGGAATCCTTCAGGAGAGCATGAACATGCTTCAAATAGGAGGGATCGTCCGCCTGGTGAAGAAGATTACGATAGGAACTTTGCTGATAGAAGGAATCGGAGCGGTTCTTTTATCCATCCGTTTTATTCCGCAGATGGGATGGATCAGAGGGATTGGCAATGGGATATTCCATTCCATATCCGCTTTTTGCAATGCAGGTTTCGACCTGATGGGGAAAACGGAGGAATATTCTTCCCTGGTATCTTATTCGGGAGACGTTCTTGTGAATATCACTATAATGACGCTGATCGTCACGGGAGGCATCGGCTTTCTCGTATGGGATGATTTGCAGAAGAAAAAACTGCGCTTTAAAGAATATCTTCTCCATACGAAGATCGTTCTTGTGGTGACGGCTTCTCTGCTGCTTGGGGGCGCTTTGCTCATTTATCTGTTTGAAAGGAATCATCTGATGGCGGATATGGGGGCCGGGGAGAAAGTATTAACTTCTTTATTTGCTTCGGTAACGGCCAGGACGGCGGGTTTTAATACGATCGACGTAGGAGGGATGAGCGCCAGCAGCAAGCTGGTGACGATCGTGCTGATGTTTATCGGCGGTAGTCCGGGGTCTACGGCGGGCGGCATTAAAACGACTACTTTTGCGGTGATGCTTATTTTTGTCTGGGCGAACCTCCGTAACAGCCACGGGAGCAACATATTCGGAAGGCGTCTGGAAGAAGAGGAGATCAGGAAAGCGAGTATCGTAGTAACGATCAATCTTCTGCTGGCTGTGGCGGCAGCCGTTATATTATGCGGCATGCAGAGTTTTCCGATGGAAGATGTGCTGTTGGAAGTGTTTTCTGCGATAGGCACGGTCGGAATGTCGTCGGGCATTACCAGACAGTTGAATACAGTTGCCCGAGTCATTATTATTCTGCTGATGTATTGCGGAAGGATCGGCAGTATGACGTTTGCTCTTTCTTTTACGGAGCGCAAAAAGGTTGCGCCGGTACAGTTGCCCGCGGAAAAAATTATCATAGGTTAAGAAGAAATTGAGGGAAGGACAGGAGAGGATATGAAATCGATACTGATTATAGGAATGGGAAAGTTCGGTCATCATCTTTGTGCAAATCTGGCGAAGCTGGACAATGAGATTATGGTCGTGGATGAAAAGGAAGAGATGCTGGAGGATCTGCTTCCTATTGTCACCAGCGCGAAAATAGGGGATTGCACGAATGAAGATGTGTTAAGAAGCCTGGGCGTTCGGAATTTTGACATCTGTTTTGTCTGTATCGGCACTAATTTCCAAAGCAGCCTGGAGATTACGAGCCTGATCAAAGAACTGGGGGCAAAATATGTAATCAGTAAAGCGAACAGGGATATCCATGCCAAGTTTCTTCTGCGCAACGGGGCGGATGAGGTTATTTACCCGGATCGGGATATCGCTGAAAAGCTGGCGGTCAGGGTGAGCGCGAACCATGTGTTTGATTATATCGAATTGACGGAAGAATATTCTATTTATGAAATTCCCCCTCTTACAGAATGGCTTGGAAAAAGTATCCGCGATGTTAATTTCCGTGTAAAATACCAAGTAAGTATTTTAGGCACAAAAAAGGGGGAAGAAGTAAAATTATTGCCTTCTGCAGATCATGTTTTTGCTGCAGATGAACATTTAATGGTAATTGGCAGAGGAGAGGATATGGACAAGATATTGAAACATTTATAATATTCATTTGATTAAGGAGCGAGGCTGTTGTATGCTTATCACAACAGCCTGCTTAGGTGCTTTACTTGCTTTTTATGGTTTTTTGAATGGCAATAATAGTAATAACAGCACTAATTACTGTAACAATAATACCTGAAACCCCAACAATAATTTTTACTTGTCTTACTAATTCTTCGTGAGTTTCCATAAATATTACCTCCTATATGGTCTTTATAATAAATAGTCTACTAAAATATCACTATAATTAAAATAACACTGAATAAGAAAATCGTCAAATAAAATCTTTCTTAAAAAGGAATAAGGTTCTTTAATCGGTTTTAAAGAAAATCCGTGACAGAACCCTGCTTTGCATGATATAATAATTGAGATATAGGCAGGGCCAGGATAGTAAATAGATCATTTATACTGCCTAAGAATATAC
>ERZ808054.951-NODE-951-length-20265-cov-4.334456_pt1 | contig 20265 bp, 14 predicted proteins | sample MGYA00380201_ERZ808054 | MGnify/ENA primary metagenome ERZ808054 (study PRJEB31490, sample SAMN06133419) | mouse gut metagenome | isolation source: Z5_2 | host: mice | place: China: Chengdu | collected 2015-05 ... | reverse complement strand
TAAAAACTGGCTGTACTGTTTCGCAGACCAGGGGAGCATCCACTGCATGGGTTCCAGAGCATAGCTGGTGTACTCAGGCTTTACCTGATCACACAGTTCCTGCACAAATTCCACGTTCCGAAGATACAGTTCTTCCGAATAGTTTTCTTTATAACAATAATACCACTCTTCGCCTGCCGCACCAGAAACATTCACACAACAGTCTGCCTTTACGTATTCCGCCAGCCGGAACTGTTCCAAACACCGCTGCGCTGCCCGGGCAGCACACTCCGGATCCGGATGGTTCGGCGAATTCCACACGCCAACCTCTGCAATGCGGATATCACGGTCAGCGGCTGCTTTGACATACCCATCGATCACATTTACCGGAGCTTTGTAATCAGCTGGAAAGACTGTTGCCCGGTATCCCTTCTCCAGCAATATATCGCCCCACTGTTCCGGCGTTTCATGGGGAGGTACAAAATTGATCCCTATTCTCATCATCTGGCTCCTTTTCAAAATGATTTTCTTTCATTATACAATGATAAAACTTCATATACAACAAAAGACAGCAAACGCTGCCTTTTGTCTTATATTATTAATCTTATCATAACTGATTACTGAGCTGCTTTTCTGGCTTCAATGATCGGCTGATATTTCTCTGTATCAAATGCTACCAGATCATTCCATCCAAATCCTTCTAACTGGGAAACCATATCATCCCAAAGCGCATCAAATGCTGCCTCGTCTGCTGCAAAGATTGCTTTCCAGGAAGTATCGCACACGATGGTCTTGCACTGGCTCCTGACAAGACCAATGTCCGTAGTATCCACAGCCAGAGACATATTAATATTTGCTACCGGAGTCATCATTCCGTTATTCTTTAAATACTCCACCTCATTTTGTGCGCCGTACAGTTCCCTCCACTCCTTAGCGGTCTTCGTATTATTCTTTTCCAGATAAGAAGCCCAAAGGTCTGAACCGTATGTTTCACCGGTTTCCGGATTCATCTCCACGCCTGCAACGATCCACTGGTTTACCTGATTATTACCGTCTGTCCAGTTTCCGCCGCCCTGGTCTTCAGGGATCATGATCTCTGAAGTAAACCTGTTGTATCCATCTTCCGTCAAAGTATATGTTCCGTCATCATTTACCGTATAAATAATGCCTTCTGTTCCGATATGCTGTACTGTTGCGCCTTCCGGAGATGCCAGCCAGTCAAAGAACTCCATGATACGAGCTTTATTTTCCTCACTTACCTGTGCGCCAATACCAAATACACGGCCGCTGCCATAATAAGAGTCGGAAGTCTGGAACACTTTCATGTCTGCCAGAGGCATACCCATATAATTTGCACCTTTTTCACCGATTTCAGGAGAGTTGGTAAATCCCTGCATCCAGTTATTCCATACCAGATATGTCCTTTTCTGTTTCATCTTATCACAGGTCGCATTCCAGTCCTGTGTAGCTGAGTCAGGATCCACGATTCCCATCTGGTTTGCTTTAAAGAAGAACTTTAACATCTTATAGTATGCGCCATCCTTGTCTGTAAGAGGGGTGATAGAATGGTCTTCCCCTATAAGGACTGCACCGTTCACTTCCTGACCATACCATTTGGTAAGCTGGTTAACGTTTTCAATGGTAACCTGCTGACCACCGCCATCCCAGTCTTTCCATAAGGTCATGCCGTAAGCCTTGTCCCCGGCTTCATTGGTAGGATGGGCATCCTGCATTTCTTTAAGGACATTAAGCAGATCGTCCAGATTGTTAAGTTCCGGCTTGCCAAGCTCCGTGTAAAAATCCCATGGGATTCTGGGGAGGGAAGAAACAGTTTCTGCCATGTATGCGGTAGGACCATTGGTATTCATTTCCGTAGGGATTGCCCAGATACCGTCACCGATCCCCGCATTAAACTGCTCAATCTGTTCCCAGTATTTCATCAGATTGGGATAATTTTTAATTTCCGCACTCATGTCGGCAATCAGCCCTACATCAACACATTCCTGCATGATTGCATTGTCAAGAAGTACAATGTCACCCAAATTCCCTGCTGCAGTCCTTGTCTGATACAAAGCCTGCCCATCACCGGATACCTGAGGTGCAATGATATTAAGCACAAGATTGAATTTGTCCTTCAAAATTTTCCCATACCAGCCGGTCTGAAGCCCCTGATAATTAGCTGCCACGTCATAAACCTCTAACGTCAGCTCCTCGTCATGGGAAACCACAGGCGCTGTGGCCGTTTCTTCCCCTCCGTCTTCTTCCCCTCCGTCTTCTTCCCCTGCACCTGCATCGTCTGATGTCTCTTGGGTTTCTGTGCCCTCGTCAGCTGCCGGGGCTTCCTCACCCGAACCGCCGTTCCCGCATCCGCTAAGAACCATGGACATGGTAAGCACGGTAGCTAATACTGTTGCTAAAACACGCTTTTTCATACATTACCTCCTTAAAATTATTATAATAAGCATGAGGATATCCTTACGCCTATTTTCGTTAACCCTTTACTGCTCCGATCATGATTCCCTTTACAAAATATTTCTGGAAGAACGGATATACCATCATGATTGGCAGTACTACGATCACTGTGATGGTCATACGGATGCTGGTCGCTGTCTGTGTGGTCGCCGCAGCCGCCGCAAGGGAACTGGAGCTGCTGGTATTGGCAAGTGCCTTAAGGGAGCTTGCCTGGTTCAGATACTGGTACAGCACGAACTGCAGCGGATAAAGTTTGGTGTCCGTGACCAAAAGCAGCGTATCCTGAAATGCGTTCCATTGGTTTACCGCTGCAAAAATAGCAACTGTAGCCATGATCGGTTTGATAACCGGTATCATTACCCTGAAAAAGACTGTCATAATACCCGCTCCGTCAATCTCCGCCGCTTCCTGAAGTTCCTTGGGGATGGATTCCACGAAAGTTTTTGTCAGAACGATATGGAAGGGCGATACGATCGCCGGAAGCACATAACCCCAAAAATTATTGGTCAGATGCATATTCTTCATCACCAGAAACCATGGGATGATTCCTGCATTAAAATACATAGTGGCAATGATCAGTCGATACCAGAGCTTTCTGTGCCACATTTTATTCTGAGTGAACATAAAGCCCAGAAATGCGGAAGCACTCACCGTACCCACAGTTCCCAGAACTGTCCTCATTACAGAGATTTTTGCTGCCTGGAACAGACCGTCAACGCCCAGGGCACTGGCATAATTCTTAAAATGAATCCCTTTTGGCAAAAACAGGATCACACCTCTTGCACTTAAATCATTTGCACTGATCGTATTAATAAATATGTAATAAAAAGGATACAAACACAAAAGCGCACAGAAGGAAAAAATCACATAACAGACAACGCTCACCATCTGATCCCCAAAACTCTGATGCATCTTGTGTTTCTTCGCGATAACTTTACTCATGAAATACCCATGCCTTTCCGCAGCCTGCACCTGCAGGCTTACTATTTATTTCCTTTAACAGCCCACCGTCCAGATACTGCTTATAAAAAGCTCTCGCCCCTGGTCAGCTTGGAAATCCCATTCGCCCCTACCAGAAGAAGGACGCTGACAATACTCTTAAGCATACTGATTGCAACCGATACGGAATAGCTGCCGCTTCCCATTGCCAGATTATACACATACAGGTCAAGGACCTGAATGTAATCCTTGTTGAAAGCGTTTTGGAAAACATAATACTGCTCCATACCGTTGGAAAGGAAATTACCGATGTTCATCATCAAAAGGACAAAGAAAGTCGGAAGCAGGCTGGGAATCGTAATATATCGGATGGACTGCATCCTGGTGGCACCGTCCACCCTTGCTGCCTGGAACAGTTCATCGTCAATGCTGGAAATTGCCGCAATATACATAATTGCTGCCCATCCCAGATTCTTCCAGGTAAGCCATAACCACTGGGTAAGCCATACATGGTCGGAGGACTGAAGGAACAGAACCGGCTCTTCGATCAGACCCAGATTCATGAGCAGTGTATTCATCATCCCGGTACTGTTAAACAAACTGAACGCTACAGAATAAACCAATACCCAGCTGATAAAATTAGGGAGAGTTGTTACCGTCTGGACAAACTTCCTGAACGGAACACACTTGATCTCATTTAAAAAGATTGCAAAGATCATCGGCAGCCATGAGGTACTCAGTGTAATGCCGCTCATCACAAAAGTGTTTTTAAGCACCTGCCAGAGCTGCGCCACCTTCACAGGATTTTCCACCAATGATTTAAACCATTTCAAACCTACGAATTCTGCTTCCGAAAATGGCCTGGGCGGTCTGTAATCATAAAAAGCGTAAAGCCATCCGTATAACGGATAATAAGAAAACAGCAGTACCAGCACAATGAATGGAAGTACATAAAGAAACAGTTTGAACGAATACCATTTCTTTTTATCAATCTTTCTGAGCATTCTTACCCCTCCTCAGTTTTTGTTTAACGTTTTACCGAAGTTATAAAAAAATAATAGCCCTATCGTGCCATTTTGTCAATCATTTTTTGCATAAATTATATATTTTTGCGGATTTATATTTATTTATAGGACATTTTGCTATTATAATTTTGTTTAAATACACATTTATATCATAAATGCAACGTTAAACTATTTTATTTTAAAAAAATCGGGCAAGGAAGCTTTTTTCCAATGCGTGCTGTACAGCAAAAGCGCCGCTTGATGGCGGCGCCTTCCTAAAATAATACATTACTATGCTTCTATTCCAAGGTAAAGGACAGCAGGCTGGCATTCCCATTTCCCCGGTACGTAAGGTAGATTGCCTGTTTTCCGTCAGGGATACAGACAGGAGCCGTATATTCTTCCCAGACATTGGCGTACTCTACCTTAATCCTGGCCAAGACTTCTCCATCCCAGGCAGTTTTCACCTCAAACACGCCATCGGCATACCCCCTCACCTTGATCCCGATTCTGCTGACCCCATGGCAGTCAAAATATTTAAATCCCGCCGTTGCCGAATCCTGTATATTGGCAATATAACCCGGCTCCTCATCTCCGTCTCTTCCATCCTGCATAATTCTGGGGAAGCTGTCGCCTCCTACATAAACGGAAGGCACGTCTGTAAATAAATGGCAGGCAATGTAGGCAGGATATTCTCCTTTTCCTTCAAGAGGTCCTCCATTTAAACCACAGGAAGTCAGCTCCGCTTGCGGAATCCGCCCATCGGGCAGGATCTCCAGTTCCTCCGCACACCCCTGCCTGCTGTACCAGGTGCCGTTGGTATGGCGGTGATAAAAGATATACCACTTTCCCCGAATCTCCACCATGCTGCCATGATTATTTGCACCGTAAGCCATAGGCATTTGGGCTGGTTTTCCTGCATCGATATGCAGGTCACAATTGCTCACCAGCACTCCCACATATACAAAGCCTTTTGTCGGGTTCTTGCTGACAGCATAACACAGCTCATGCATTACCACGGAAGAATAAATAAAATAATAAGTATCACCAACCTTCCGCATGGAAGGAGCCTCAAAAAACTCATGCCCTTCAAAGCCGGTCCCTGCGCCATATTCACATCCCGGTGCCACAAAGACCGGTTCCTCTACAACCGTCAGCATATCAGGTCCCAGCACTGTTGCCATGGCTCCTGTCCTGGATTTGTCGCCCCTGCCACAGAAGCCCGTATACAAATAAGTCCTCTCCCCTTCCGTAAGAAGACCGGGATCAAACTGAGGCTGGTCACCTTCCCTTTCCCCTAACCGGATTCCGTCCGCATAATGAACATATCCGTAAAACTCATAGCGTCCTGCCGGAGTATCACACACCGCAACCGATACGACAGATACATGATCAAGGACATAATAAAGATAATATCTTCCGTCCGGTCCCACCGTAACATCCGGTGCATAAAGACACATTTTTCCATCCTTATTTAACGGATCCTCATTGCGCGGGTAGATCACTCCTTCATACCGCCAGTTACCCAGATCATCCACCGGGGCTGACCAGCAGACATAATCTCCCATGCAAAACACATATCCATTATAAAAATCATGGGATCCGTAAACATAGACCCTGTCTCCAAACACATAAGGTTCCCCGTCCGGTATGTATTCCCAGGAAGGGAGGTAAGGGTTAAACGCCTGTTTTTTCATACATTGCACCTCGCTTTATATCAGTCTGTTTTTCCAGGTCTTTCACAATTGCCCTGCCCAGAAATTTTACAAAAGGAGTATCCGCCTTCACATCAGGTTCCGCTCCCTTCATCGTAAATATCATCTCTGCAGGCTGTTTATCCGTATAGGGCTCCCATCTTGGCATAGGCGTCCCATCCGAATCCGTCCCATTAGGATCACCGTTTTTAATAAAATTTGCCCAGTAATTGCACATCTGCCGTGCAAGGTCATAATGCTTCCCTGTAAATGGACGCCAGCACTTTGCCAGCGTTTCGAAGAAAAACCATAAATCCACGGAATGAAAGCATCCGGGCTTATCCCATCCGGGAATCTCCGGTCCGAATTTATAATAATAATAATTTTGCCTGCTGCCATCTGCCTTTCTCTTGCCAAATATCCCCTTTATGGTACATTCCAGTCCGCTTACTGCTCCGTAATTCCCCTTTTCATCCTGCATCCTCGCCTCCGGCAGCTTTAAAAATTCTTCTGCATCATCACCAAAAATGCCCTCTGCCGCCTTTTCCAGCTCTTCTTCTGATCCAGCCGCCAAAAAACTGGGAAACTCATCCGCCGTATTGCCCGCCATCACAGGCACATCTGCGCATTTCCCCCGAAGGAAAAGCACCAGCGGATCCCCCACGCAAAAACGTCCGTCCTCCACCGTCATCATCCGCGGGGCATTTTGGACATATTCCGCATATTTATCACGAATATAAAAAGCATCCATCTCCCTCGCCTCATCCAGAGTTGACGCGCCAAGGAAATCCAGAAATTTCGCACCGTTTTCTTCCGCATCCTGAAGGGACTTTGGTGTTCCGATAGATTCCTCCCCATAAGGGCTTCTGATCATACCGCTCATGACCACCGCCCGCTGAAAAAGCCCTGCATTATCCGGACATGCCATCTGGCTTAACACACTTCCTCCACCGGCAGACTGCCCTGCAATGGTAATCTGGTCCGGATCTCCTCCAAAAGCGCTGATATTGCGGATCACCCATTTGATTCCTGCCTGCTGGTCAAGACTTCCAAAATTGGCAGGCGCATCCGGCTGCTCCCGCGTAAGCTGGGGATGTGCCATAAAGCCAAACACATTGATCCGGTAATTCACCGTTACCACTACGATTCCCCTTCGCGCCAGCCGTTCTCCGTCAAACTCCATCTCCGAAGGATATCCCCATTGCAGGGCTCCCCCATAAAACCATACCAGCACCGGCTGCTTTTCCTCAGCATTCTTTGCGCTTGTCCAGACATTCAGATACAGACAATCCTCATCCATAGGCGTATCCGGATCCACATGCCATTCCCTGCAATAAATGCTCTTCCCAATCCCCGGCGTATCCTGCACTGCTATCGGAGCAAAACGCGAAGCATCCCGCATCCCTTCCCAGTTTTCGCAGGGCTGCGGCGCCCGCCACCTGTTTTTTCCTACCGGCGGTGCCGCAAAAGGGATTCCCTTAAAAGCTGTGATTCTGGGATCTGCCGCTTCTATCCCCCTGACCCATCCGTTTTCTGTTTTTGCCGTCCTGATCAAAATTTCCTCCCCCTTTCATTTTATAGAAAACGCCATAAACCATTTGTCATGGTTTAACGTTTCACCTTATACAAAAATTATATAGTCCTTGCGATTTTCTGTCAATCCAAAACACCAGCCAAAACCTCTTGCAGCTCCGGCTGGTGTCGCTTAAATCTGCTGGACAGATTCTCTTTCTATAAAAGTACAGGGAATCAAGGTTTTCTCCGGCATTTCCGCTTCCGGATCTTCTATCTGTTTCAACAGCAAGTCTGCTGATACATTTCCTATTTCCTGAAGGGGCAATGCCGTCGTCGTCAATCCCGGAACAAAAAACTCCGCAATATCCTGATTATCAAAACCGGCTACTGCAATATCTCTTCCCGCACGTAGCCCTTGTTCATCCATACAATAATAAACCCCTCCTGCCAGCCGGTCCGCCATGCAGAAAATCGCCGTAACGTCAGTCTGCAGCAATTCCCTTGCCCCCTGATACGCATTGACCTTATCCCATCCGGCATATCTGACCCATTCGGGATTATATAAAATCTGATTTTCAAACAAAGCCTTCTGATACCCCAGAAGTCTTTGCTGAGTATGGATATTATTTTTCTTTCCGCCTATCACCCCGATTTTTCTGTGCCCTTTCGATATCAGGTAACGAACCATCTCACAAGCCGATTTTTTATCATCGATCACTACAGATGGAACATCTTTATTCCCCGAAAAAGCATATGCCATTACAGCCGGCGTCTTAAAATCCTCCGGGAAACAATGGATGATCCTTGCATGACCGGCAATATAAATAATACCGTCCACCCGGATAGACTCCAATTCCTTTAGCGTAGGATCCAAAATAGAATGATAGCTGCTTTCGTTATTGTACCATGAATCACTCCAACGGGCATAAAGACGAAGATTCTTTACAATTGTCCCGTACCCTTTTTCCTCACAGTAACTCATAATCCCTTCCACCACAGCAGGCGTCGAAAACTGTGCAATATCCTCCGCTATGATTCCGATCATTTTCGTCTTCTGGTTCCTCAGTCCCTGCGCAATATAATTGGGCCTGTACCCCATTTTATCCACAGTTTCCAGCACCCTCTGCTTTGTCTCCTCACTGACCTTGGGCTTTCCGTTTAAAATATTTGACACTGTAGTAGGCGAAACATTACATTCTCTGGCTATTTCTTTTATCGTAACCACTTTTGTACCTCTTTTCATAAATATGGCGGCAATGCCAATATTTAATCATTATCAGGGTTCGTTTCACCGCTGTCAATACCCATTTCTATATCAGCCCTCCTTTTCCTGTTCCATCCTTACCTTAGTCTCCATATACCTGAACTGCTCCGGCAGATCCACTTCTTCCGTGACATCCAGCATGGGTTCCCCGTCAATATCAAAATGCACTCGCCGTGCAGCTGACGACCGTGGTCCGTCTACATTGCTCCGCATATGATAAAAATTCCAGACAAGTCCATTTTCATCCGTCAAATAAGAATTATGTCCGGTACCATACTGACCTGCAACCGAATTTGAGGACATCAGCGGATAATTATTTTTCCGCCAGTTTTTTGGGTCTGTAATATCACTCCCCATCAATGGCTTTAAAAGCCCTACCGTATAAGTGGCATCAACCGCAGCAGCGGCATAGGTGACCATCAGCTGCCCGTCCCGGTAAAGGGCATAGGGTCCTTCCACCACATAGGTATGGTTATTTTCCCACCCATACTCCGGCTTCGCAATACATACCGGTTCATTCAACAATTTCCACGGTTCCTTCTCATCAATTTGTGCCAGATACAGCCATGCTCCCTGATCCACCGGCAAAAATTGCCTCTGCGACCACATGGCATAAACTTTTCCCTCATATGTAAAAACCGTCATATCAAGGGAAATCACTTTGCCTTCTTCACACAAAGGAGTACCATCCTTTTTCACCACCATGACCGGTTCGGACCAATCATCTTTACATAAAGGATCTCCTCCCTCCCGCAGCTTGCGTACCCGGGATTCCTCACAAAAAAACTCCCCTGAGGTTGCTGCATGAAAAACATAAAGCTTTCCGTCAATCTCATGAAACTCCGGTGCCCACAAAAGTCCGCCAATTTTCGGATAAGTCTCCGAATCTAAGAAAAGCGTTTCCTTTGCCGTTGCAATACCCTCCAAAGTATCAGAACAGCGCATATAAAGGGTGTGGTTATCATCCGCATCATTCGTAGCAAGAAAATAATATTTTCCATCCCGGTACATACACACAGGATCTGCGCGGTTTTCAGCAAAAGGCGCCGGAAAATGCTCCTGGTGCACCTTTCCTCTGGCAATTCCACCTGTAGTTCTCTCCCAGTCCACTTTGCGCTCTACTTTGGTTCCATCGCTGTAAAGTGCAACTGCCTTAACCTTCTCTAATTCCTTTTCATCCGCAAACGGTCCTTCTGCGGATAATTCCATGCCAATACAGACAGGCACTAACAGCTTTTTTAATAAATACTCCCCTTCCTCGTCAGAAATTTCAACCGTATTCCCCGGGACAACACCTTCAATCAATACAAGCTCCTGTTTCGGAATAACTGCTGCCGATATGCTTATGTCATTGATTTCTTTTACAGAATCAGGGCAGAGCTCCATTCCACCGTCATAAGTGAGTTGTCCTTCCTTCCAACTGCCTTTTTCTTCCTTCCAGCAAATTTTATAAATCTGTTCCTGTGAATCATATTTACAACGAACTTCGTCAATAACCCCCGCCATCTGCAAACGGCAAATCCCTGTTTCTTCATAGTGCACCAGATCCTTGCTGGTAAAAAACAAGATACACCCTTCACTGTCAGGATCCTTTTCCCCTTCTGCGCCTGTACGAACAGCCACCACGCCATATCCGCCTTCCGCCAATGCAAAAATCCATGGTTTTTTCATACTTCTGGCATCCAAAACGCCATTTGAAGCATTTTCCACAGCCTTCGCATAGAGAATCCCTTCATTGTGATGAAAGGGATGAAACTTACCATCCTGATCCTTGTACGCCAGATGCATACTGCATGCCATGCGGTTTCCATATATCATATCTTCCTTGGGTTGTCTTGTATAACATAATATTTCCATCTTTACCGCTACCTTCCTTAGTCAACAACTTTACAAATTATCATTTTTTCATTTCCGGCAATTATAAACTTCCCTATGCGCCCCTGCGCATAAAAAAGGGCGAGGCCAAAAGACCTTCCTCATTACACAAAAGCCCTCTGTCCGGGCAGTTTTTCCATGCATACCGCACATAGATCAGCTTCTGCGAAGAGTGATTTACAAGAAGCACTGTGTTTCCCTCTATTCTCGCTTCTACCGGATAAAATTTTCCGTCTTCTCCTGACGCTTCAAACTCCTGCGGCTCCTTTCCATCAACCGTCAACAGCTTCGCTCCTGTTCCCGAAAAGAAAATGCGCAGATGTTCCTTTTCCTCCTCGCAGGATGCCGGAACCGGTCCCTGCCACTGTATGTCCTCTCCATAGGCAAGCGCCCTGGCAGCAAGAGAAAGGCGGTATGCCACCCCCTTCTTGTTCAAAGGATGAAGGTCATTCCACTCCCCCAGATCCAGATTTACCGTCATCGCCACATTGGGAAGTTCCATGGAACGCCTTTGGGCTTCCCTTAGAAGAGGCCACCCGCTTTCCGTTGGCAGATCAATTGCAAATCCGGGAAGCTGTGCTACAAGAAAGGGAATATCAGCCTGTTCCCACTCTTTCCGCCAATCCAAAATTAATTTTTTTAAACGCATTTCATAAGATTGGGGTGCCTTGTCATTGCTTTCCCCCTGATACCATACAAAGCCCTTTATGGTATACCGCCTGCAAGGCGCGAGCATCCCATTGTACAGACCACTGGGCTTCCACGACACAAAATCTGCTGCCGGTGCTGGTTCCTCCACAGCAGCGCCAATCCGGCATTTCCATTCTCCATCAAGTGTAAGGCTCTGCTTTGACGTAAAAATTTTATAAGGCTTATCCGGCGTCACACGCCCATTTCCATCATTACAAGTAAGACGAATCATCACCTCATTCTTCCCTTTTTTCAAAATACCTTCGGCTATCTCATATTTTCTGGGCGGATACTGGTATGCGGTGCTGCCAACTAATCTGCCATTCACATAGGTTTCATCACTGTCTACCAGCGTTCCCAGCCAAAGCTTTGCCATCGCCCCTGCCATTTCCTCCGGCACATCAAAAACTTTTTTTAACCAGATAACCCCTTTAAAATCCCGGATTCCCTGCTCTTCCAGCCAGCCCGGAAGAATAATCTTTTTCCATTCTTTCTCACCTTCCGGATTCTTTTCTCTGCTTTCACGCTGATACCATTTTTCCGCAATCCCCTGGTCCGCTTTTGCGAGCTTACGGCTCCACTGCTCTGCAGCTTCCTCATCCTGCCGCTGTTTTTGTTCAATCACTCCGTCTGATGCGTATAGCCGGATTATTTCCTGTAAATCCTCTTCCTCCTTTAGGGAATCCTTCCCCATCCACGCTTCAATCGGGGAACCGCCCAGGCTGACATTGATCAGGCCTACCGGCGTATTGACAGCCTCTCGTAAAAATCTCCCATAAAACCATGTAAGCCCGGAAAACTCCATAACATTTTCCTTCGTGCTTTTCTTCCACTCTCCGCTCAGTGGCTCTTCCAACGGTTTCTGGAACTCATAATGCTCTGAGATTTTAAAAATTCTAAGCTGGTCATCCTCACAATCAGCCACTTCCTCCGGAAAGCGGTCCGCGATCCGCGCTACCGGCAATTCCATATTTGACTGTCCGGAACACAGCCATACTTCACCTACGGAAACATCCCTGATTGTCTGTATGTTTCCGTCAACCGTTTCTATTTCCAGAACATATCCATATCCAGCCTTGCTGATATCAAGAAAAACCTCCCAATATCCGCTCTCATCTGCAATACCGCTTCCATAAGCCACTACCCTGTTATCTTTGTACAGTCTTGCTTCTGCTTTTTCCCCCTGACGGCACCAGCCCCAGATTCTGGTTCTGTTTGAACGCTGCAGCACCATGCCTTCTGCAAATAATCTGGACAAATGTAACTCGCCTTCCAAAGAAAATCCCCTCCTTATCACCTGCCAGATTTACTCTACTGCCACCTTCATTTTCACGTCTGCCAGCTTCCGGTCAAGATCCTGTCCTGCGGACATCCCAAACTCTGGAAAGCCGTTTTTTCGAAAATGAATCCTTCTTATCCCATCGCAGCGCAAATTTTGATCCAATCCAGTTTCCCCATGGTATGCGATCATCAGATCCCCATCTTCATCCTCAAAAAAGGAATTATGCCCCGGTCCATATTCCCCTTCCACCGAATAAAAGCTAAGAACCGGCGCGCACCGCTTGCTCCAGACAGAAATATCCAGCAAATCATCGGTTTCCTTTGCCGTAAGAAGCCCCACTGTGTAAGTATAGCTGTTTGCCGATCCTCCCGAATAAGTCAGATATACCTTTCCATCTTTTACAAAGGTATATGGTCCTTCATTGTTAATGGTCCCCGCTACATTTTCCCATCCAAACAATGGGCGGGAAAGAAGTACCGGCTCGCTTGCCAGCTTCCAGGGCTCCTTTTCATCTGCTGCCGCAATATACAGCATGGATCCTGTGTCTTCCGGTGTTCCGATATTCCTTCTGTAAGACCAGATGAAATATGACCCGCGAGCCGTTTTCAGATAAGTCATGTCCAGCGTGATCCCATCCTCCGAAAGCCAGCTTCCGTCCGTCCTTCTGACCCTGACCGGATCTTCCCAGCTCTCCGGTCTTATAATGGGCTGTCCTTTTTTCAGCTTCATAAAATGGCACTGCGGACCCCACATCCTGCCGCTGACTGCAAACAAGAGATAAAGCTCCCCGCCAATCACATGAAACTCCGGTGCCCAGAAGGTCTGAACCAGCTCCCGGCTTTCATCCTTTTCCAGAATCAGATGCTCCGTCACGCCCTCCTTAAAAAGATCTCTGACCGTATTCGCTTCCCGGACATATAGACCGATATCGTCCACATTGTCGTTGGTGGAAATATAGTACCATTTTCCTTCCCAGCGGAAAAACACCGGATCCCCATATCCTTTTGCCAGCGGAAAAGGATAGCTTTTATCCTCCACTTTCCCTGATATCTCATAGACTCCCGGCACAGAAAAATCAATTTTTTCTCTTTCCCATGCCACTTTTTTGAGAACAGAGGAGCCATCCGAATATACTGCCCTTGCCTTGATATCATCCAACTCTCCCGCAGAATGCACTGTAACACATTCTGGAACAATTATTTCCGTGTTAAAAACCGGACTCCAGTATTCCTCTGCCTTTGTGAGGATACTTTCCTCAATTTCCAGACAATCAGACGCATTTACAAATAATAATTGCTCCGCTTCCTTTGCATCAATCAGTTCCTCGTCCTCAAAAGAAATGAAATCCCTTGTTTTCCATAAAAGAAATTTTCCCTGTGCGCTTTCATCCGGCTCTCCGCTTTCATTTACTCTGACAGCCGAAATCCCATATCCGCCATCCTTAAAAGCAAAAATCTGCGGATCCTTCACCCCTTTGGGAAAGAGCGTATCATCTTTTCTGATCTGGGCTTTCGCAAAAAGAATGCCATAATTTTTATTAAAAGGATGGAAACTCTTTCCATCACGGCTACCCGCCATATGAATGCTGTAAGCCAGCCCCGCAGGGTAGCTGCCTTTGTCCGGCATCCTTGTGTATACTTTTAAGTATCCTTTACCTTCTTTCATTTCACCGCCTCCTATACTGCCAGATTGTTCATGGCTTAAAAATCCCTGTTAAATGGCAGGGATTTTTAAAATAAATATTCTCTTTTGTATTCGATATGTTCTTGCGAAGGAATCCTAAAAGAAAATTGCGTTCTACCTTCATAATTTGATAATGCAAAATCTCCATTAGAAATAATGTCCATTCCAATTAAAACATCCATTTTCTGCTTGCCTATTTCAGAATCCATCACAATCCAATTTTTAAACATAATTTCATTATTTAAAATTATGTTTATAATATATTGATTCATTGTTCCTATTCCTGACGGTGTATGTACATTTACTTTTCCAATTGGAACCATCTTTAACTTTGAAACCACTTCCTTTGATACGCAAGTAGCAGTTGCCCCAGTATCCCATTGTACACGCGCAGGTAAGCTCATTCCATTTGTGTCAATAACTGCACTAGTGATAATCCTCTTTTGTATTTTTGAATATTTCTCAGTAAATGCAGATAGTATCATCTAAGTACCTCTTAAACATTGATTAACTGCCATGATGATATATAGTTGGTATAGCCTGATTCATCTCCATTGCACTCTTGCACAATGTATGTTCCTAATGGATGATTAATGGAAGTTGTATTAATTGCACTTTCTAAATCATCATACACACCTAAAATTTCATGATTTTTAATTACCATAAATTTATGTCCATATTTTTCATATAGTTCGTTATAATGTTCTACAAAAAAATTAAAATCTGACATTCTTTCACTTTCCCCATAAGTGCTCATGATATATACCTCCTTCCTCACAGGCTATAAGTATGTCATCTGTCAAATATATTATACACTTTATCGAATATAAGTTCAACAGCACTTTCAATTTCCGCAGTATACTGCTTCATTCCTTCCCTTTCTTTACATTTCTTGCATATATCCTATAATTCCCACTTAGTGCCAATATGGCGAACAGATACAGACAATTGTCATAATATCTCCTGGTTCCTTTGCGCAATGGCTGGTTCCAGAACCATTCCACCCATCTTTTTGCTACATTCCAGTCACTTTCAGGATCTTTTGAATCATCTTTAGGTACCGTTAATGCTCCCTGGGCAGTAGTTGCCAGCAGTCCCAGCGGATGCAGCACCGTCTGGTCAAGCGGTGTTCCGTCCACTTCAAACACACATCTTGCTCCTTCCAGATCTGTCCCCAAAAAACGCATCAGCCGAAGAGGTGCTGCATATTGCCCCCGGTCAATGCCAAACCATGCACAGTCAAGTCCGATATTGGCTGCCGTCCGGTATGCATCACTGTAAAAGTGGCAGTGCTTATCCCCCCACGGCATAGTCATAAGCATCGGTTTCCCATCAAACTCCCCATATTCCGGGTTCATTCCTGTTACCGGATGGCAGGCGCTCACCAGATACCTTCTGCTTGCATCAGCCGCCTGTTTCCAGAATTCCCGGTCCTCCTCATCCGCCCAAAGAGCAAACAGCTCATAAAAATGCGGCAGATGATAAGAGGGGTCGGTAAACTTTGCACCAGGTACGAACAAAATCTGTTTATTCTCATGATTCCACATGGGCGCGCCGGGTCTTCCATTTTCCCCTTTGTGAATGCAGGCTTTCAGAATATCTCTTGCTTCTTTAGCATAATTGTAAATTCCCTCTCCGTCTCCCCATCTGTGGGAAGCAAAGAAAAGAGCCATCGCATAATATTCTTCCCCATCGGGTGCCGGACCGTATGCATTTTTCTCACCATTTACTTTACAGCTCCATGCAAAATATCCTTCATTTTCCCCCTCATCCATGTACATATAAGTCTTTGACCATTTCCATATCCGGTCAAACTCTTCCTTCATATCCAACTGGACACACATCATCATCCCATAGGACATTCCTTCCGTCCTTGCATCATGATTTCCGGTATCCTCCAGATATCCCATATCATCTCCGACCGGATGATAAATCCGCTCTTCTTCATTTCCATAAAAAAAAGTCTCTACAGCATCGTGGATCTTCTTTTGTATCTCTTCCTCGCTTTTTCCAAGCTCCGCAAAAAGATTGCGGTAATTTTCCGTATTAAATGCGCTCATTTCCGCTCCTTTTTTCCCTTTATTCATACTGCATCACACGGTCATAATCATAGCCCCTGTCACCATACATGCAAACCGGCTGCATATCGAAATATACCACTCCAAATTCCCCTATCCGTAACAACACCTTCAATTCGTCCTCAGAAGCCTTTATCCTGCTGCTGTCCACGAAAGGTCTTGCACCTTCCAGAAGCACTTTCTTTTGCCTTTCATCCAGAGACGAAGGTTCCCCCAGATCATGCCAGATCCGCAATGGATTACAGGTTTCTTCATCCACAGTTTTCGTGATCAGCACATAATCCTTTTCACTTGCAGGGAAAATAACCGTCAGCTCCAGCTCCCTGCCACGCCTTATCCTGCCCGCATTCCATGCGATTCCTTTATATGTTCCGTTTTCCTCCCGGGTAACCAGCAAATCATCTGTCCGATGAATGCATTTGCCTGTCAATTCCTTAAAAAATTTAAATACCCAGAAAGTAGGTTTGGGAATACAGCCATTTGCCACCAGACCAAAACCGCCGTGGAAGGGTGTAAATGGAACTCCCTGCTCTTCAAAGATATCTCCAAAGGTCCAGTAAGAATAAGACTCATTTACATCCCCTAATCTGGATAACTGATGTGCAATATATGCCGCATTCTGATTGGTATCATGCAGCGGGCAATTGGGAATATAGGAAGTGTTAAATTCCGTAATATGGATTTCCAACCCCCTGTATTCATCGAAGCTGTCAACAATATCTCTGGTAGCCTGCAGATTTTCAAACCCCTGCTTGGCATCTGAAAGCGCAGCATAGCCATAATGCCCAATATGCTCCGGAAAGTCTGTAGTATAGTGGTGCCGGGTGACAAAGTCCAATGGGATGCTTTCCTTGCGGCAAAAATTCAAAAATTCCCGGATCCACAGCTCATCCTGTACGCCGCAGATTGCAGGACCGCCTACCCGGAAGCGCTCATCCAGACCTTTGATTGCCCGAAAGGTTTTTTCAAACAGCTGAAAATATTCCTCCATATCTGCATTTTCCCAAAATCCCGGCAAATTAGGTTCATTCCACACCTCAACAGGCCAGCTTATTACCTCTTCTTCCCCATAACGCACCATCAAATGACGCAATGTGGCAATCACCATATCACACCATGCCTGATAGTTTTCGGGCGGCGTGGTATTCCCCTTCCAGTAAAAAATGGTCTGATCCCCGGAGGCCATTTTATCCGGCATGAACCCCAGTTCAAGGAAAGGCCGCAGCCCCAGCTCCCTGTAACTGTCCATCACCAGATCCAGATAAGTGAAATTATATTCCGCCCTCTTTGCCCCGGACGCATCCTCATATTCCTGATAAATTGCCATATCATCCGAAAAAAGTCCATGTCCCCGGATATGTTTAAAGCCAATTTCCTCCTGTACAAACCTTAGCTGTTCCAGATATTCCTTCTGTAATGCCAGCCCCATCCGGCCTGTCCCAATGCAAAAATCAACATGGTTGTTAAAAAGCGCCCGGTTATTTCTGTCAATTTTATATTGTCTGTCTTCTTTCATTGCATCTCCTCTTCTAATGCATCTTTTTAATATATAGATTGTATATAGGTTCTGCCATCTTCTCTTATTTTGTGTGCAGACGCACTTCTACGTATCTTAATTTTTCCGGCAAATCCAATTCATCCGTTACGTCCAGCATAGGCTCCCCGTCAACATCAAAATGTGTTCTCCTGACAGCGGAAGACCTCGGCCCATCCACTCCGCTACGCATATGATAAAAGTTCCATACCAGCCCGTTTTCATCAGTCAGATAGGAATTATGTCCGGGACCATATTCTCCCCTGACTGAATTGGAGGACATGAGCGGGTAATTATTTTTTCGCCAGCTGCCAGGTTCCAGAATATCGCTCCCCATTACAGGTTTTAACAATCCAACCGTGTAAGTTGCATCCACTGCAGCCGCAGCATAGGTCACCATCAACTGCCCCTCTCTTTCCAGGGCAAATGGCCCTTCAACTACATACGTATGGTTATTTTCCCAGCCATATTCCGGTTTTGCAATGCAGACCGGATCGGATATAAGCTTCCATGGTTCTTTTTCATCAATCTGTGCCAGATACAACCATGCTCCCTGGTCTACCGGAAGGAACTGTCTTTGCGACCACATGGCGTAAACCTTCCCCTCATAGGTAAAGGTGGTCATGTCAAGGGAAATTACTTTTCCTTCTTCGCACAGAGGGGTGCCGTCTTTTTTCACTACCATAATCGGTTCCGACCAGTCATTTCTGCTCATAGGATCGCCCCCTTCCCTGAGTCTGCGCACACGGGACTCCTCACAGTAAAACTCCCCCGATGTTGCCGCATGAAACACATAGAGCTTTCCATCTATCTCATGAAATTCCGGTGCCCAGAGGAGCCCTCCTATTCCCGGATAAGTATCCGAATCCAGAAAAAGACTTTCTTCGGCTGTTATAATACCTTCCAGCGTATCAGAACACCTCATGTAAAGAGTATGGTTATCATCCGCATCATTTGTTGCCAAAAAATAATATTTTCCGTCTTTGTACATGCAAACCGGATCCGCACGATGTTCAGCAAATGGTGCAGGGAAATGCTCCTGGTGCACTTTTCCCCGGACGATTCCTTCGACAGGCTTTTCCCAGTCTATCTTCCGTTCCACTCTGCTTCCATCGCTGTAGACAGCAACAGCCTTCACATTTTTTAACTCATCCTCGCTTCCAAAAGGCCCTTTTTCTGAGAGCTCCATTGCCACACAGACAGGTACCAACAGTTTCTTTGACAGATAATCTCCTGTTTCTGCCGGAATCTCAACTACATTACCCCAAATGGCACCTTCTATCAGCTCAAGTTCTTCCTCCAAAACATCCGGCGCCGGTATTTCCGGATCGTCCGTTTTTCTTACAGAGCAGAGAGTACCTCCCCTACCCTCTCCGAAATCATAGAGCCCTTCCTGCCAGCCGTTCTTTTCTCCCCTCCAGCAAACTTTATAGCTCTGTTTATCCCTATCATACGCACAGCGCACTTCTTCGATATATTCTGATTCCAGAAGACGGCAAAGCCCGATCTCTTTATAATGAACCAAATCTCTGCTGGTAAAAAACAGGATACATCCTTCGCTGTCCGGATCTTTCTCCCCTTCTGCACCTATGCGGACAGCAGCTATTCCATAACCGCCATCTTTCATCAAAAAAATCCATGGGCTTTTCATACTTCTGGCATTCAATACCCCGCTTAAAGTATCCTCCACGGCTTTGGCGTAAAGAATCCCTTCATTATGATGGAACGGCCGAAACAGACCATCCTCCCCCCGGTACGCCAGATGCATACTGTTCGCCATACGATTTCCATATATAATATCTTCCTTCGGCTGCCTTGTGTAGCATAATATTTCCATATTCCTCTTCCCCCTGTAAAACCCTGTTCTATTCCTCTTTATTCCGGTAAATAAACTCCCTGAAATCCGCCCAGCCGCCGTCTGTTTTTTCTTCATTATAAGAAAAGATTCCGATGCGGGCTCCGACGAAGATAGAAAGGGAATAGAACAGCGCAAGCTCTTCTCCGAGACGATAATAGTTTTCCCCGTCAAAGCTGTAGAAAAATGCAGCAGTTTCAGCGCCATCGCCCCAACTGTCAAAACGAAATACTATTTTAAACCATACACTTTCCGCTTCTATCGAAATTTCATTTTCTGTCACGGAATACCACTCTTTCAGTGCCCCAATTCCTTTCCCTGCCACCTCAAAGGGCGCTCTTTTCCCCTCGCGGCGTCTCAGTACAATATTCCGTTTTCCATCCCTTTGCCTGACCCCAATC
>ERZ808054.949-NODE-949-length-20292-cov-4.270740_pt1 | contig 20292 bp, 18 predicted proteins | sample MGYA00380201_ERZ808054 | MGnify/ENA primary metagenome ERZ808054 (study PRJEB31490, sample SAMN06133419) | mouse gut metagenome | isolation source: Z5_2 | host: mice | place: China: Chengdu | collected 2015-05 ... | reverse complement strand
GGCATCACCTCTATAAACTGCTCCTCCCGGTAAAACTCTGCAAAGAACTGCCAAAGCTCCTTTGGAGAGGACACATTTTTTAAATATTCAATATATATAGGAAGAGTTACCACCATACCGCTGTAATAATCCGCCACAATCGGGGAAAACAACGGCTCCCTCAAAAGCCCTGTGACTGCTTTCATTTCCTTTAAATGCTTGTGCTGCTGGGAAAGAGCGTATTCCCTTGGAGAATCCAGCTCCGCCGCTCTCCCGCTTCCTTCATATTCTGCGATCATTTTCTTCCCGCCGCCCGAATATCCTGTCAGTGAAAAAGCGGAAACCGGATAATCGGCAGGAAGCAGGCCCGAAGATACCAGCGGATAAACAAGAGAGATGAACCCTGTTGCATGGCAGCCCGGCACCGCCACACGCTTTCCTTCCTTAATATGATCTCTGTGTGCTCTGGACAATTCCGGGAAACCGTAAGCCCATCCTTCACTGGTCCGGTGCGCGGTTGACGTATCTATCACTCTAACATGGTCATTTTCCACCAGACTTACCGATTCTCTTGCCGCATCATCCGGCAGGCAGAGGAAGGTAATATCCGACTGGTTGATCAGCCGCGCCCTTTCTTCTGTATCCTTCCTCAGTTCCTTCGAAATCGTAAGCAGCTCTATGTCATCCCTTCCTGCAAACCGCTCATGGATACGCAGTCCGGTAGTTCCTTCGCTTCCATCGATAAAAATTTTTGCTTTTTCCATAAGTATAAAACAATCCTTTCCCAAATGTATCTGTATTGTTTCGCGGTGTATACTGTGAAAAATAAATTTTTCACAGACAAATTTGTGCTGACGCCCAAATTTGCAGGTATCGGCAGCATGGAGGTTATTATAACTCTTCACACCTAAAATCTCAACTATAAATGTGAGGATCCGCTGCTAATGCATAATAATACATTATTTTTGCATAATATTCAATATTATTTTTAATTTTATGCATATAAATTAATTATAAATTTTTATTTATGCAAAAGGGGTATTGCATTTCTTTCCAGGATGTTGTATATTGTCAAAGGAACGAAGGAAATTTGAAAATAGAATTAAATGAAACGGAGGTCTATTATGAAAGAAAAAGTTGTTCTGGCTTACTCAGGCGGGCTTGACACCACAGCGATCATCCCCTGGCTGAAAGAAAATTTTGATTATGAAGTAATCTGCGTCTGCATCAACTGCGGGCAGGAAGAGGAACTGGATAACCTGGAAGAAAGAGCCAAATTCTGCGGTGCAGAGAAATTATATATTTTGGATGTAACCGATGAATTTTGTGATGAATACATAATTCCCTGCGTACAGGCACATGCGGTATATGAAAATAAATACCTTCTGGGCACATCCATGGCAAGACCGCTTATCGCAAAAAAGCTGGTTGAGATTGCCCGCAAGGAAGGCGCTACCGCAATCTGCCATGGGGCTACCGGAAAAGGAAATGACCAGATCCGTTTCGAGCTTGGCATCAAGGCTCTCGCTCCTGATATCAAGATCATTGCAGCGTGGAGAAATGACAAGTGGACTATGGATTCCCGCGAATCGGAAATCGAGTACTGCAAGGCACACGGCATTGATCTGCCTTTCTCCGCAGATTCCAGCTACAGCCGTGACCGTAACTTATGGCATATCAGCCATGAAGGGCTTGAGCTTGAGGATCCTGCCAACGAACCGAACTTTGAGCATCTTCTTGTCCTTGGCGTTACCCCTGAAAAGGCACCTGATGAGGGCGAATATGTTACTTTGACCTTTGAAAAAGGAATCCCTACATCGGTAAACGGCAAGCAGATGAAGGTTTCCGATATCATCCGCGAACTGAACGTCTTAGGCGGCAAGCATGGCATCGGCATTGTGGATATCGTTGAAAACCGTGTGGTAGGCATGAAGTCAAGAGGCGTTTACGAGACTCCCGGCGGAACCATTCTTTATGAAGCACACCAGCAGCTTGAGGAACTGATCCTTGACCGTGACACCTATGCTGTAAAAAAGGATATGGGAAACAAACTGGCACAGATCGTGTACGAAGGCAAGTGGTTCTCCCCTCTGCGCGAAGCTGTCCAGGCATTTATTGAGTCCACCCAGCAGTATGTGACCGGTGAAGTAAAATTTAAGCTTTACAAAGGCAATATCATCAAAGCAGGAACTACTTCCCCTTATTCGCTGTACAATGAAAGTATCGCTTCCTTCACTACCGGTGATCTGTATGACCACCACGATGCGGAAGGCTTCATCAACCTGTTCGGTCTTTCCACAAAGGTACGCGCCATGAAAATGCAGGAGCGCGGGGAGCTTTGATTTCATTGGCTTAGGAGACTATTATGGATGTGATCACCATGCTGCTGTCTTACTTTGCGGCAGTCAACCTGATTGGATTTGCCCTGATGGGCATCGACAAATATAAAGCAAAAAAAAGGGCCTTCCGGATTCCGGAAGCAACCCTTTTTATCATTGCGGTCATTGGCGGAAGCATAGGTTCCATTATTGGAATGTATACTTTCCGCCACAAAACAAGGCACCGTTCCTTCGTGTATGGCATGCCTTTTATTTTGATCGTGCAGATAGCGCTTGTCATTGCTCTTTTTAATATTCCTTTTGAAGTATCGATTATCTGACGGATGCTTGAAGCGTTTCTACTTTGCAGGAATGCTTCTTTGCTTTCTTATCATAACTAATTCCAACAGCTAATACTTTACCGGTATATTTAGGTTTTTCACCAAATCCTCCCATAAAACCATAAGCTTCTTATTCGGAATAAATACTTCGCCAGCCGCATCATCATAAGTCAAAAGACCATATACGACCATTGCCGAATATATTTGATCTTTCGTGTTTAATTCTGTAGCAGTTGCGGCATATTCTTGTATTTTAGCTTCTACACGTTCACCCGATACCATCAATATCAAATCATCTTGAATATCTTCCACATTATTTTTTATATAGTAATAAATTTCGTCATAAGGTCCAGAATTTGTCCAATAATTTTTCAATTGATTATCCGTCAGTGCGCATACAATAGATCTCGGATTATATAAACGCTCTCCCGATACTGTATAGTATCCGTCATACCACACCTTGAGATCATTCCTCGAAATTCTAGGATTTTTTGAAGTCTGTTGATAAATTTCAAACAATTTGTCCACTTCTAAATCCAAAAACCCAAAATACTCACTATACATTTCGGAAGTTGCCATATTATATTCCTTAAACATATTAATTTCTGAACCGCTGGAATATTTTGTAATGGGCAAAACTCCTGTCATATATGCAAATTCCACATATGCCTGACCTTTCAGCAAATCGCGAAGAAACGCAAGATAATTCTTCCTGTCATTCTCCGAAATGAATTCCATGTGAAAAGGCGCATCCCACTCATCCATTACAAATATATATTTGCCCTGCCGCTTTTCAAAAACAATTTGAAGGTTATCCCAAACTGCCCTATGACGATCCAAACCCAACTCTGGATAGCTTTCCGCAAGGTCATCATTAATCCCATCCTGAATTCTGTCAATATACGGTCCGTAAGACTGGCAATCTCTTGGACGCCTGCTAAAATCAATATAAATCACATCATATTGATTCAGATGTTTTGGGAAATCAGCCATCTGAGCTATTTTGAGCTTATCAAATATGTCCTTCCCATCTACTGCCCTTCCAAAAAAAGCACCAACCATATTTGCTATAACGCTTTTCCCAAACCGACGAGGTCTTGTAACACAAAGATATCTCTGCCCATCCACCGTTAACGCAGAAATAATTTCCTCGATCAATAGTGACTTATCGACGAAAAAACGCATCTTTGTAATATTTTTATATTCCTCATACGGAACCGTACTGTTTAAAAACATACCCATATTCTATATAACTCCCTTGTCAATTTTGTATTGTCTGCTTCGATCACCCACTAAAACAGACATTGCTTCCGCCCAGCTCCAACGCTCATAACGTTTTCAAACTCCCGCCTATGTATATTATAGGGAAAACAATTCAAATTAACAAGATATTTATGCAATAACATACATTCCATTTTCTTTATTCCAACATAATTTCTTTCACGGATATCTTCCTGATCCTTTTACCATAGCAATACATGACTAATTCATAAATAATGACAAACGCGCAAAGCGAAACCATCATCCCCTGAACATCAAACTCATAATCCGGAACGCCTGCAATATCCTTAAAAATAACAGACACAGCAATTTTTAGCAAAGCATATTGATACACAGCTCCTATTGCAAAACCTGCATATCCCACCGGACGGTAGCCGCCTAAAAGTGCACCAGAACATTGTTTTTGAGAATAGCCAAACACCCGCATCATGGCGATTGCTTTCTTATTCCCATTAACTACCGTTGTAATTGCCAGAAAAAGCGTGGTAAAGGCCAGGACAATGCCAATCCCCATGATCATGATTCCCATCATCTCGCTTGCAAGTTCATCCATGCTAAAAGACATCTGAGTCATAGCAGAAAAACAAAAAGATGCAAATAAAATAAAAAACACCAGCGTCTTTTTCTCCCTCAGGGTTCCTCGTCTCATTTCCTCCAGAAAGGTTTTTTCCTGGCTGCAGCTCTGTCTGTGCTTATATCTCTTTATTCTTCCATTTGTCTGCCAGCTCTCTCTGATCAGTTCCAATACCGGCTTTTTTAGTTTTAAATAGGAATAAAAAATTGAAATAGCCGCAAACACCAATGTTGGAACGGCTACCAGCGAAAATAAAAGCAGCATATGAAAACGAGGTGTTATTTTGGGAAGGATATTTTCTTTATTCTGTACTACATAAAATTCCGGCATAAGAAGCCATGCTCCGCCAAATCCAATCGCCGTCCCAAGAAAGATTCCGCTTCCAAACACCCAGAAATTTCTTGCAATTATCAACCGCGAATACCCCAATGCTTTTAAAATCCCAAGCTCCTTTTTATGGGTATCTATGTAATGCTTGATATAAAAAAACAGCATAATAACCGATGTTGCCAGCAGACATCCGCCAGAAATGGAACTGACCATCTTCGCCGTGGACACCTGCGCCTCATAAAACATCATAACCTGCTCCGAGGTGATCTCATCCCGGATACCGACAATATCCATATTAAAGTTCAAAAATAAGGTACACACAAAAACGGCGCACCCCGCAATGACCATGATCCCTGTCAGCTTTACCGAGTCCTTCATGCTTATAATCATTTCATTATTCTCCATATATTTAAAATTAACGTTCCCCTTCTACCACCCGATTTCATATGCATTCTTTTTCACAGGATTGGCACAGCTCTCAGAAATCCTTCCGCTGTTCATCCTGATTACCGTATTTGCCATTTCCGCAATATTCTGATTATGCGTCACCATAACGATGGTAAATCCATACTCCTCTTGCAGCCTGCTAATGTAATCCAGCACCTGCCGACCCGTCTGCTCATCCAGAGCCCCGGTAGGTTCATCAAGAAATAAGACCTCAGGCTTTTTCGCTAACGCCCTTGCCACAGACACTCTCTGCTGCTCTCCTCCTGAAAGCTCACCGGGATATTTATGAAGCTTTTCTCCCAGCCCTACAGCATCAATGACTGCCTTGTAATTTTTATTTCCCGCCAGATCAGCGCCCATTTTAACATTCCTTTCTATATCCATATTGGGCAAAAGATAATATTGTTGAAAAATATATCCAATTGTCTCTTTTCGAAACTGTGTCAGCTCACGATCCGAAAATCTGGTAATATCTCTTCCACCATAAAACACAGAACCGTCATCAGGGCGCTCCAGCCCCGACATGATGTTCAGCAGCGTGGACTTTCCCGAACCGGAAGCCCCTAGTATGACCACAAAGTCTCCCTCATCAATTTTCAGGCTGATTCCCTTTAAAACCTGAAACCGGCTTCCCTTTTCTCCATAATATTTTTGAATATTCTTACCCTCGATCATCCTTTATTCCTCCCCAAAAGACCATTAAGCACTTCTGCCATCATATTCCCGATCTCTTCCCCGGTAAACCGGCACATTCCGGTTGCGCACAAAGATGCAATGCCATGAGAATAAATCCATAAATGCTGATACAGCTTATGCGCTGCCATATCATCCAATTCATATTCATCCCTGACAGAAGCAAGGATCATCTCGTAATTTCCGTCAATCAGCGGCAAAATGCCTTTAAAATCTGGCGGACTTGGCTTTTCTCTCATAAATAAAAGCTGAAAAAGCTTTGGTTCTGCCATGGCAAAACGGATATACTGCGTTCCCACACTTTTAAACCTCTGTGGGTATGGGCGGTTTTCTGACATAGCTTCCGCCACATAACGATCATAGACTTCTCTGGCTGCCTTCATCACTTCATCCTGCACTTCCTCCATACTCTGGAATACCGTAAAGATCGGACGTGCAGAACTGCCCAGCGCCGTACCAAGCGATCTGGCTGTAAGCGCTTCAAATCCCTCTTTTCTGACAATTTTTAGCGCAACTTCAACAATTTCCTCTTTTTTGAATTTAGCTCTCGGCGGCATGACTTCTCCTTATCTGAAACATTTGTTTTGCAACATCTGTTTTAGATTATATTCTTCACGATCTTTCTTGTCAATATCTAAAATACAATTGACTTTATTCCTTCTATATGGCATATTTTAAATGTACTATATGGAACCATATTAAGATTGTATTAAACACCATACTGATAATTGCAGAAAAAGAGAGTTTTTTATGATTAAATTAAGCCATGGCGACACAATTGGAATCATATCTCCAAGCTGGGTGGCAAACAAAAAGGATTACGAGAATTATACAAGGGGTCTTGAAGAGCTGGGCTTCCAGGTAAAATTGGGGAAAAATATCTATCTGTCCAGGACGTGAGCATGCTTTTAAGCTGCATAGAGCAAAACCCGCTCATGGAGCGGGTCAAAGGTCTGCTATTTGAACATTATTCAGATAATACCCCTTTGTTTTTATTTGAAGTTCTGGAAAGATTTGGTCAAAATCACCATATTCCCATTGCTTACTGTGATGATTTCGGACATGGAACTAATCACGCTATCTTCCCTGTCGGAATGGAAGCTCTTTTAGATACGCAGGGGCAGACTCTGTCATTTATAAGGTAACAATAACCCCGCCATCATTGGCATACATACTGCTGACTCCTCTGGTGTCCATCACCAGAGTACCTTTCACCCGGATCTTTTCCAGAATCATTTTTTTCACGCTTTCGGCACGCTCCTTGCAGTTGCAATGAGTGATCATCAGCGTCTTTTCCTCTGGGTGAACAGCTTCCTTAGCCACTACATCCGCCATTTTTGCTAACGCCTTCTTAATACCGATTGCCTGCCCTAACTGGATGATTTCTCCTCTGTCAGATCCCATGACCGGTTTAATGCTTAAGGTAGAAGCTACCAGCGCCTTGACACCTGAAAGCCTTCCGTTCTTCCGTAGTGTCTCTAAATTGTTCAGCACAAAATACGTATTCATGTGGTCTCTATAATCAGCAAGCTTCTTGCAGATTTTTTCAAAAGTCTGTCCTTCCTCCGACCACGCTGCCGCCTTCATTGCAAGCTGGGTCTCACCACAGCTTGCTGATTCCGAATCACAGACATAAATATTCTTTTCCCCATATTTTTCGTGATACAGCTTCTTGCCAAGCTCGGCACTGTTATAACTGCCGCTTAATTTGGAAGATAATGTAAAAACAAAAACATTTTCGGCTTCTGTCTGATATGCTTCCATATATTTTTCCGGTGAAGGACAAGCTGATTTTGGACATTTGGGAGAAGCCGCAACTTTCTTCAAAAAACTTGCCTGATCAAAAGTCTCGTCATCTATGATGACCTCATCTTCTACCATAAGCTCAAGCGGTACTACCTGATATCTTGAATCTTTCTTGTACTCCTCAGGAAGTTCACCACAACTATCTAAAATAATTTTATAGCTCATATCGTCCTCCAAAGCCATTTGCATTTTTATAATAACCACTCTACATAGTTTTAATTACTACATCATAATACCATATTCTCCCTATGGTGTAAAGCGTGAATCGCAACTGCACAAAGGAAAAAATCAAAATGAAATAGAAATATCAAAGTTATCATGATATGATATTCAAAAAGCAGGGGGAATCAAACCGGATGAAAGCAATCATAACAGATTTAGACCGGACCTTACTCCACACCGACAAAACAGAGTCAGAGTATACGTGCACCACACTAAAAAAGTGTCACGACAGAGGAATTATTTTGATGGCGGCAACAGCCCGCCCGGAAAGAGCTGTTTTAACCTATTGTAATCAGGTTCATTTTGATGCAATAACCACATTGAACGGCGCGAAAATTATTTTGCCACATGACATCATCGAAAATGGTATTTCACCTTCCAGCGTGGAACGTATTTTGGAAAAAGTAATCATGATACCTAATTTAGTCTTATCACTGGAAACAGGGGACGGCATTTTTTCAAATGTTGCAATTCCAGAATGGAACGCAACCGTTTTCAATGGATTTCCCTCCCTGCCAACAGTAAATATTATATATAAGCTGCTATTGAGCAACGAAGGAAATCATGTACAAACAATAGCTGAAAAAGCTTTAACTTCCGATACTTACATGACAGTGGCAACCGGTACATTAGTACAGATCATGAGCACTGCGGCAACCAAGTGGAACGGCGTCAAGGCTATGCTGAATGCTGTAGATGTTGATCCAAGTGAGGCAGTGTATTTCGGGGATGATAATGACGATATAGAACCAATCAAAAATTGCGGCATAGGCGTCGCTGTTTCTAATGCTATCGATAAGATTCTTGAGGTGGCAGATTTTATAACAGAAAGTAATGATATGGATGGCGTTGCCCAATACATTGAGAGGAATCTGCTATAGTTCCTTCTATGCCCCTCCTTAAATTCTTGTTTAGCTTATTTGAGCGGATTTGAAAAAGGAAACTCGGATAAAGAACAAAATTCTACGTCGACACGCTCTCGCACGCCTAAAGCGTGCTACCGCGAATTGTCTCCTTAAGAATTTATTTTTTATCATGGGCTGGGTTGTCAAAAACGCGAAATCCAACTAATGATTCAGCTATTATCGAATGGTCGCTGTTTTACATCATGTAGAAATTGAGACAATAGCTGGCTGTTTAGTGGGGATATTTCACCCACTATTCCAATTCTCTTTCCTCCACTAAATGAGAATTTAATCTTCTAATAGAGGAAATGACAGATTCACCTTAAACAGATCCCCATCCATCACAATATCAAACACGCCGTTTTGTACTTCCACCAGGTTTTTAGCAATGGACAATCCCAGTCCGCTGCCCTCGGTAGTCCTGGATTCATCTCCGCGGATAAATCTTTCTGTCAGTTCTTTCGGGTTCACCTTAAGAGGATTGGCTGAAATATTCTTCAGTGAAAGGATGACCCACTTCTTGCCGTCCTCCTCACTTTGGGCATATTCCAGATTAATATAAACTCTTGTTCCCGCCAGCGCATATTTAAAGATATTGTTAAACAGGTTTTCAATCACTCTCCAGATCCTTCTGCTGTCTGCCTCGATGCAAATATTGTCCGCCGGGGCATTCAAAACAGGATGAAGCGCTTTTTCTTCAAATTTCTCGGAAAACTCTCCGATGGTCTGGTTCAGTAATTCCACAAGGTTGATCTTTTCCCATTGCAGGATAATATTCCCGGAGGATATCTTAGAGGCCTCAACCAGATCGTCTGTCAGCTGCTTCAGCCGCTGCGACTTGCTATCCAGCACACTGATATACTCCCTGATCCTTGGATCCTGCACATTTTCTCTTTTGATCAGATCCACATAATTGATAATAGAAGTAAGGGGCGTCTTGATATCATGGGACACATTGGTGATCAGATCCGCTTTCAGGCGCTCATCCTTCATACTGGTCTCCACCGCATTTTTTACACTGTCACCAATGCTGTTAACGGCTCTTGCCATGACCAGATTGTCGCCATACATCCCCTCTTCCTTTACCTTATGCTTAAAATCGCCGCCGCTGATCTTTCGTATTCCTTCCAGGATAGTCTGTCTTGCCTGGGCGGAACGGTATAAAAGCACACCGATCACGATATCCATCGCTACAACCAATAGAATCAGCACCACTGCAAGCCTGTTCATACCGCTGCTTCCCCTGACCCCGGCCAGTATGATCAGTATCACGCCTAAATAATGCAGCGCCGCAAAGATTCCAAAAGGCACCCATACCCGAAGCACGATATCCCAGTGCCGGTATGCATACCAGATCCACTTGCCGATAAAATGACCTGCCCTCCTGACCAGACTGTCCTTCCACAGCCGATTCCCCTTTATCCTCCTTACAAAGCTGTAATAGAAGAAAGAAAAGAGCAAGCTTGCCGCCAGGGCAGAACCTCCTGCCAGCAACGCCATTATATTTTCCGGCATACTCTGCCATAAGGAGTCTGCCATCCAGTCGATCAAAAGATACATGCCAAATCCGACAACACACATGGCTGCCGCCATGATCTCTGTGGGGATATGGTCCTCCCCGTGGAGCCGTATGAGGATTTCTCCGTTTTCTTTTCTGCCAGCATAGCCCTCCCGCATAGTAAGGATCACTAACAGCAGCAAATAGAACGCTGCACAGGCAATCGCCACTGCCAGATACTGCCCGGAATAAGGCGTATATTTCTGATATTCGTTTGCTGCCTCAAAAAATCCGCCCTCTTCATAGACCAAGTCCTCTTTGATCCCGATCATCACCTGCGTGTTATCCGGATAAGCATATTCAAAGCCGCCGAGCACGTACCGGAGCGTGGATTCCTCTATCAGCGTATCTGTCTCATAGGTCATATTGGAAGGGTCATAATAAACCGACCTTCCGCACTGTGACAGGAGCTGTTCCTTTAGCAGTCTGACATCCTTGGTTTTTGTATCCATATTGGTGTAGACCTGCACATCTTTTCCCACCGTTTTCCGTATGAAATACACTACATTGCCTGACTCCTGCTGATAAATATCCTGATATTTCAGATACTCATTATAATTGATGGCAAGATCATCTGCAGCCTTCTTAATATTCTGGCAAAGTGCATAGTATTCTTCCCATGTGGCAACATGGTCTTCGATCCGCTTTCCATCCACTGTACGGTACCGGTTTTTCAGGACTGTGGCATTGGTGCCCTCCCGCTGATATTCCCCTGTCTCAAACTGGTTGCCGGACACATCCACGACCTTCGAAACACTTTTCAGATCAGAATTTAAATAATTGATATTCCCGCCGCCATAAACGCCGGAATCCAGATCAATTGTTGTGACCGTATTGAACCTGCTGAGGAACTGGTCTGCTTCCTCTCCGCTCATGTACACATCCTCATATTCAAATCCGTTTTTTGACCAGTTGATCAGATCATCCAGATAATAGCTTGCCGTAATGTATTCCGGCTGGACACTGTTATAGCGGTTGGCAAAAGCCGTTGCATCCACTACCTTTTTGGCATCAAACATGCCGTTTGTCTCCATCTGTCCCCTGATTGCCCCGAACCGGATCACATCGGCAACATTATTCCCCAGAAGCTTATTAAAAAGCAAGGAATCCTCAAACTTCGTTCCGGGCTCCTCATCCCTCAGATTACAGATCTGGTTTCCATTGCTGCTTTCGATCACAACGAAGGATCTCGCAAAAACCGTCACCAGCAGAATGACTGCTGTCACAATGGCTATATGCTGCATCAGATGCAAAAGCAGGTTAATACCGCTTCCTGTTTTTTTCTTAGGTTTCTTTGCTTCCTCTTCCTTTCCCATAACTTTCCCCCTATTGTTTTTCAATTTTGTACCCTACACCCCATACTACTTTCAGGTATCTGGGCTCTTTGGGATTGATCTCTATCTTTTCTCTGATATGTCTGATATGAACGGCAACTGTGTTATCTGCGCCGATTGCTTCCTCATTCCAGATACTCTCGTAAATCTGGTTAATAGAAAACACCTTGCCCTGATTTTTGACCAAAAGAAGCAATATATTGTATTCGATGGGGGTAAGTTTTACGCTTTCCCCATCTACCGTTACTTCCTTTGTGTCATCATTGATACACAGGCCTCCCGCTATAAACAACGCATTGTTCTCCACATTCAGGTTTCCCAATTGCGTATACCTGCGCAGGTTTGATTTTACCCTTGCAACCAGCTCCAACGGATTAAAGGGCTTCGTCACATAATCATCTGCTCCGATATTAAGACCCAGAATTTTATCTGTATCCTCAGACTTAGCGGAAAGAAAGATGATCGGGATACTGCTTGACTCTCTGATCTTCAACGTGGCATGGATACCGTCAAGCTTAGGCATCATGATATCAATGATCAGCAGATGAATATTCTGCTCCTTCAATATAGAAATCGCCTGCTCCCCGTCATATGCTTTATAAACCTGATAATTTTCCTGATTCAGGTAAATCTCAATGGCATCCACAATTTCCTTGTCATCATCACAAACCAAAATATTCGTCATAGCAGTCTCCCATCCTTTTAGTAGTAGTAAAACATATAAACTTTAAGTGTTCCTTAGGAAAAAAGTTAATAATTTCTTAATATTATATCATCCAAGGCATTATTCATCCACAAGCATTTTCACCGGCTCGATCTTCCTGATCCTGCGGCAGCAAAGCAGTGTCACAAAGGCGGCTGTCAGACACAGGAGCGCCACCGTCACCAGCATCCAGAACGGTTCTGTCCGGATCTGGCATTTTTTGATTCCGCAAAAGGACAAACATGCCACGACAATGCTCTCTCCTGCCACTCTGCACAAAATACAGCCAGCCAAAGAACCCGCTGCCATAACCGGCAGGTTGGAATACAAGGTCTGGCGGCAGAGCTGCCATGTGGTAAATCCTATTGCCTTGGATATTCCGTAATTTTTCCTTTCCCGGACAATTTTTGTCTTTATCAGAAGGAAAACGATCAGTACCACTGCAAGGACAGTCACCGTCACCAGAACAACGCACGTCAGCCCGATCACATTGGATACGGATGCCAGGGAATCCCCTGACGCTTTCTCCATGTCTGTCACTTCACGGTCCGGGTAAGCTTTTGAGAGGATCTCCAGAAGCTCCTTCCCGCTGCAGCCTTCTTTTGCATAAATATAGATCATTTTCGTTGCGCAGCTTCCATTCAGACGCTTTGCCCCTTCATAGCACATCAAGGCCTTGCGCCCCATATTGTTGATCTTCTGGTCGATTCCCGCAAGGATATAATCCTTTTTCCCTTCTGTTCCCTCCACATAAATGGTATCGCCCACCCGGGCACCGATACAGTCGCATATGGATGTGGTAAGCACGATCTCGTTATCATATTCCGGGAGCCTTCCTTCCAGCAGCATTTCATTTTCATTTTTTTCCGGTTCCATCCAGAAATCACAGGTTACTTCCGCCGACTGGTCTTTTCTGTAGACGATAACATTTGCCGAACTGCCATAGGTCACTTTTTCTACCTGTGGGAAAGTCTCGATCTCCTTCCCCAGCTCATCCAATCCTTCGCCCACGTATCCGGCTTCCCCGAATTCCATTCCTGTAAGCTTTAAAAGCATCTCCTTTTCCCGAACAAAATTCTGGTACATATAAAATCCCACACAGTTTGCAAAGCCAAGCAGTGTCACTACAAAAATAATGCCCATGTTTTTCAGCCTTGTACCAAAAATATTTTTCATCCCCAGGGCCAGAAGAAGAGGCTGGCGGCTTTTATGAAGCGGGAAAAAGTTTTTCCGGAAATTGTGCGCCGTGATACCTCCCCGGAGGGCATCCAGAATGGGGGTTCTTCCATATTTCCCTGCACTAGCCCATGTGATCAGCAGCGTAAGGCATATGCAAAGCAATGCAGCGGTCCCTGCGCTGAAAAAATCAAACCCCGCAGACCACGTAAGCCCCATCACAGAGGCAAGAAGCTGCCCCATTGCCGGTCCGGTGACCACTCCCAGAAGAACACCTGCCAGGCTGCCAAACACGGAAATGATCCCCATTTCCATCACAAAGCTTTGTGTGATCTGGCTGGCAGTATAGCCGGACGCCTGCAGTATTCCAATGTTCTTTAGATTCATATCACAGAAATTCCCAATGGAAAACCGGATCACTGCCATTGCGATCACAAGCAAAAGCACCGCAAAAACCATTGCGATCCCCATGCCGATCATGCTCATCATCATATCTCCGCCGCGCATAGCCTCCCATGCAAAGGAAAAGTTAAATGCATCATCCACATGAGGCAGTGCTTTATTCAGGTCGGAGGAAATTTCTCTGGTAAAATCCAGACTGCTCTCTCCTTCTTCCAGCTTTACTTTATATTCCACATAAGGAACAAGCTCCTGTTCCTTTTTAGCCAGCTCCTGCAGCATCTCATCTGACAGATAGCATTTATACAAAGAAATGTTCAAAGGATTGGCAAATAACGGATCCTCCACAAAGCCCGCGATCCGAAACGCATATTCCTCCTCGCTGCCAAAGGAAAGCCTGATCACATCCTGCTCTTTACAGCCAAAGGCGGATTTAAAATAATAAGGCAGCAGAATCTCATTTTTCAAAAGCGTGCCCTCAGGCTCCGGGTAAATATTACAGATATCCCTCGGCTCGTCCACCGACGCAAGCAAAAAATAATAACTGTTTTCCGCCTTTTCCTTCAATCCGTATTTGCCGCTGGTAGTCAGATATGCGGGCGTTGCCTCAAACCCTTCTACCTGGTCACAGTTAAGGAAAAAGTCCTCTATCCCTTCTACGTTATCCGCCAGATTGAGCATATACCAGTCAGCCGTATGACACTTATCGTACAAACGATCCACAATCTTCCCCATATTCATAAAAGCATGGAGACTTACGTACAGAAGAAGCACCGCAATGGCGGTCAAAATTGAAAGTACTGCAGCGTCGCCTTTCTTTTTCTTTAGATTATTCCTTGCAATGAATAAGCTCCGATACATACTACCACCCCATTTCCTTCAAAAACAGGCGCAGTTTCTCATGCCTCGCCCCATCACCGGACCTGTACTTTCCCAGCTCCAGTTCCCCTGTGATCATCCCATCCTGCAGATACTTGATCTTATCCGCCCTCCTTGCGGAACGGATATCGTGAGTCACCATAACGATGGTCTGCCCCTTTTCGTGTAAAGAAGACAACACATTCAAAACATTTTCCGTGTTTGCCGAGTTTAATGCCCCGGTTGGTTCATCTGCAAACAAAATTTTCGGATCATTGATCAAGCCCCTTACAATTGCCACCCGCTGGGCTTCTCCCCCGGATAACTGGGATGGAAATTTTCGGAAACACCGCTCGTCAAGCCCTACCTGTAAAAGCAGTTTTTCCGCTTTCCGGACAATCGCCTTCCTGTCCCTGCTTTTCAAAAGACCGCTGACCATGATGTTGTCCAAAACGCTCATAGTATCATTTAAGTAATTTTGCTGAAAAACAAAGCCGCAGTTTTCCCTGCGGAACACGGCAAGCCGGTCATTGCTGTACCCTGTGATCTCCTCATCCTGATAGCACACACTGCCAAGCGTGGGTCTGTCCATTCCCGATAACGCATAGAGCAAGGTAGATTTTCCCGACCCGGAATTTCCCATTATGACCACAAATTCTCCCCGCCGGATTTCCAGATTCAGATTCTTTAGTACATGCTGCTGCATACTTTCATTGGAAAAAGTTTTGCACAAATCCTTTGCCTTTAATATCACTTCCATTTTGACCTCCATTAATCGTTTTCCCCATCATAAGGGCTGTGCATCCAAAAAGCTTTTCCCAAACCTTGCCTGTTTCTTAACTGATTCTTAAATATTCTTTTTTACGCCTTGCGCAAAAAGACCGTCACCACAAACCCATGGTCATTACAGCATTCCATTCCGCCCTGCATCTGTTCCATAAAGCATTTGGCAAGGAAAAGTCCAAGCCCTGCGCCGGACGTTCCTTTGCTGTTGCTGCCCCGGTAATACTTTTCCGTCACAAATGCAAGCTCCTCCTTTGGCACGCCTTCTCCCTCATCTCTTATCCTGACCGTAATCCCTTCCCCGGTATCCTGATATCTGACAAAAACCCGTGTTCCTGCATACTTGCAGGCATTGCTGACAAGATTATCTATCACCTGTTCTAAACGGAGCTCGTCCATAACTAATAGGCAGGATGAAATTTCATTTTCCTGAACGATCTCCATTCCACGGAAAATATCTCCGTAACCTCTCATATTTTCAAGCATCTGCGGGATCAGCATGCTGCTTTCCTCACGAGGCTCTACCTTGAGCATTTCCAGTTCATCCAGTGTGGCATGAAAAAGGTTGCTTACCAGCTTGTCTATGGTGTCTGCCTTTGCGGCGATGATCTGAACCTTCCTCGCCGTGTCCGCAGAGGTTTCCGTCATCTCTAAAACCTCGCATGCTGCCTTGATCGCCGCCGTTGGCGTCTTGATATCGTGGGAAAGCTCTGCCACCAGCTCCTTTTTGCTTAAGTTTGCCTGATATTCCTTTTCCTTAGCCTTTTTCAGCTCCTCCCGCATCAGGTCGAAGCTTTCCGTAAATGCCCCAAAGAAATTGTTGCGCTGCATAGGCAGGGAAATATCCAGATTTCCCTTGGCAATCTCCGCCGCAAATACTTCCAGCTTTTGAAAAGGGCGGATATAAGCACAATACAGGAAAAGCAGCAGGATATTTCCTGCTATTAAAATGAGAATGGCAAAAAGAACTGCTTTTACCAATGTCTTTCTTTTCCACATCCCATACATCCTGCTTTCCTGATCCCATATCACTTTTCCAATGATCTGTCCGTCTTTTTCATAATCAAGGATCACCAGCCCCTCCACTATGGCATCGTTTACCTTTTCCTGCCAGCCGGTATCCGCCAAAAAAAGGAGGCTGCAGTCAAAAAGCGCCTCCACATCCTCTCTCTTCATACCGGATTCAATTGCTTCACCAATCTGCTTTAATTCCCTGTTATAAGAAACCATGTCGATCACCGGCTTCTCTTTCTGGTCCGTCTGCCAGATGAAGCAAAAAATGATAAGCAGCATGGTCAGGATAAAGCCTGCCGCCAGATACTTGATCTTCATCTAAACCTCCAACATATATCCTGTTCCCCAGATAGTTTTAATGAGTCTGGGGTCACCCGGATCCTTCTCCAGCTTTTCCCGAAGTCTCCGGATATGTACATTTAATGTTCCGTCACCATAAAATGTGTCTCCCCATACCTCTTCAAAGAGCTGCTCCTTGGTCACGATCTTGTTCCGGTTGTCATACAGACATTTAAGGAGCAGAAACTCTTTCGCTTTAAGCTCTCTCTTTTGCCCGCGGATATACACACTCATGGTCGCCTCTTCCAGACGCAGCTCTTTCCCATCCGCTTTCCCAAAAGCAGATGCTTCCGGATGCTCTTCATTTTCTTTTTCCGCACCAGATGCTTTGTCGCCTACAGACTGATATCTTGAGATCCTTTTCAGGATCACCTTTACCTTCGCCAAAAGGATGCTTAAAGTATAAGGCTTTTTGATATAATCATCCCCGCCAATCTGAAGTGCGGCAAGCACATCCTCATCACTTTGTCTGGCACTGATAAACAGGATCGGCATATCCGAATGCTCCCTGATCTTTTTGCAAAGCAAGAAACCGTTTTCACCCTCCAGATTAATGTCAAGAAGCAGCAAATCCACCTGATGTTCCAAAAGAAATGCTTCTGTTGCGGATATATCTGCAACAGAAGCACAGGATACATCAAAAAGCCGGAAATATTCACAGGTCATTTCTGCAAGATCTTCTTCGTCATCAACAATCAAACAGTTATAGTGCATATCCTCTTCCTTTTGATATATAGTAAACGGCATTAAAAATATCGCTTACTATAATTATTTCACGCGGTAAAATATAATACAGTTGGGCTGGTCGATCTGCATTTCGCGCCCGTTCATGACCAGCGTTCCCTTTTCCATGTCCACATTAAAAAATGTCATCGTATCCGATTCATGGTTTAAGGAAACCAGATGCCTGTTATCCGGGAACAATGCAACATCCTTGGGGTAATCCCCGCTTATCGGCAGGCACAGGCGCTTATCCAGCATGCCGCTTTCTTTGTCGATGGAATAAACAGCAACACTGTTATCTCCCGCATTGGAACAGCAGATATACTGAAAATCTTCCGAAAAATTCAATGCACAGGCTGCCGAACCGACGGCATGGTAATTATTTAAGGTGGGGATAGTCTGGATCTTGTCAAAAACCGGATTTCCCCGGTTGTCCTGCCCATATTCATAAACATCAACATAATTCTTCAATTCATGGACAACATACAAATATCTGCCATCCTTGGAAAATTTCATATGATGGGGACCGGATTCCTGTTCACTTCTTATGATGTCTACCTGCCTTAATTTTCCTGAAGCGTGGTTCAGCCCATAAACAACCACATGATCCATGCCTGGATCTGCCGCACACAAAAATTTATTGTCTCTGGTCATCCTCACACAACTGATATGAGGCCGGAAATTCCTTTCCGCAATACTTCCAAGACCCTTGTGAAATATCTCATCCGTTATTTCCCCGATGGAACCATCCGCATTAACACGCAGTACCGTAAGCTTTGCATCGTGATACCCTGCTACAAACAGAAATTTATCCTCATAATCCGTGGAAAGGTGGCGTCCCCTCATCCCGTTGATCGTTGCATGGTTTAAGGTCTCCAAGCTTCCATCTTCCAGAATCTTGTAGGATTCCACACCGAAATCCGTGATCGAATACAAATATTTTCTGCTGTGGGATATGGACACATAAGAAGAGTTGGTGATCTTCACCTGGTCTTTCTCCGTAAATCTCCCATTTTCAACATCTACATCATAAATCCTGATTCCAAAACCACTCTTATTTCCCGACGTATAAGTGGATACATATGCAACATATTGTTCTTTTCCCATGATGAACCCTTCCTTTACTATTAGTCGTTACTATTCACAGTAACTTTGGATAGAAAAATTATATCACTCTTTCTTTCAAAATGGAACTGCAAATTATCCTATTGACTTTCATCAGCAACTATGTATAATGAATATCAGTGTTTAGTTTTACTAAACTCAAAGTTTATTATAATTGCTTATCCGCATTCAGAAAGCAGGTTTTTTATGAATAACATAAATATTGGCAATAAAATCAAAAATCTCCGAACGCAAAAGGGACTTACACAGGAAGAACTGGCTGACCGCTGTGAGCTTTCAAAAGGCTTCATCTCACAACTTGAACGAAATCTGACCTCTCCTTCCATCGCTACCCTGATAGACATCCTGCAATGCCTCGGTACTGATCTGAAGGAGTTTTTTAATGACTCCCAGGACACGCAGGTGGCTTTCCGCCAGACCGATTATTTTGAAAAGGTGGATGAAGAGCTCCAGAATAAAATAGAATGGATCATCCCTAACGCGCAGAAAAACATGATGGAACCGATCCGGCTCACTTTATCTCCCGGCGGCTCCACCTATCCTGACAATCCCCATGAGGGCGAGGAATTCGGATATGTGCTTTCCGGGAGCATTACCCTGATGCTTGGGAAAAAATCCATCAAAGTGAAAAAGGGGGAATCCTTCTATTTCACTGCCAAAACACCCCACTATCTGAAAACAGACAATAAGACCGGCGCTGTTGTCATCTGGGTGAGCAGCCCGCCAAGCTTTTAACATATTTTAAGGAGGAAGCCGTGCCATGAGCAAAGTTTTAATTGATTTAAAGAACATCAGCAAATCCTTTGACGGACAGATGGTTTTAGATGACCTGAATCTTTACATACGGGAAAATGAATTTCTGACCCTGTTAGGTCCTTCCGGCTGTGGCAAGACCACTACCCTGCGCATTTTAGGCGGTTTTGAAAATCCCGACCAGGGCTGTGTCATTTTCGACGGAAAAGATATCACCAATCTTCCGCCAAATAAGCGGCAGCTCAATACGGTCTTCCAGCGGTACGCCCTTTTCACCCATATGAACATTGCCGAAAATATTGCTTTCGGTCTGAAGATCCGCAATAAAAGCAAAGCCTACATAGATGATAAGATCAAATATGCCTTAAAGCTGGTCAATTTAGAGGGCTATGAAAAGCGCATGCCTGACTCTCTAAGCGGCGGTCAGCAGCAGCGTATCGCCATCGCCCGCGCCATCGTCAATGAGCCCAAGGTGCTTCTTCTTGATGAGCCCTTAGGCGCCCTTGACTTAAAGCTCCGCCAGGATATGCAGTATGAATTGATCCGGCTGAAAAATGAACTGGGGATCACCTTTATTTACGTGACCCATGACCAGGAGGAAGCCCTCACCATGTCCGATACCATCGTGGTC
>ERZ808054.948-NODE-948-length-20319-cov-5.578303_pt1 | contig 20319 bp, 15 predicted proteins | sample MGYA00380201_ERZ808054 | MGnify/ENA primary metagenome ERZ808054 (study PRJEB31490, sample SAMN06133419) | mouse gut metagenome | isolation source: Z5_2 | host: mice | place: China: Chengdu | collected 2015-05 ... | reverse complement strand
GGATATGTGTGAACTTGCAAACGCATCAAAGTCTTCTAAAATTTTTTTGACGATGGTTGCACATAAGAGCGTTAAGGAATACGGGAAATACCTCTCTGCAGAAACAATCAATTCTTTTACAGGAATAGAGGGACGGATTAAGGAGGTATTGTTTGTTACATCCTCCAAGAACAACTATGAACTGATTCAGAATGCTATCCGTAAAGACGATGACTGTTTTTCTGACCCGAATATTTCTATTCATGTGGATGATAGTGTAGTTGCTGAGAATTATAGGCTGGCTGCCTTTTCGGAGTTTACGAAAAAGGATTTCAAAGAACTTGTGGTGAAAGGCTGTTATCCGTTGAACCCTACAAGTGCATATCTTTTATTGAATGTAAGTGAGAAAGTTGCTCAGAACGAGAGGACTTTATTTACCTTCATTTCAAAAGAAGAACAATATAGCATGGCAAAGGCAGTTAAAACAATGCCTGCTTCAAAGAGGTGGATTATTTCAGCAGATCTTATTTATGATTATTTTAAGGATTTGTTTAAGAAAGATGTGGCCAATGAATATATTCACAATGAATGGCTGAATGCAGAGTACGCAATAGGCGAAGTAAGCGATCAGCATCAAGTGAAGATGCTGAAGACGATTGCCGTCATAAACATTGTGAATAAAATGGATGAGATGCCAGCGGACTTCTCAACCTTGCACTTGGCGGCGGATGTGCCTGATCCCGATGTGACGCTAGAGGAACTTTGCGGCAAAGGCTTGATCTACAAAAAGGGCTCAAATAACTGCTATGTATTCAAGACGAGAGCAACATCCGAATTAAAATCAGAAATCAAGCGGAGAGTAAAGCTTCACGGTGACAGGGCGAATGCAAATCAGGTCTTTGCGGATGTTTCGGATGTACAGTATATATTGCCGAAACATTATAACCTTGAATATGCTATGACACGGTACTTTGCCTATGAATATATGAGCGTGGAAGAATTTCTTGATATCGACAACTTGGAGGTTCTGCTGGAGCGGGAAAAGGTTTGCGATGGGAAAGTGTTAGCTTTGTATTCAAGAAAAGATATTGACTATTCCACGCAGATAGAAAAGAAGCTTAAATCAGGCAAGTGTGAGCGGTTAGTGGTTGTTTATTCCACGAAACAGATGTTGCTGGAACCGCAAATCCAGGAATATGAAATAATCAAGGAGTTAAAGAGAGATAAGTTTTTTTTCTCACAAGAAGAAAATAAAGTTTTATTAAAGGAACTGCCAATCATAGAGGAGGACTTGCAGAGAGAAATTGGCGTATATTTGGATGTATGCTTTGATGATGGTGCGGATAAATATGTTTTTTATTTCGCCAAGCAGAAATTAAAAGTTGAAAACAGGGTTAGGCTGTCGGATGTTGCTGATTTGATTTGCAGCAGTGCATATTCGTATACAATGGCAATTAATAACGAGTTAATCAATAAAGAGAATATCTCGACTGCACCGATTAAAAAAGTACGGAAAACAATTATTGAGAAATTGCTGAGTGGTGATTCTTTTGATGAGTATTTATGCGGAACTAGCGCAGAGGCAACCATATACCGTGCATTGTTCGTCGGAACCGGTATTAGACAGAACGATTATGCTAAAAATGTTGAGAGAGTCCTAATGGTTTTTGAAAAGTTTATCGTGGGGTCATGCGATAAAAAGCAGTCGCTGGCCTTGCTGGTGGACGAATTAACAAGTGTTCCGTTTGGAATGCGCAGAGGAGTAATACCGATTTATCTGGCGTATTCGCTTAGCCTGCGCAGGGAAGATATTGTGATTTATTTTGATAAAAAAGAAATGCAGCTTAACGCGGACATTATACTCAATATGTGCGAAAGGCCGCAGGAGTATTCTATTTTCATTTCACTTGAAAATGTAATGAAGGAAAAATACTTAGATGAACTCTGCGCTTTGTACAGGGTGCCAAAGGCTGAGAGCCTGACTGATTCAAGGCTTCAGAACATTTTAGTAGCAATGCAAAGATGGTTTAGGGCATTACCTCAAGTTACTAAGAATATCAAGCACCAGGAGGAGTATATGGGAAATGCCGAGTTGAGCCGTGCGTTTCCAAGGATCAGGAGTATCTTGCAGAATATTGAAGCCAATCCATATGAGGTGTTGTTTGTAGAACTTCCGAAAGCATTTTCGTGTGGAGAAGACTTGGAGCAGATTGCAAAACTGCTTTCAGAGTTAAAGATGAAACTTGCCGGATATTATGATTGGATGACTCAAAAAGCCGTATCAAAAACAATAGAAGTTTTTGATAAAAGTGGAAAAAAGGATTTGAACCATGCGCTGAGAGAGTGGTACGATAAACAAAGTTCCATAGCAAAACAAGGACTTCATTCCAGCCCAATAACAGGACTGATGAATACAATAGATAGGAATAAATTATTTGACGATGGAGAACTTGTGAAAAAAGTCATTCATGCTGTGACAGATATCTATCTCGATTCGTGGAATGATACGACTATTGAAGAATACCTTGATACACTACAGCGAGTAAAAGAGCAAATTGAGCGTATGAGTGATGACCGCAGTAGCGTTGGAAATTTGGAACTGTCGTTTGTTGGTAAGTCCGGCAAAACCATCACTCGGTATTATGAACCTATCAGTGAGGGAACAGGGGCAATTCTGAAAAATATAATATCCGATACCTTGGATGATTTCTCGGATTTGTCCGTGAATGATAAAGTGGCCATTCTGTTAGAGATGATAGAAAAGGAGCTTGGATAAGGAGAAATGCAGGATGATATATCTCGATAATGCTGCAACAACTTTTCCGAAATCGGAGGGTGTATATCGTGCATTAGATACTGCGAACAGGGAACTGGCTTTTAATGCCGGGAGAGGTTCTTATTTGAGCGCGAGAAAAGCCACAGAGCTGATTGATGTCACTAAGAATCAGATATTGAAGCTGGTAAATGCCCCAGATAATGCCGTAGTAGTTTTCACACCATCAATTACTGTGGCATTGAATGAGATTTTACAAGGAATAGAGTGTCTGGAGGGCGATAATATATACATCTCTCCTTATGAGCACAATGCAGTTGCTAGGACAGCGCATTTATTGGAAGTGCGGAGCCGTGTAAATGTAATTGAGTTTCCTATTAACACTGACACATTGGAAATTGACATTGACAAACTAAGGTATATGTTTGCAACACATCCGCCAAAGTGCGTGTGTTGTACGCATATCAGCAATGTAACGGGGTACATTTTGCCGATTAAAGAGATTTTCGGCGCGGCGGGAAAATATAATGCAGTGACTGTGCTGGATACTGCTCAATCTCTGGGGGTAGAGGCAATATGCAGCCAGGATATTAATATCTCGTTTCTGGCGTTTGCCGGACACAAGGCATTATATGGTCCGATGGGTATTGGCGGTTTCGTAGATTTCAAAAAGGGCAAATTGCAGGAAGTAATCGTAGGTGGAACCGGGAGTAATTCTCTTTCATTGGATATGCCCAAAGAAAGCCCTTACAGATATGAGTCGTCAAGCTGTAATATAGTAGCCGTAGCAGGATTACATACCGCATTGGATGAAGTTGATGTTGAAGAAAATGCGAAAAAAGAAAAAGAATTATTGGAGTATCTAATAGAGGGGTTAAAGACTATCGACGGTGTGTATATATATACGACAACTGACTACAACCATAAAAGCATAGTGTCAATTAACCTGAGAAATTATAAAGCGGATGAGGTGGCTGAGATTCTCGATCAGGATTTTGACATTGCAGTGAGGGCGGGATATCATTGCGCTCCTTTGATACATAAATGGATGAAAGATGAAGAATATCACGGAACCGTTAGAATCAGTGTTGGGAAATTCAATCAAAAAAGTGATATAGAGGCTCTTGTGAACGCTATTAAGGAATTGTGTGAGGATTGACGCCATGAGCTTTGAAACCTTAAGATTAAATGATGAATACAGAACGGCTATAGCGATTACATCCCGCGATTTTTACACGCCGATACTCAAATATGCCGTGAAATATGACAGGGCGGTGGGTTTCTTCTCATCTTCGTCCTTGGTACACATTGCAGAGGGGCTTCTGCCATTTGTAAACCATGGAGGAAACATGAGGCTGGTGGCATCCCCAATACTCAGCCAAGAGGATGTGGCGGCTATCAGAGAGGGGTATAAAAAGAGGGAGGATGTGATATTCGGGGCTATACAGAGAGAACTGTACGAACCCAATGACTTCAAGGAAAGTGAGCGGCTTAATCTCTTGGCAAACTTAATTGCGGATGGCCGCATGGATATTAAAATTGCCTTTGTAGAAAACAATCAGCATTATGGAATTTACCATGAAAAGATGGGGATTTTCTATGATGGAGACGGAAATAAAATAGCGTTCTCCGGGTCTAATAACGAAACTTACACGGGTATGGATGTTAATTATGAAGCCTTTGATGTGTTTTGTTCATGGAAAAACGAAAAGGATGCGGGACGCGTAGCAGGGAAAGAAGCAGCATTTGAACGGATATGGAACGGACAAGATCCGAAGGTGTCAACCTTAGAAATGCCGGAAGTGAAGGACTCTATATTAAAGAAATATATGCGGGAGAAGAAAGCATATATTGAATTTGATGAAATGCAGTTTAAACCCGGCGAATGCAGTGATGCTTCGGAAATGGATGGAGAACTTATCAAAAGAGAAGTATATGGAGCAAGAGTTCCGAAAGATGTGCATCTGCATGATTATCAGAAAGAAGCAATAGAGCGATGGAAAGAACATGGTTTTAACGGGATTTTCGACATGGCTACAGGAACGGGAAAGACATATACGGGTTTAGGAGCAGTAGCGTGTCTTTCGGAATATGTGGGAGATAGTCTGGCAGTAATTATCGTGTGTCCGTACCAGCATCTCGTTGAACAATGGAAAGAGGATATTGAACGGTTTGGTATGAATCCCATCGTAGGGTACGGTGCAATTCCGGCAAAGCAATGGAAACCCCGATTGACTGATGCTATAAGAAACCACAAATTGAAAGTGAAGCGAAGGCAGTTCTTCTGCTTTGTAACTACCAATGCTACCTTTTCGGGGGAATTTGTGCAGGAGCAGATTGCCAAAATAAAGGGAAATGCGCTGCTGTTGGTAGATGAAGCACATAACTTTGGCGCGGAGTATTTAAGGAGACTGCTGTCCGAAAAGTTTAACTATCGCCTCGCATTGTCTGCAACTCTTGATCGGCATGGCGATCCAGAGGGAACACAAGCGTTATATGATTATTTCGGTGAGAAATGTATTGAATATACGCTTGATCGGGCTATTGAAGAAAAGAAACTAACACCATATAAGTATTATCCGGTTATTGTTTCGTTGTCTGAAGAAGAACGAATGCAGTATGACACATTATCTCGCCAGATAGCAAAGTGCATCATCAAGGGAAGAAATGGACGGGTTAAGTTAAGTGAAAAGGGGAAACGGTTAGCTTTGGCCAGAGCCAGGATTGTTGCCGGGGCTGTAAGCAAGATACAGAAGCTTGAAGAATACATAGAGCCATATCGCAATGAAAAGCATCTCTTGGTATATTGTGGAGCTACCAGGCTGCTTGAGCAGAATGAAGATTATACGGAAGTCGATGTAGAGGATATAAGACAGATTGATGCAGTTACGGATTTGCTTGGAAACCGCTTGGGAATGAGCGTATCGCAGTTTACTTCCAATGAGAGCGTGGAGGAGCGGGCAATCTTGAAAGAGGAATACGCCAATGGTGATACGTTGCAGGCGCTAATAGCGATTAAGTGTCTGGATGAAGGCGTGAACATTCCCAGGATAAAAGTTGCGTTCATCCTGGCAAGCACCACGAATCCCAAAGAATATATTCAACGGCGAGGGAGAGTGCTTCGATTGGCACCGGGCAAGGAATATGCGGAGATATATGATTTTATTACGCTTCCAAGACCGTTAGACGAGGTACACTCACTGACGGAAGAAGAAATGAAACGAGAGCTTACACTTGTAAAAAACGAACTTTGCAGAGTGGAGGAGTTTTCGCGAATAGCAATGAATAAAGTCTCATGTATGGCGATTTTGGATGAAGTAAGAGAAGCGTATGACTTACAGGACTACATCTTAGATTTTGAGGAGGACTTTACTTATGGAGAATAATGAGATTGTGAATGGCATTGAGGTTGATGTAGACAAGGCGCAAAGGCTCATAAAAAAAGTCATCGTAAAGGAAAAGCGCAACTTGAGGACAAAAGAGTTTGGCGATGCGGAGATGGTAAAGAAAATAAAGAAGATGATTGAGGAGGAAGTAGAATGCTATTAAAAAGTATGAGTTTATCAAATTTCAGACAGTTTAATGGAACCCAGACGATTACCTTCTCAACTGATGCGGAGAGAAATGTTACCGTGATAATGGGAGAAAACGGCTCTGGTAAGACAACTCTGGCACAGGCATTTACATGGTGTTTGTATGGAGATACAGATTTTGACGATCAGAATGTCCTTAACAAAGTGATTGCTCAAGACATTGGGCCAAGCGGAGAGGCCATGGTTCAGGTCAAACTATCCATGGCACATATGGGGATTGATTATGTGCTTACCCGTGAGCAGAAATATACAACGGATTCCACGGGCAATCTGAAAAGACCCAACAATACCACATTCAAGATTCAGTATAAAAATGCTGATGGACAGCAGGATTTTGTTAAGGATACCGAGGTTGACCTGAGAATGAGGGAGATTCTGCCTAAAGAGCTTGCAAAGTATTTTTTCTTTGATGGCGAGCGTATCGGAAACATGAGTAAGGAAATCCGCAAGGGAAAGAGTAAGGAATTTGCAGATGCGGTTAAAAGCCTCCTGGGATTGAGTGCATTTACTGAAGCTTTAGATCATCTTGGCGGTAGAGCGCAGAATACGGTCATTAAAAGTTATGATAACGCATACAGCGCCGAGAGTGATTCTAAAATCGCCCAATACAGAAAGGAAATTGATGAATACGAAAAAAGGCTGACGACAATAGATAGCCGTCTGGCTGAAATTGATAATGAAGAATTTACCGCAAGTGAAAAGGCAAAGGAGTATGACAGGAAGATTGCGGAGAATAAGGATGGTGAAACATTAGCTAAGCGCAGAGAGTTTCTTAAGAACAAAATATCCGGTCTGATGGCAAGCAAGGTCGGCAATACGGCTGGCGTCATTGATACCTTTAACCGGAAAGGCGCCTCCTGGATGGCGATCAAGATGATTCACGATGCGTTAAAGGAATTGGCCGAAGCAGATAAAATTGATACGGGAATTCCCGATATCCATGCCCGGACTATACAATACCTTATCAATCGGAAAACCTGTCTCTGCGGGGCTTCGATTGAATTTGGCAGCAGAGAATATACAGAGTTGAATAAACTTTTGGATTATATTCCCCCTAAGAGTATAGGAACCTTAATAAGCCAATTTGTGAGAGAGTGCGAGCTAAAAAGTAACGGAGCGGCAGATGCCTTTGAGGATGTTGCCGGAAAATTCAGCGTGGTAAGCGAATTTGATTCAGATTATGCTGAATTGATGGGTGAAATCGAGACTATCAATAAGAAACTGGAGGGGATGCTGAATGTTGGCGAACTCCAGAAAAAGTATGCTTTCTTTAACAATGAAGTCCGCAGGCTGAGAGTGGAGCGGGATCGTCTGTTGGAGGAAAGAGGAGGCATAGTCACAAAAAAGGATAGATGCGAAACCAACATAAACGAGTTGGTTCTTAAGGACGAGAATAACAGGAGGCTGGCCCGTTTCAAGGCGTATGCAACATATATGTACAGGTATTTGTATTCTGTATACAGTGAAAAGGAGACAGAGGTTCGTCAGAAATTAGAGCTGACAGTAAATCAGATATTTAAGGAAATCTACAATGGGGGCTTTTCACTTGTCCTGGATGAAAAATACAATATTCAGATCCAGGTTGACGATTTTGAGGGTTATTCCGGGGATGTGGAAACTTCGACCGCACAGAGCATTTCGGTTATTTTTGCCTTTATTGCCGGGGTAATCAAGATGGCGAGGGAGAACAATTCGGATGAAAATTCCATGTTAATGACGGAAGCCTATCCGCTTGTCATGGATGCACCTTTATCCGCGTTTGATAAGACGAGAATCAAGACTATCTGTGAAGCATTGCCTAAAGTGGCCGAACAGGTCATCATCTTTATCAAGGATACGGACGGTGAAATCGCGGAAATCAATATGGGAGCCAAAGTGGGGGTGCGCTATCTGTTTGACAAAATCAATGAATTTGAGACAAAATTGGTAGGGAGGTAACAGCCATGTTTGACAAGGAATATTCATTTAAGGGAAGTCATGCGGAAAAAGTGAACCGTCTTACAGCCAAGTTTGACGATAAAAACCAATTGTTTAAGCGTAATTTGGATGTGTATATTATGGCACCTATTGTGGGCTTTCTCTATCAGAGGAAAGCGGAAGCTAACATTGGAGACGGCACCCAGACAAAGATATTTCCGGAGCAGCTTATTAAGAACAGGGATGACCTGGCGTTTAATTACAGACTCATTATGCTGCTGGATAAAAAGAATGCACCGCAGGTTGATGAGCGAGTTGACAAGGCATTTCGGCTTTTCAACAGTGATAAGGCCGGGGCAGATGAAGCATTGTATGATCAGTATGTATTGGGCGGTGTTGATATTCTGTATGAGAAGCTGATGGAAAATGCAAGCGGTCCAGAAGAATACCTGAAGAACTTATATGATTTTATGGAAGAAATGGACGAAAGGTACAACCAGACGATAGATCCGGATAGAATATCAGAACTATGCAAGCTGGCAAAGCAGTAATCATGGAAAAGCTGAAAGATAAGAAAGCCGAGATAGAAGAATATCTCTTAAAAGAATACCAAAGAAAAGGCTTTCTGCTGGAGGACGATATCATAGATGTGTGCATTGAAAACGACTTGGGTGTAGTTGAAATTGATGCGCTGTGTGATAAACTTCTGAATAAAAATATCATTGTACGGGATCATGCCGGAAAAATCGAGGATGAGGATAACGGCACCTATGTGGATAGGAGCCAGTTGGATTATGAGCAGTTTCTGAACAAGATTAAGGCGGAGTACCCTAACTGTGCTGCGGTTATTGATGAAATTCTTACCATTCTCCCACCGCAGTCAAAAGAATGCCAGACTCTGATAGACCCCGCTCAAAGCGGTAATGAATACGCCCGTGAAAGAGTGATATGCATGTATCTGAGGACGGTCATGAGACAGGCATATTCTTTTTCCAAAAGCAATTATTGTGATTTCGAGGATGCTTTTCAAGACGGCGTGATTGGATTGATGAATGCTTTGGACAAATATGACGTTACAAGTCCTGATCAGTTTTCTGCTTATTTCCAATTGTGGGTAATGCAGCGCATGAGCAGGTTTTCGGAAATCCGGGGAACCGTCATGCGATATCCGGTACATTTCAGAGAGCAACTGTTTGGCATTGTCAGCAAAGCCTGTGCGATGATGGAGGATGATGATTTCGAGAAAGCTGTGGAATGGGCTGACGAGGAATTTTATGGGGGCAATTTCTTTGCTGATGGAATAGAGAAGGAATATGTGCTGCCATATGTGGAGATACCGGAAGATTTGCCTGCGGATGATCTGCATGAAGCGGTACTTGATGCGACCGTTAAGCCCATATTAAATGATATTCTTTCCAATCTCAAGGATAAGGAACGGGATGTTCTGGAATTACGGTATGGATTGAAGGATGGAAGGGCGCGGACATTGGAAGAAGTTGGAGCATTCTATGGGGTTACGCGCGAAAGAGTCCGCCAGATTGAAACGAAAGCTTTAAGGAAGCTGGCGCACACGAAAAGGACTGAAAAGTTAAGGGATTTTTGGTAGATTTTATAATATTTAATGTCAATTTATTATATTTCAAATGGTAAAACAATTTTGGGGGAAATATGGAATTGTACAGAATTATCAGTCTGGAAACATTTATTGATTTATTGCACCACAAGCGAGAGCGATATGTCAGACCTTCTACATGGGAAGATGTATTTGAGGGATATTTGTTTTCAAAAATATATGATCCTATTGAACGCAGAAAAATTGTTGAAGACATATACTATACTATTTGCCCTAGAAATTATCAGGCTACTATTGAAAACATGTTAAGGTTGGAACATTCCAAGTGGTTTGTATATGGTCAATGTTGGTCAACAGAAGCGGAAAGCGATGCCATGTGGAGGATTTACTCATACGGAAAGCATTCCATACAGATACAGACTACAAAAGCAAAAATAGAACATCTTTTTGACGATACAGAGAACATAAAGCACATAATAGAACCGATTAAATATGATATTGATCCTGCTGATGATTTAACCCAGAAACAAATACAACAATTAAAATCGACTCTTAGCATCTACGAACCATATTTGCACAAACGCAAAGCTTTCAGTCACGAAAATGAAATTAGAGTGTTAGTAGACGATAGCAGTTATTTTCAAATGACAGAAATGAGTATGATGGGGGCTAATTGGAAAATTTATGAAACCATGAAGCAAAAGAAAAATGACCAGGAAGTTTTGGAGGAGATTTTGTCTCGCCTCGATAATTATATGGATAAGTGGAACACTAATAATCTGCCGAATTCAGTATATATCGAAAATATTGATTTGAAAGAATATGTATCAGCGGTTGTAGTTAATCCGTTTGCCGAGGAATGGTATGTAGACTTGATAAAAGGATTGTGCGAAGAATACGAGATAAGTTGCCTTGGACAATCACAACTATACAAAATAAATATTACAAAACAATGATATGTATTTGGCTCACTTATAAGCTAAGCATATACGGGGGGGTTGAAAACAATAATTTAAAGACTTCCGGAATCAGTCTGCTGGACTGAAAACTAAATTACTTCATAAAACAAAATATGAAATGCAATAAAAAGTCTGATTTCTACGATTGGACTTTTTTTGTGTCACAATCTGCGATATTTGACAGTATCATGACTGCATTCCGATAATTTAAGACACATAATTCTGGTATAATCTCCTTATCAACAATAAATAAGGGGGTTTGGCAAAAATGTCTATCAAAAGCTGTTTCCCACCGTCGGAAGGGAACAGCTTTTGCAGAAAAAACGAAGAATTAGAAAAGGGATTTATTCCAATAGCAGCATCGTAGCCAGTAAAAAGGTTACGGTGCTTTTCTTTTCGACAAAATATTATTTTATACCCTATAAAACTGCCAAATTTATGGGGAAAGCGTCCATCATAGATCATTTAGTTTTGCTTTATGGGATATCTGCCTGTCAAACCGTATTGTTAAAAAATGCGGTACTCATCAGATGCAGGGGTCCGCCCTCCGAGATTCTGAAACTATTTCAATTTCAGATTCGGAGGGTAGAAATGGCAGAAAAAGAATATTTCTTATACATAGAAGGAAAGCGGATTGAGGTTACAGAGGAGGTTTATCGGGAGTATTACCGGGGAGAGCGCAGGGAGCGCTATTTTATGGAAGATCTGAAACGTGGACGGACAGTTACCAATCCGAAGACAAAGGAAAGCCGATATGTGCCTGGGCGTGAGGATTCCTTGGAGCGGCTGATGGAGAGTGGCGTACAGTTTGCCGAAAAGGGAGAGGACATGGAGGAGCAAACGATAACTTCACTGTTGTTGGAGTGTGCTTTGAAATTGCTGACACCTGTGGAGCGGGAGCTGGTGAAGGAACTTTACTTTTTGGAGAGGACGGAGCGGGAAGCCGGGAAGCGGCTGGGTCTTGCCAAGACCACCTTGAGACGCAGGCACAGAGAAGTATTGGACAAGCTGCGGAATTTTTTGGGGAGGTGTCCGAGAGATTTTTGAATTAATTTTAAGTTTTTTCAAAAAAGCGGACCAAAACCATGCGGCCTGCGGGTAATAAGTAAGGGGGTTATGGCTCCCTTTTGGAAATCGTGCAAAAACGGCGAAATGTATGGGCCGTGGAGGTCGGTTCTGAAGGCTCTTTGACAAATAACAAGGGAGTTTCCCTTGTTCATAGTCAATATCCGGGTTTCTTCCACTGTGCGGGGCTGAGAAGCAAGCGGCCCAGGCATGGACGCGATGACTGCCTGCGGGTACGGGCGGGGAAGGCTGTGTTTTGTATCTGCGCAGCCTTTTCCCTGCACCATCCCGTCAATAAGATGACTTCAAAGGTACGAGCGGTAATCCAAAGGGCCTGTGACCGGCGCTGGCCGCGCCGGGATCGCCATGAGCCGCCGATGGAGAGAACCATAATTCCCGTTCCCCAGGGTAAAAGGGGGATGCTGTGGGCATGGCATGGGCGGCTTAGTCAACCGCTGTCACCTGTTGGCGGTATCAATGGCATCTGGGTGTGAAGATTTTTTAAGACAGCGTGATCTGCTGTCTTAAAAACGTCACGCCTTTGGCTGCAGACGGCCCGGATATTCCCAGCGGAAATTTGTTTCCGTTTGTGCGGAGGGGCGAGAAGCAGGGCGGTCATGCCGCCTGAGAATACGGCACAATTTTTATAATGATTGGTTTTGTTGCCCGGATTGAATATGACCGGGTGTTTTGGGGATGGAAGGGTATTCGCCGAAAATGCGGCGGGTGCCCGGAAAACCCTATATGCAGGAGCAGGATATAAGACCTGCCGGTGCAGGATTCAGGTGTTTTTGTTCCTTTGCCTGCGGCGTAAGGTGTTCTATTCTGTGGGATACTGCCCGGCAGGCAGGACAGGAGGTAAACGGCAAAGTGGAGATAAGGCACTGTCCTTTCGGGGGTGGAACTGCGCTTCGCCGGAAACATTATCCTGTTATAGAATACATTTGGCACAAAATGGTAATAATCAATTCATAAATGTTTTCGTAAGGAGGTATTGATGATGCCGGGGAAGATTAACGATATCAGTCAGTTATTGATTGATCAGTCTTTATCAAAGGATGAAAGAATAAAAAGTTATTTGGAACAAATGGAAAATCCCTATCATTATGTAGATAACGGCACAGCGGTCAGGTTGCGGTTTGCAGATACAAGCGAGAGCTTGACAGATAGATTGATTCTGGCGGCGCAGGCAATAGAAATGTGATATGAAATATACGGAGAGATAAGGTTGAAAAAATTCGTTTCAACCTCCCTGATTTGAGTGCGCGCAGAAGCGCGCAGACGGGAGCAAAAATGGATAGACTGGAAAAATTTGTAATAAGATTTGTGCAGGAATTGGTTGCGTTGAGACTGATACTTTGCTATACTTTAGTTGGTCAATAAAAAATATACCGCATACGCGGATCACGCAGACACCATATTGGATTTCCTGTGACAAAAACAGGAGGTTTAAGTATGGTTTCAGAAAAATCTATATGGTATGCCCTCACTTATTATCGGTTATCAAAGGATGACTGCATGGATAAGGAGAGTGGGAATACTTCAGATCAACAGGAAAATCAACGATATTCCGGCAAAGAAAGCAATAGTATAATGAACCAACGCAAACTGATCCAGGAGTTTATTTCGGGCTCAGAGGATATTATATTTGTCGAAGAATTTTTTGATGACGGTTTTACAGGAACGAATTTCGAGCGGCCTGGTTTCCAGAAACTGATGTCAGCGCTGAGAGAAGGACGTGGAAACTGTGTTATCGTCAAAGATCTGTCAAGATTGGGCAGAGATTATATTGAGACGGGAAAAATGATTGAAAAGGTATTTCCCTCTCTGAACACAAGGTTTATAGCAATAAACGATCAGATAGATTCGCTGCACGGAAGCCAGTCGGACGAAATTATCATACCATTTAAGAATCTGATAAACGATTCTTATTGTAGGGAACTGTCAAACAAGCTGCGGAGGCAGTTTCGCATACAGCGGCAGAACGGGGAATTTATTGCTAACTTTGCTTTTTACGGGTATATGCGTTCAGCGGAAGATAAGCACAAGCTGGTTGTGGACGAGCCTGCGGCCGAGGTTGTTAAGCTGATTTATGTGAAAATGATTGAGGGGTATTCATGCAAACGGATCGCGGATTTCCTGAATGAGATCGGCATTCCGTCCCCATGTGAATATAAAAAGAGCGCCGGCTCCAATTATGTATGCGCATTTAAGGAAAAAGCGCAGAGTCTTTGGGGAGCGGTGACGGTCAGGAGAATATTGACCAATCGCATTTATCTTGGATATTTGGAGCAGGGAAAGACGGGAACTCCCAACTATAAAATTAAAACGGTAAGGCGGAAGGCGCAGGAGGATTGGATTGTTGTAAAAGGTGCCCATGAAGCGATTATATCGGAAGAAACTTTCCTTGTGGTTCAGAAACTTTTGGAGCGGGACACATTGACAGCGCATGGGAATGAAACTGTGTATCCGCTGTCGGGAATGTTGTTCTGCGGTGACTGTCATGAGGCGATGACACGCTATAAGGCGAAGCGGGGCAACAGGAGTTTTTGCTATTATATTTGTTCCGGTCATAAGTGGAAACGGGGTTGTACGAGTAATCACAGCATGGAAGTGAACAGCCTGCATGAAAAAATCTTCCATGCGATACAGCTTCAGATTTCCTTAGTAGTTGAAATGGAGGAAGTGCTGCGGAAAGTGGGAGATTCAGCGGTTTTAAGTGCAAAGTGCAGGCGGTTGGACGCCCTGATTGAGCAAAACCGGAAGGAAATGGAAAAGCAGCAGGATTTCCGTATGAAGTTGTATGAAAATCAAGTGAGCGGGATTATTAACCATGAGGAATATGTCACAATGAAAAAGAAATACAGCGACAGGATTGATAAAATCGGAGAAACAATCATGAAACTGGAGCAGGAGCGGGAAAACGTCTGCAATGCGTCTGATCTGCAATGCGGGTGGATGAAGGAATTCATCAAAAATCAGGGCGCTTCGGAGTTAAGCAGGCAGCTTGTGGTTACTTTGATTGACCGGGTTGAGATATTTGAGGATAAAAGTGTGGAGATCACCTTTCATTTCAGGGACGAATTTGCGGAAATGAATGAGTTTTTGGAGCAGTCCGTGACGGAGGCAGGGGAGGTGGCGGTAAATGGCTAAAGTGTCAAGGAAGCAGAGACAGGCAGATAAGCCGCAGCCTGAGAAGCGGATCTATAAGGCGGGTTTGTACCATAGGCTGTCTGATGAAGATATGAGAGCAGTTGAGGATAATTCCATTGGCAATCAGCATAAGATATGTCTGGGTTATGCGGAAAGCCAGGGGAATATTGAGGTTGTTGATACCTACATTGACAATGGATTCAGCGGAGGCAGCTTTCACAGACCAGGGTTTCAGAGACTGATTCATGATATAAATAGCGGACGGGTTGATTGCATCATAGTAAAAGATTTGAGCCGGTTTGGAAGAAATTTCATTGAGACAAGCGAATATCTGGAGAAGATTTTTCCTCTTGGCGGAATTCGCTTTGTGGCGGTGAACAACGGTTATGACAATATATCCGGGATGTCGGAAAAGGAGGGAATCGTGATTCCCTTTTCCAACATGATGAATGAGATGTATCTGAGGGATACTTCCCGGAAAATTCGTTCCTCCATAAATACTTTGATTGATAAGGGCGAATATATGCCGTCTGCATCCAGCATACCTTATGGGTATCTTCGTGACGGCGAGAATGGAACCTATAAGGTGGATGCAGAAGCTGCAGAGGTGGTACATACTATTTTTCTGCGGAAGTTAGGGGGGGATTCAAATTGTGCCATTGCCGGTTTCCTGAATGAACAGGATATACCGAGTCCAGGGAGGCTGCGCTATCAGCGGGGTATGAGCCGGGACAAAAGGAATGAAGCTGCTCTTTGGTCTCATGCCGCGGTGCGGGATATTTTAAAGAACGAGGTATATATCGGTCATAGAGTGCATGGAAAGTTAAAGAGGGATTGTGTTGGCGCTCCTAAGACAAACCGGGAGCGGAAGGAATGGATCTATGTTTATAATGCGCATCCGGCGGTCGTGGAGGAAGCAGTATTTCAAAAAGTACAGGAGATTCTGGCAAATGACAGTGAGAAACGGGAGAAAATGAGGAGAAGAACCACAACAAAGCAGAGCAGCAGGGAACTCTTGTTACACAAGCTGTTTTGTGGGGATTGTGGAGCTGTCATGAGCGCAATGAAGCGGAATCAGCGAATTACAAGTTCTCTGGAACCTAAAATTTTCTATCAATGTAATGAATATGTGTATTCAGGCAGAACAAAGTGCTGCAATCATTATATGTCTCAGGAGAAGCTGCTGGCAGTCCTGGGAAAAGCTGTGTATACGCAGGTGCAGGTGATAGGCGATTTAGAAAAGTCAGGGAAAATGCACCTGTTTTGCCCGGATTCCGGAGCAGCTCTAAAAAATGAGCAGGAAATCGTAAATGAAATAAGGAGGAAGCTGAGAATCGTGGAGGGAAAAATGGAAACCCTCTTTGAGAATTACCATCTTGGCATCTTGGAGCAAAGCGAGTTCGTATATATCAAGGGAAAGTACGAGAACGAAAAAGAAATGCTTGAGGTGCAGCTGCAGTTTGCGGCGAAGGAACTGGAAAACGGGAAACAGAAATTATCAAGGAAACGTAAATGGATGGATGCTTTGAGTAATTTTTGCTCCTTTGGCAATGGGCAGGACGAAACAGACTGGAGCCGGGCATTGATAGAGAGTCTTGTGGAGAAAATATTCATTTATTCAGATAAAAGCATTGAAATATGCTTTCGATTCCGCAATGAGTATGAGCAGGCGACCCAGCTTGTCGGCAGAGAAGCCATTCCAGGGGAGGTGGTTGTTTGAAACAGCAGATATTTGAAGTGGAAACGGTAATTTGGTATCTAAGACTGTCTCTTGCCGATGATGATAAGGATGAGAGCAACAGCATTTCTTCTCAAAGAAAGTGTATTGCCGATTACTGTCATAAGCATTTTCAGAATTGTAATGTGGTTGAGTGTGTTGATGACGGTTATAGCGGAACAAATTTTGAACGGCCAGGCTTTCAGAAAATGCTGCTGATGGTGAAAAATGGAAATGTAAAAACGATCGTGATAAAAGACTTGTCCCGATTGGGGCGTAATTATCTGGACGTAGGGTATTATCTGGAATATATATTTCCGGCGTATGACGTCAGAGTGATCGCAATCAACGATCAGTTTGATTCCAATGCTCTGAATGATGGATCGGCGGGAATGGAGGTTGCCATCCGTAATCTGATAAATGAGCATTATAGTCGTGATATTTCAAAAAAAATATCATCTGCCGTCCGGGTAAAGAAAATGAGCGGAGAATATGTATATGGTGCCGTGCCGTTTGGCTATCAGAAGGGCAGGGTAAAGAATACGATTGTGATCGACCCGGTGGCGGCCAAGACCGTAAAATATGTATTCTCGCTTGCCTTGAACGGATTGTCTTATACGGCGATAGCCAAAAGGTTAAACGAGGAGAAGGTAACAACGCCGTCTGTGTACCTGGCGGAGCATGGCGGGAGGAAAAATTATAAGGTTTCACCATATTGGTCTTATGAATCCGTCAGAAACCTTTTGACAAACCATATTTATACCGGCGATACAGAAAGCTATAAGTCCCATGTGACGAGGATAGGAAGTAATCAGGTCAAGCAGATACCCATGTCGGAGCGCGTGGTGATAAAGAATACCCATGAAGCCATCATAAGCCTTGAGGACTTTGAGAAGGCAAGAGAAGTTGTGAAAGTGACAAAGGCAAAATCATCATCAAAAGGAAAGAACAGTATTTTGACCGGCTATCTGGAATGTGGCTGCTGTGGTGGTAAGCTGACAAAAGGGAAAGCTTCCAACCATAATTTCCTCTGTGTAAATGCCCGCTATCGCCCGGATAGCGGCTGTAGAACGGTTCGTGTTGAGGAAAAGCGTATCCAGGAGATTTTATTAAATGCCGTGCGGGTTCAGGTCAGTTTATTGGAGGAACAGGACAGTAAGCTAAAAGCAAGGCTATCCCAAAGAGAAAACCAGGTTCTCGTATTGCAAAAAGAATTAACACAGAGGGTGTCAGAGGAAAAGAAATGCAGGCATCAAAAAATACGCATATATGAGGACTTTGTAGAGGGAAAACTGAGCCGGGAACAATATCTGCAGGAGAAGGCCGGCATAGCAGAGCATTTAGAGGAATTGTCGGCACAGATAGCTGTTACAAAGAAGACAATAGAGGAATTGTCTGTAAAGGGGCAGGAGGATAATACAGAAATCACCGGGAATCGGCGCTTTGAGGAATACAGAGGGCAGGAGTTGTCTGAAACAATGCTGTCCGCCCTGATCCGTAAAGTGATCATTGCGCCAGACGGGGGAGTGGAGATTTGCTGGAGATATAGGGACGAACTGCTGGGAGAGAACAAGACTGCCGCAAGGTAAATCACCTGCGGCAGTCACAAAAATACATAGAGAACGGAGCAATGAGAGAATGAGTGAAGAAAAACAGCTTAGGCAGGCAAAAAAGCGGGATAAGAAAGTATATATTACAGATATTGCCATTGAGAAAGTGCCCTATGTAAAATATAAGGGGATGGATGAAGAACAAAATGAAATCATGCAGAAATTGGCGCGGTTGGTACTAAAAATTTCAAAGACACAGAATGATAGTAATGAGGTTGCAATTATATGGGATATGGCTTCTCGGAGTATGGAAGGCTATGGCATTGATCGGGGAGACGAGCATAGTGTTTGTCTTGGGGGTGATCCTGTTTCATATCATTTACTGCACTCTGGAGAAAAAGTGGTATTAGTACTATTGCATAATCATCCGTCAACCAGAACATTTTCCTTAGAAGACATTTATCTTTTGCTTGAACGGGATAATGTGAAATTTATGGTAATGGTTTCAAATCAGGGACAGATCCATTACATAAAAAAGGAAGAAGATTTTAATACACAAAATGCGGGAATGATGTATAATAGAATTAGAAGTGAAGGAAAGAGACAGGGGATCAGTGCCTATCAAATGTCTCTGACATTCTTAAAAAGATGCAACGAAGTAGGACTTTTTTACAGATAAGGAGGTATTGATATGGCTGCGGCAGAGAAAATTTGGATTTTGGATGAAGAGGGTATGCCGCCGGAATTTAACGGTGTGGTTGATACAAGTGATTATGTTCCGGATGAGGAAGCGATTAAAGCTGCAATGGAAAAGAATAGAGCCTTGATTGCTTCGTATGGGGAGGAATTTGCGATTCTTCTGAAATAAGCAAAACAGCAGATAACACCAAAGAAGGCTTCCGGTGGGGAATATCACCGGAAGCTTCCGTTATTCTTAGGTCAAGTCAAAAGTAGTCGAAAATGTACGGTTTTCGACAAATGCTGATTATTTTCTCCAAAAATCTGGAAAAATCTTTTACACCAGTATTGACATGTCCCTGAGCGGCGCCCCCATCATCCAGAACCGTCATCTGATCGGTGCAGTAACCCATGTGCTGGTGCAGGATGCCAGCAGGGGATATGGGATTTTTATAGAAAATATGCTGGAACATTGAAAGCGGGCAGTATTGCGGAGGAGGATAATTCCGCAGTACTGCCTGGTTTTGTTTATGCCGGGACTCTCACATTCCCAGCGTGATCAGGATTCCCTCTGCGATGGCCCGGGCCATATCGTCAAATCGTTCATCAAACAGTTGGTTATCCGCGTCTGTGTTGATGAAGCCCGCTTCCACCAGCACGGCGGGCATCTGGGTCCGGTTCAGAACCACCAGATTGGTGCGTTCGTTGACTCCCTGATTGAGAAATCCCACTGTCTCAAGCTGCTGGTTGATGTTATTGGCTATGCGGGCCGCCTCTCCATAGCGGTTGTACACCAGGGACTCCACCCCGCTGTACTGGTTGGGGTAGGGACTGGAATTGCGGTGAATGGAGACAAAGTAGTCGGCCCCGGTCTGGTTGCCCTCCTCGGCTTTCTGCGCCGGAGATTCGTAGACGTCTGTGGTGCGGGTGTAGTACACATCCACCCCCCGGTCCTCCAGGATCCTTCCCACAGCCAGGGTCAGAGCCAGAGCGTCATCTTTTTCCTGCCGTCCCTGATAGGTGGCGCCGGGGTTGGCCCCGCCATGTCCTGCGTCCAATACGATAAGTGGCATGCTTTTCCCTCGATATTAATGAAAGTACTTATTATGTTATATGCGGTTGCGCTGTACGACATGCTTATTTAATGTAAAGTCATTTTATGCATAAAAAGGGTGAGGATTTTGACGAGCTGCCCAAATCTATGTTGTGCTTATTACCGAGCGTAATGTGAAAAACGTAATGTGAAAAATACAAATTGTGATTGACAGGGCAGGGAAAAATCATCTATAATCCCGAGTTTGACACTTGTGAAAGCAAAAAGTGGCTACAAACCCAGTAATTATGCTGGCTGTAGCCCTTTTC
>ERZ808054.947-NODE-947-length-20355-cov-4.133889_pt1 | contig 20355 bp, 18 predicted proteins | sample MGYA00380201_ERZ808054 | MGnify/ENA primary metagenome ERZ808054 (study PRJEB31490, sample SAMN06133419) | mouse gut metagenome | isolation source: Z5_2 | host: mice | place: China: Chengdu | collected 2015-05 ... | reverse complement strand
AGAGATTAAAACTCTGTGTCCTCTGTGGTGAACATCAAAAACATACATATTATGAAACAAACTACGATGGCTCTTCTGGCAGGTATCTGCCTGCTGCTGTCCGGGTGCACTGCCGACGGCATACCCGGATCGGAAATCAACGGGGATGTCCGCCTGCGTCCCGGAGAGCAGGCGGTGATGTTCAGCCTCGACGGAATTAGCTCCGGCGGAGGCGTGCCTGTCAGCCGTACGGAGGCGGATGCGGGAGAGACGATCGCCGGCGAGAACGAGATACAGGCGTTGCGGATATACAGTTTTGTCAATACTTCGGGCAGCGAGTCCGATGCTTCGACGCTCACTCTGGAGCGGATTTACAGTTATGAGCAGGGCGGGGCCGCCAATGACTTTACGCTCAGCCCCCGGGCGGGTGGCTATAGGTTTGGTATCGGGGTGCCCGAGGATGCCTACGAGCGACGCTTCCTGATGTTGGCTAACACGCCTGCGCCGGCGGACCTCACCGCGGTGGCCGCTACGGAGGCCGACCGTTCGTCGGCCACCCCATTGAGCGGGGTACTGACACGGCAGACCGCCGTCGCCGCCGGGCCGCCCGCCGCGCTGGCGGCTCCTTTCCCGATGTCGAGCAACGTGCCCAAACCGGTGCTGATGAACGACGGAACCTATCGGTATGACGACGGGGCAGTCTTCACCGCGGCCGACCTTGCCGGGGGGCTGAAGGTGAAACTCAGGCGGCGGGTGGCACGCATCGACATCAGTAACCCGTTTGTCAGCCGGTTTGTCCTGAGTGGGCTGAGCTATACCCGGCAGGACAAGGCAGACTTGTTCGACGGAGCAGCGGGAGGTACATCAGCCACTGCCGCCATAGAGTTGCCACTGACGGATGCCGAATGGCTGCCTGCGGCGGTATACAGTTTTCCGGGAGCCTTCACGCTCACCTTGAAGGGGACTTATCTGGGCGCGGAGACCACCGTGTCCATCCCTGGCGCTGCGCTGGAGGCAAATTCCCGTTACGTGGTGCGCGTCAAAAGTGCCGAAAACAATGTGGCCGCCACCCTCGAGGTGTTGCCTTGGGACGAGGGGGCGGATATCGACGCCGAGGTGACGGCGACGACCTACAATACCGAGGTGGCCTCCGTCACTGGGCGGTTGCCGGCCGGGACCGGGCTCGGGCCCATCGTGTCTTGCTTCGGGCTGGTAGAGCTGCCGACGCGGACGGTCCGTGTGGCGCAGGAATCGTATACCTGCGTTGCCGGGCGCGGGGGATTGATGTCCGGGGCGCTGTCTGATGCCGTCCCGGCCGCCGAAGAGTGGGTGGCGAAGGAGTTCGTGCCGGCCGGATCGGACCGCACGTACCAGATCGTGAGTTATCCCTTCGTCCGCTTTACCGGCGCGTCGGGCAATCCCGCCCCGATAGGTGTCATCCTCTCGGCACCGCTACAGGGCCGCGTCAAGGTGGTGCACAGTCAGACCGATGATAATACCGCCGAAGTGAGGCTTTACCTGATACCCACCGAAGAAGAGGTGGCCGACCTGAGGGAAACGGGAAGCGGCCCGATGCGTTCCGTCTCCGTATGGCGGAGGAGAGTCCCGACGGCTCCCGCCACCTTCACCCTGGTGCTGCAAGACGCGGCCACCGGCGCTTTGCGCTACGAAGACTGGAGGGTGGTGGAAGACTGCTTCAGCTATGGGGCGGAGGAAAACACGTCCATTCCCCGGGAGTGGCCCGCGGGGGGGAGCCTGCGCGATACCCCTTCGTGGCTATCCCGGCCTTGGACACTGGACGAAGCCACTCCCATCCTGCTCTCTCCCTATATGGGGGAGGTCAGCCTGTGCCTCGACCCTGAAACGGCGCAGGGTGGCGTGGGGACGGCAAGGACGGCGGAAGCGGCTTTGAGCCCCGAGTCCGACGGATCGGCCTATGTCGAGACGCCGGGCGACCCATGGGCGGCGGTCTTCCTGGAAGATGTGCTGGACATCGGTGCCCTGATGCCCCGGCGGCGGATACTGACCGCAGTGCGGGATAACCTGACCGGCGCGGAACGGCGGGCCGTGCTTGTGGTGCGCCGTAACACGCATTCCGGGTCCTCCGGCACCGGTGGCGGGGGTGGGGACATAAGGCCTCTCTCGACGGCCGTCGCCGACCCGACGGTGCTGGATGGCACGTCATTGGAGGAGCGGCGCTACACGCTGGTGCAACCCCCGGTGTCTGCCGCGGTGTACGTGCGGATGGCGTCGTCGGCCGGGCTCCGGTTGGGAAACGGCTATCCGGTGGACGAGCTCTACATGGATGGAAACACCATCTACGTGGGCAAGAGGAATACCCGGTGGACGATATCCAATCCCTGCCACGTGGTCAGCGAAGGCCGGAAGCCGGTGAGGGTCATCATCCCCACGGGGTGCGGCTGGCTGTACGAGAGCCTTGTGTATGTAAGCCGGGAGGATGTCTTGACAGGTGACGGAGACGAGGGGGACGGTCCCCCGCCCGGCTTTGTCCGCCAGCTGCGGCTGCTGCCCAACGAGACGGGCGCGGACCGCAGTGTCAGCTTCAGTGTGCAGACTTATGAAGGAGGAGCAATCCGGACATCGACTTATACGCTGGTGCAACGCCCCATATATCAGGCGGATTCTTCGGGAGGCGGAAGCTTGCTTTCTCGGTAACGGAATAGAAATGAATCAGGTTCACCACAGAGGACACAGAGGACACAGAGTTTTTAATCTCTTGTTTATATGGATGTTTAAGAGAAAGATATTCTCTGTGCCCTCTGTGTCCTCTGTGGTGAACCCGGTTTATTTCGTTGTTCCTCGTACCACCAGGTTGGTCCGCACGATTTTGTTGCTGCTTTTTCCTTCATCGTTTCCCTCCAGTTTTTCTATCAGCAGCCTGATGGCACTTTTGCCTACCTCCTCGCCGTGCTGCTCTACCGTGGTCAGTTTCGGGTCTGTGCTTTGGGCAATGGCTCCGTCTGTGAACCCGCAGATGGACACTTCGTCCGGCACTTTCCGTCCCACCAGGTTGCAGGAATAGAGGATGCCCGATGCTGTTTCGTCGTTGATGGCAAAGAAACCGTCCGGACGGTCGGGGCCTTCCAGCAGGGTGGGAGTAATGGCAATTGCTTTCTCGCGGGTATCACACAGCTTGATCATGCTCTGGTCTACCGGAATCCGGTACTTCTTCATGGCATCCAGATAACCGTTCCGCCGGTTCTTGGAGATTTCGAGGTGAGGGGCGGCGCTGTAAAAAAAGATGCGTTTGCATCCGGTCTGTATCATATACTCCACCGCCGCAAACGAGCCCGCGTAATCGTCCACCACCACCCGTTCGGTATTGATTCCGGTACAGATACGGTCGTAAAACACGATGGGGATATTATTGTCCAGCAACTCCTGGTAATGGTCGTATTGGGAGGTGTCTTTGGCCAGGGAAGTGATGACCCCGCAAACCCGTGCCGCGAGAAAAGAGTGGACGATTTTCACTTCCCGTTCATACTCTTCGTTGCTCTGTGCCACCAGGATGTTGTATCCGGCTTTTGCCCATCTAAATGGCGCATCTCCAAAAGCAGAGAATCAAGGTAATTTCTGGTGATCTGGTCTGAATTTCCGGCTCTCTTTTCTTCCATATTTTCTCCTTTTAATTTCAAATAATTTACACTTTTTGCTCTTATACATACATATTACTGAATTTTCTCATAAAAGTCAACATCTTTCCACAAGCAAAGGGGCTCTGGTCTGCAGACCGGATCATTGCTCACAGGACGCAATGGCAAGTGAAGCTGTTTCCATAGCACTTTCTTCCCATTTTTTATAAGAATTCTCAATCTGCCTGTGTACCTCAATAATCTGTCCCAGCCGTTTTTCCAGCCGTCCCATCATTTCCACCATCAGCTCAAGCTTATGATGCATCCTGATGCCTCCCTTCATAAAAGCAGGAAGGGCATTTGCTGCCTGCATGATCTGTTCTTTTAGATTTGACGTTCGTTCCATTGCCTGCTCCAGCCTCGTGCTGCATCCCGGCAATACAGAAAGATCCACAAAAAGATTTACATTCCCATGTACTTGTCTGACAAAGCTTTCTTGCCCGAATCCAAAGCTTAAAAGGTTTTTTCCTTCCTCCCCTGCAAATAAACTGCCGGCGATCAGCGGAATTCCCAGAAAGGTAAACTCCAAAAGATCCTCTAAGGTAAGTCTCTCTCCATTGATTCCCCTTTTACTCCCCTGCATGGATTCCATAGCCTGCATGACCACCGCTGCACAGCCATCTCTTTTATCCGCAGGCAACGCCATCACAAAAGCAGACAGCCTTGCCGCATAATCCCCCAAGATCCCACGTCCCGGCGCATCCTGATTTTTCCTTCCGCTAAAAAGCATGGCATCCGCTCCCTCTCCAGCTTCTCCCCCCGGTTTTGCAAACATATACTTGATATCATGGTATCCGGCAAAATTGCTCTTTTCTATCGGTGTTCTTATGTAACGGATGTTTCCTTTGGGTATGATACAAAATCCCAATGCGCTGACATAATCGTTTTCTCCGTGGATTCCCTTAATCTTTTGTGTTCTCTTTTCATACTCTTCTTCGCCGTACTTTTCTTTCCATCTGTTTATTGCTTCCGGTGAAAATCCTTGTCCGTCCACAGAATAGCAGGCATCCACCAGATTCTGGTAACGGCTTTCCATTGTCACAAACTGAGCCTTATTTCCCCCTTTTGAATGCCCTGTCACTACCAGATGCTGGCTGCCGTCAAGCCCCATGGTCTCCACCACTTCCTCAAAATAATTGAGGGCTTTGTTTTGCTGTACTGTAGAGGTGCTGCTCATCCCAATTCCATTATCCGGCCATTCTCCGTCACCGGTTCCACGATACGCCACGTAGACCGTGCTTTTATCCGGCGTGGAAAAGGCACAGGCAGCAGTGCCCGAATCATACCCCATCCGGGCACTCTGGCAGCTTATGACCAAATTTCCGACCTGCTCATTTTCCGCCGCCTGCTTCAATATGGCATATTCCCCATGGTGACTGCCGCCTGCCTGGTAATCGGGAAGCTTTTCCAGTTCTTTTAAAATATGGTTCAGGTTGTCCCCGTCTGCAGCTTCCTGATAGTTCAGGTACATATAGGTATCCAGCACCATACTGATTTCAGCTTCCGAAATCTTCCCCATTTCATTTCTCCTGTATTGCATGCAATAAGACTGCACATAATTACTATACAACTACATTGATATTTAACCCGCTGCTTTGGTCTGTATTGCCCAGCTCTGCCTTCTGATAATGCGCTGCCATCTCCTGAAGGTCGCTTACATGCTCCTGCACCATCCGGTAAAGCTTATCCATATCTGTCTGCAAAGAATTAAATTTGCTTCCATAAGCCGCAGAAGCCTCTCCCTGCCAGATGCCCTTCAGACTCTGTACAAGAGACATCATTTCTCCTGTCAGATTTTTCATCTGTCCGCCAGTACTAGCAAACTCGCCTGATGTCTGAATTAATTTTTCCGGTGTAACCTTTAAAATACCTTCCATAATATTACCCTTTCTTAAACCTGCCAATCTCAGTTAACGGTTTCCTGCCGATCAATATTTTCTCGCTGCCGCAATCTCCCTGTTACGTGCCTCCGCTTCCTCATATCTGGCGGCAATTTCCAAAAGCGCCTGTACGTACTGCGCAATCAGCCCATAAAAAGCCTCCATCTGCTGCCTGTCGTTCATAAACGCCTGGTGAAAGACTGTTTTTGCCTCTCCTTCCCACATACTGCATAAAGCATTTTCCTTTTCCTGCAGTTCTGACGCCTTGGCCTTAAACTGCCCATTCAGTTCCTGAAGGCGTGATGCCTTGTTTCTAAGCTCCGATGATGTTACCTGAAAAAATGCCATGATCTATTGCTCCTTTCGTTTTCCGGGGAACTGCTCGTGACAGCCCCTTAATAACCCCTGACCGCTGCTAGTGCAGCATTTAGTATCTCCATACGATACATTTCCTCAGCCTGTTCTTTTATTTCTCCTGCAACCTTGCAAAGCACATCCCCCTCCGCCCTCATCTGCTCTGCCAATTTTAATTCCCTTTCCACAAGCTTTTGTGCGCATACGCTGCTCCACCCCCTTTTCGTGTCCATAGCCGCACCGGAAATTTCTTCCTGGCTGACTTTTCCAATTTCTTTTGCCAAAATATCCAATTGCTCTGTAAGCGCCAGGATTTCTTTGAAATGCATTTCAATAGTCTGTTGTGACAAGTTCATTTTTCCGCTCAGCCTCCTCGTAAATCACTGCTATCTCCTGCAATTTTTCTAAATGAAGGGAGAGCCTCTTTATCCTTTCTGCTCCTTCCTGCGCAAACTTTCCAAAAGCCGTTTTTAACTGTTCTGCTGCCCTTGCCTTAAAACAGCCTTCTATTTGCCCCATGCCCTCCTCCGCCGCCTGCAGATAAAAGCTTGCCTGATCCGCCATCCCAAGCAGCTCCGTTCCCTTTGCCTTCAGTTTTTCCGTGGTTATTTTCACAATTTCTTCCAAGCTTACCTCCTTCCCGTCCGCTGCCTTAAGGCAGCCGTTCTACCGCTCTGTCGTTATCTCTTTCTGTCTCCGCCAGCATAAACGCAATTTCACCCAAGGCCAGCAGCACCCGATTCATATTTCTTACACTGACAGTCACCTCACTCAATTCCCGCTCCAGCTCTTTACACCAATCTCTGTATGCCGGACTATCCCAAAAAGTCCGGATGCTTTTTGTTTCCGTCTCAATCTGATTTAGCTGATCAAAAATATCAGTAAGATTTTTTTCCAGCGCATCCAGCTTATCCCCCAGCCCCGATGAATAAAACAGCACTTCCATACCTGACCCCCATACAACTTTACCCTACAGCTTTCCTTAAACAAGGATTAGCCTGTCACCACTATTTACGCCTTGCTGGATGAGGTTTTCATTTTGTTTTAACATGCGTTCTCTTTCAAGGTCGTAAAACTCCCCCATGCCTGAAAATTTCAATTTTAATTTCTCTTTTTGCTCAATCAAAGAAATTACCTCCCCGATCAGCGCTCCCGCCTTTGTCTCCTCATCCAGCTCAAAGTCATATTTACTGTCCAGCACAGGCACATATACATCTACAAGTATCATTCTCTCTCCTTTGTTATACCCGGTATCAAAAGTCTTTCCGTCTGGGAAAAGCTCCCCTGTTTAAAGTACCCGATCCCCTCCGCTTCTTTCTGGTTCAGTCTTGCGTATCCCAGATCATCAAAGGAAAATACTCTTTGCGCCCCGCCATTCCCTCCCAGGTGAATGCCTGCCTGCGGCTCACACAGAGCACGGAAAAGCGGATCCGCTGTTAATAACCCATCAGATATAAAATGATAAGCTCCGGCTACAAAACAATCTTCCAGCTTCCCCAAAAAAAGCCGCTCCCAAAATGCAATCCTATCTCCCCTCTGTTCGTCCGGCTGATTGACCATGCGGATAAATCCGGCAAGGTCAGAAATCAGGAAACTGCTTTTCTCCGCAGTTGTCTTATGCATGCCTGAAACTTCCTCCGGTTCGACCCATACAACATTCCGCCCTTGACGCAACAGGCTTTGAGCCATATTTTCTAAAAGCCCCCGATACATTCCTCCATTGTGTGACAGCAAAAAACGAGGATTTTTTGCAATATCCAGCTTCCTGATCTCTCCGGTAGTAAGAGAATATCCAAGCGGGATGCCATGCCCATCCCATTGGCAGGCTTTTGCCATAGTCTGATAGTTTAACCGGGCAGGAAGATGCAGAAACGGAGCATGGAAGCTCTCCTGTTCTTCCTGAAAAAGCAGCTCCTTTCCCTCCGGCACAAAGGCTGCCTGAAATTCCAAAACTCTGCCTTCCGCCTTACAAAGCCCTCTTCCTCTGGTATTTTCCTGAGGCAATACAGGCAGATGATACTGCCTTAAAATATCTCCGTAAGCATACCGGTCGCTCATTTCCAGAGCCAGCGTAGTCTTGAATTTCTCATACATCCTTCCGGGTATCTCTCCGGGCGATGCCGCAGCCACCGCCATGTAAATGCCGTAACCCATCCCTTCCGAAGCCAGCTTGAATGTCAGCTCCTGCTGCTTTTCATCCAAAATCTGAAACAGGGATGCAAAATTATCAACAACCAAAAAAACTTTCGGAATTTCTTCTCTTTCCCCATCACTATTTTTCATCTCCGCTTTCTTCCTGTACCATATCTTTCTTTCCACAAAGAGACGTTCCAGATGATAAAAGAAAATGTCCTTCCCTTCTTTTTCCCAAAGTCCGCCCAACACACCCGGCATGTCCAGAATATGCCTCATGTTTCCCTGACTCATATCCACATATAGGACCACCGCCTGTTTTGGAGCACAGGTTGTAATTAGCTGCCATGTGATCAGACGGAGAATTCCGCTTTTTCCTGCCAATGGTCCGCCGCATACCATAAGATTTCCTGCTTCCAATGGTCTATAGATAAGCGGAAACTGTCTTTGATTTTCCGGGTCATCACACATGCCAATCACAAATTCTGTACCGGCATCCTCCTGCGCCCCATAACTGACCTTAACCTCTTCCAATGAAATTTGTACAGGAAGCTCCGGCATCCAGAGCGGTTTTGCAGTTTGTAAATGCTCCTCCTGTACAGCTTGGTTTACATAATTTATTACTGCCTCCAATTGACTCGTCTTTGCTTCACCCTCTGTCCCGGAGATCCAAAGACGTTTTCCGGTATCTTCTATTAAAAAGGCATTCCGCTTCTGCTCTTCTTTTTCCCGATAAGGGGCGCCACAATAGCCGGTCTGGAACAGCTCATAATATTCATGCCCTCCAATCTGCAGATAGCATTGCCCCGGAGCGGAAAGCAGGGCTGCATCCCCATTGTGAAGCATGTCCATACTGTCCTGCTTATCCTGTACCTTCAGGCAAAGATGAAATCTGGCATTGCTCCAGATCCGGTCATCTACCGTTCCTGCAGGCTTTTGCGTTGCTAAGATCAAGTGAATCCCCAGGCTCCTTCCTACCTGTGACAAGGAAATGATCTCCTGCATAAACTCCGGCTCTTCCTTGCGAAGCTGGGCAAATTCGTCTACCACCAAAATTAAGTGAGGCAGTGGCTCTTCTGCTTTTTTCTCTTTATAAAGCCCTGTATAGGCATCAATATGGTTTACCCCGTATCTGCCAAGGATCTGCTGTCTGCGCTTGTTTTCGCTTGTAATTGCCGACATGGCTCTTTTGATCTGCTTTCCTGAAAGGTTCGATATGACTCCCGCACAATGGGGGAGACCCTGAAGTACATTTCCCGTACCGCCGCCTTTGTAATCAATCACAAAGAAATTCACATCCTCAGGGGAAAAGCTTACTGCTATAGAGAGAAGAAAAGTCATGATCAACTCACTCTTGCCAAAGCCAGTAGTTCCCGCTATAAGTCCATGAGGTCCGTGGAACTTCTCATGAATGTCCAGGTTGACGATCCTTCCTCCCAACCCGCATCCAACCGGAACCTTCAGCCGCTTTCCGGGATGATTGTTTTTCCACTTTTGTCTGCAATTTAACGCAGACACACTGTTACACCCATACAATCCCAGAAAATCTGCTTTTTCCGGTATCCGTTCTTCCATCCCCGTTTCTCGTACCCGGAACCCGGAAATAGACCGAAAATATCGGCCAGCCTCGTCACCACGCACTCTCTCAAAAGAAATCCTCTGCCTGTTCACTCCCTCCTCTATCCGGCAGACCAACTCCTGCGTGCCCTGAATGTTCAAATAACCACCACAGCTTTTAGGAAGCTCCTCCCTTTCTTTTTCCAAAAACACGGCGCTGACCGGGCACTCCGTTTCATCATCTGTCAGATAAGAGTAAAGAAGCTCTCCCTTTACCAGCTCCTTATGAAGCACCAGAACCAGATACCACGGAAGGCTGATTTTCTGCCCCTTCTGTCTTTTTTCCAGCTCCGTCATCAGCACCGGGATAATTTCCCCGCTTTCCCTTTCATCTCCAGCCAGAAATCTGGTTTTTCCATCCGGCGACCAGATATGGGGCATAAAACGAATACTCTCTGCCAAATAATTCTGATATGGTCTTGCTTTATCGTAAAAGCACACTATTTTCATTTCCGTATAACAATGGCAGGCTGCCAACTGCATAAGAAGCTGGAATAATACTCCATAGCTTTCCTCTCTGTCCGGGTCTGCAACAATTCCCAACTGCCGGGTATCAAAAAAATCAACCCCGACAGGCACCTGTCTGATATAACGGAATTCTTCCGCCAGATTGCTTCCCTCTTGATACAAGCTATCAGGAACAATATCATTCGACTTCTGTGCAAGCTTTACTTCCATCTGAAACCTGATATCACCAACCCCCAGACGCAAGAACAAAAAGTCCTTCTGCCTGAAATACCTGTTCCACAAGACCTTAGATGCTTCTCCATCCTTCCTCAAAAAGCTGTCAGCCTTAGGATACCGTTGTTCCAAAATGATACGGTTTTCGTCCATATAAGCGGACAATTCTTTCCGCATGGTCTGCAGATATTCCTGATACTGCATGATCCGATGCCTCTCAGCCTTTTTCGCAGCATGGCGTCTGTAACACCAGTTGGATATCCCCCAAAAGGTCGCCAGCGCCGCACTGCACAGACCTGTCAATACTGACAGCAGATAAAAGTTATTCCCCTGCCCCATCATACGGCTTCCCGCAAACGCCATTACAGCCATCGGGAAAACCATGGTGAGGGACGGACCAATGCTCAAAAGCACCGGAGCTTCCGCCGTCTTCATCCTTGGAGTCGGTGTAAGAAGTAAAAATTCTCCTGTATGAAGCTCCTGTTCTCTCTCCCACTCTCTTTCAATCAGCGTTCCTGCGGCTAAAACCGCATCGTTCCTTCTTCTCTCCGTCCTGTTCCCTGCCGAAAGTGACTTACAGCCGCTTCCTGCGATCCTCATAGTACCGGCAAAGACCACGCACACAAACAAAGGTTCCAAAAATATCAGATGCAGCCCATAAAAGTCTATCCTGTCCCCATTCTGCAGTCTTCTTTTTTCCGCCAGCGCCCTTTCGTTCACATAAATACCCTCATTCCCATTTTCCGGGCAGACAACATATCCGCCCTCTTCCAAAATGATCTTCCCATGCACAGGCTTGACCAGACTACAACATTCATAAAAAATCCTGCTCCGGTATGCACTTCCTATTTGGCAGATTTCCTCTGCCCCCACAAACATTCTTCCCGCCTCTTCAGTCTCAGAAAGCTCCTTCGTCAAAAGCAATAACAGCTTTTCCCTTTCTTTTGCCTCAAAGTAAAACGGATGTCTGTCACAAAGCTTCTCTCCGCACAGCCAGTACTCCCCCTTTCTGCAAATGATCCTGACCTCCACATCCTCTGCCAGCATCAGCTCTTCCTTGGATAAGAAAAGCCGGATTTCCCCCTCCTGAATGCCTGAAATCCTTCTTCGGGCATATCCCTGCCGTCCAAAAATCAGCAGAAGCCTGTCCCTGCACACCATTTGTTCTGAAATTTTACTCAATGAAACCTCCTGAAAATAATTCTGCACGCATGACACATTCATTTTCTTTCTGAGATCTGCCATGAACCGCAGCCGCACTAGTGGAAAAAAATTACAGATAATTAACTATCTTAGATGCTTCAGAATTTTCGATTTAAAACGTGAATTGAAAATTGTGAAAGTGTTATTACTTTAACAGGTTCACAATTAATTGTCAATATCTTTTTTGAATTTTATTATTTTTTAATATTTAGACAATAATTTTATTATTTTTTTATAAATAACTTCCGCTGCCAGGCGGAGAATCCTGCAAGCAGGATTCTTTTTTACCCCAGTGCCACATCCAGGACCATCATGATCAAAAAGCCTGCCATCACACCGATGGTCCCCAGATTAGAATGCTCCCCTTCATTTGCCTCCGGGATCAGCTCTTCCACCACCACATAAATCATGGCACCTGCTGCAAAGGCCAGAAACCACGGCATATAAGGCGTAATCTGTGCAGCGATCAACGTGATCCCCACACCAAAGATCAGCTCCACGATCCCCGACAAGCTTCCCATGGCGAAAGCCCTCGTCCTGCTCATCCCTTCCTGACGAAGAGGCAGTGAGATCGCCGCGCCCTCCGGGAAATTCTGAATGCCTATTCCCAGCGCAAGGGCAAAGGCCGCTGCATAAAGCGCCGGATCTTCCGGATGCTGCGCCGCCATGGCAAAAGCCAGACCAACCGCCATACCCTCCGGTATATTATGGAGAGTCACCGCAAGCACAAGAAGCGTTGTACGCCTGAACGAACTGTGCATCCCTTCCGGCTGGTTTTCGCCCAAATGAAGATGGGGCATCAGGAAATCCAGCAAATATAAAAATATCCCGCCAAGCACAAAACCGCCTGCTGCCGGAACCCAGGCAATGCCCCCCATACTTTCCGTCTCATCAATGGCAGGGATCAGCAAGGACCAGACCGATGCCGCCATCATCACGCCTGCTGCAAACCCCAAAAAAGCTCTTTGCACATTCATTCCCATATTCTTCTTAAAAATGAATACCACCCCGGCACCCGACGCTGTCATTAAAAAAGTAAAACCGGTGCCCATAGCTGCCCAACTGATTGCCTGATTCATATTCTCCTCTTTCCGCGCCCGGTATACGGACGCCTGCTTCTATGTTCATTATACCCATCTTTCGAGAACCTTGTGCTTATCCTGCTATCAAAAAACCCTAATCACAGATCCAAAAGCATTTTAACACATTTAATATATTTTTTCAAAAAATATGTCTAAAACGGTTGACAGAAAAGCCAAAAGAAGTTAAAATATCATTTGTTCGCAGGAATGGCGGAATTGGCAGACGCGCACGGTTCAGGTCCGTGTGGTAGCAATACCATGAGAGTTCAAGTCTCTTTTCCTGCATAAAAGAATCCGATTCAAGTCGGGTTCTTTTTTTATGCGCAGGGGCGCGTAAGGAAGTTTGCTGCCAGGGCAGCACGCGCCCCACGCGACGAGTAGGGGAAAATCTCCCCTACTCGATTGCGCAGTTTAGTCCTTATGGCGTTTCCTTCCTTTCGGGGCTCTTGCCGCCTGAAGCTCTTTTTTCAGTTCTTTCCGCTTTTCTTTCAATTCCGCAGCCGTTTTTTCTCCGGTTATTTCAAACAAAGAGCGGATGATCTTTGAAATTGCCTTTCTGGTCGCCTCGTCAACTCCCTTCGCTGCCTCAAAAACATTTTGCAGGCAGTTTTTCCAGTCCGCCCCGAATTCAAATACATTGGACGCCTCCGATGCAGACACCACTTCATACAAAGTGTCCACAAAGGCATGCGTTTCTTCCTCTGACAGCGACAAGATCCATTCATTTAACGCCGCATCCCGCATCAGCCTGCCCTCTGTCATATTTTTGGCACGGATGAAATGGTCGTCTTCCACCTTCCAGCTATAAGCATTATGCTGAAGCAGTCCTACCCCTTTGCTTTCTACTACCTGATAATCATACTGGTCTTCCAAAATCGTTCCCACCAAGGAAGAGCGGGGAATGAACTTCATGATCCGGTCCTTGATTTCCTGATAGTTTCCCTTTTCCCTGATTTCAGGACGAAATCCCGGTCCGTCATGGTTAAATACCTTTAAGATCCGTTCCCTGATCCGCGGATCACAGTTCATGGCCGCATAGACCGTCAGATTACCGCCCTTGGAATGCCCGCCGGTATAAAAATCCCCGGCGATCATCCCCGCCACATGCTCCATATACTCTACCGCCAGACGATGGCTGGGCAGAGGCTTGGAAAAAGCAAGATTTAAATCCTCCTTCCATCCCACGATGGTGGCATCCGTTCCCCGATAGGCAATGTAAACGCTCTTATCCTCCAAAATATAAGTCATCGCTGAAAACTGGGCTTGCTCCTGCTCATTGATAATGTCCACATAAAAATCCATTTTCAGGCTGCCGAAACGCCTGGAAGCAACTACCGCCGCAAACAACTCCTTATTGTTTTCACGATACCAGTAATCGTCCAGTATCCGTTCTCTGTCCGGATGCTCATAAATCTCCTGCACACTGACCGGATTGCTTCTCCGGTCCAGTCCCGGCACAAATTTACCATAATGCAGATAGACCAGCTGGCAAAGTACCAAAGAATCCACTTCATTAAAAGGCCTTTCAAACAGGCTGTACTGCCCCCATTCCTTTACATAATCAATAATGTTTTCCATCCGTCATTCCTTTCTTTTCTTCCAAGCCAATTGCCCGCTTAATACAATATTCCATCATAATACAATAAAAGCAAATTAACCACCCGGCTATAGCTCACCGTGCCGTCTGCCACCCCATTTAAGGCAAGAGTCGTATTTAAAAAGGTATCGGTCACCTGGCTTACCGTCTTTGTATCCAGCACTGCCCTCTTCTCCACCTGCTGCCACGCCTCCTTCGTGAGAAACATTTTATCCGATGCAGCCAGCTTGCTGATCGGAGGGTGCCTTAAGTACTCCTCGCTGTCCCTGCCCACGCTGCGCGCAAAGTCCCGGTCCAGATAGCCGACTACGCTGAGCATGGCGCTATAGCGGAACAATGGGTCTTCCGAACCCGCACAGGCAAGATAGCCGATAAAATTCGCTTCATCCTCCAAAATAAACCCCTTCAAATGAGACAATTCATGGCACATCGTTACCGGCGCATTGGTCAGGTACATCTGCCCATTGATATTTGCTTCCATGGAAAAAGGGAAATAATACCCCATAATATACTGCTGGCTGAAAAATCCCGAAAAAAACAGCTCTTTAGGCCGGGGATAATACCCGGAAAGATTCGGAAAAATATCCGAAAGCCGTTTCATTTGCTTTACTGCCTCAGCCCCCATATCCATATCATATACAATATACCCTTTTTCGTCTCTTTCAAAGGTAAGCGCTAATTCGTTGGCCCGTTCTACTACATAGTCTCTTAAAATCCCGATTTCTTCTGCGCCATACGTCCTGCCAGACATTCCTCCGATCTGAAATCTCTGCGGTATGGCAGGTGCCTGGTAGAGCAAAAAACAGTTCAGCGTCATGATCACACACACGATCCCAAGCACCCAATACAAAAACATTGCATAGCAGCCATAACCCTTTTTCCACTGATCAGAAAGCCTTTTTCTCCCTGCCAGCACAATGATCCCTGCCAGAAGCAATATCGCCACAAGGCATACTGCCAGATAAAGCATCCACTCCCCTACCGAAAAAGGGAATATTCCAGTCACTCTCCCATAGGTTTCCACCCACAGCGGAAATATATTTTCCACATAAAAGCTGCTGAACTCTTTACTGATCCGGGCAAGGATATTCAGCGCTGCCGAAAAAAGGATCAGCGCTGCCGGTATCCAAACCTTCCATTTCTTTACCTTTTTCAATCTCTCTTCTCCTGCCAGTCACACAAAACTACTCATAACCTGACTGCTTTTCTACTATATTAATAGTAAAACACGCAGGTTCAACCTGTCTCCAAGGAGTCTCCATGCAATTTATTTTATCCGGTATCCAATCCGTCAATCAATTTTTATGGAGCGGTCCCCTTCTGTTTCTTTTAATGGGAACCCATCTTTATTTTACCATGAAACTTCACTTTCCGCAGAAAAATATCTTACACGCCATCAAATTATCCGTAACCCCGTCCAAAGATAAAAACGGAAAGAACCTTTCCGTATTCGCCACCCTGTCCACCACCCTTGCAGCCACCCTGGGAACCGGAAATATCATCGGCGTATCCACTGCCGTAGCCTTAGGCGGTCCCGGAGCCATTTTCTGGTGCTGGGTCACCGGTATTTTAGGTATGGCAACCGCCTATGCAGAATGCTTTCTGAGTGTCCGCTTCCGCAGCCGTGACAAAGACGGAACCTATCAGGGCGGACCTATGTATGTGTGGCAGAATGGTTTACATAATCCTGCTGTCGGAAAGCTGTACGCCCTGCTGACGCTGGCAGCCGCCTTTGGCGTAGGATGTACCACCCAGTCCAATTCCATCACCCAGACCACTTCCACAAGCTTTGGCTTAAATCCTCATGTTGCGGGAATTGCCGCCGCCTTTTTAGCCGGGCTGGTGATTGTTGGCGGTGTCCGCTCCATCGGAAACGTGTGCATGAAGCTGGTTCCTTTTCTGGCTGTCATTTATACCGCAAGCTGTATCTTTTTGCTGATTCTGAACCGGGAAGCCTTTTTTCCTGCCATCCGCCTGATCCTTTCCCATGCGCTGGCACCACGGGCTGCCCTTGGCGGCGCGGCAGGCTCTTCTCTGATGCTGACGGCGCGGTATGGGATTGCCAGAGGGCTTTTCACCAATGAGGCAGGCATTGGAACGTCTGCCATTGCCGCTGCGGCATCCGACACCTGTAACCCTGCCTGCCAGGCCTTCGTTTCCATGACGGCAGTCTTCTGGGATACGGTGGTCATGTGCCTGTTAAGCGGCCTGGTGATCGTCACCAATATGCTGCTCCATCCCGGTTCCATCGAAGGTGTCAACGAAGCCGGATTGACCGATGCTGCCTTTTCCTACCTGCCGGTTCTGGGAAATGCATTTCTTTCCTTCTGCCTTGTGGCGTTTGCCATTACCACCCTGATCGGCTGGTCCTATCTGGGGGAACAGGCCTACCGCTATGTGACCGGCAACCGGGGAATCAATGTTTACAAGATAGCTTATATCGTGATGATCTACATCGGCGCTGTACTCCCCTTAAATGTGGTGTGGGAGTGTACCGACCTGATCAACGCATTCATGATCCTGCCAAATGTAGCCGCCCTGTTCCTTTTGCAGAAATATTTGCAAAATCCCGCATAAACCTATATAATGTGGTATTAAGACATTATAAGGAGTGTAAAAATGCGGAAAAATTATATGAAGTATATTTTCCCTTCCATGCTTTCCTTTCTTTTGACGGGTATTTATTCTATCGTGGATGGGATTTTTGTAGGAAGAGCCATGGGAGATCCCGGTCTTGCTGCCATCAATATTGCCTGGCCTTTGGTAGCGCTGATCATTTCCTTAGGTACCGGGATCGGCATGGGCGCTTCTGTTGTGATCTCTATCAATAACGGTGCCGGAAACACAAAAAAAGCACTTCTCGCTGAGGGAAATGCTTTCTTTCTGCTATTTGCAGGTTCTGTGCTCCTTACCCTGGTTCTGCTTTTTGCCGGGGAGCCTTTATTGATCCTTTTGGGGGCAAAAGGAGAGCTTCTTCCTATTGCCCTTGATTATCTGCGCTATATCCTGATCGGAGGCGTCATCCAGGTCTTTGCTACCGGGATGGTTCCCCTGATGCGCAATCACGGTGCATCCTTCTATGCCATGTGCTCTATGGCCTTTGGATGCATCACCAATATCCTGCTGGATTATTATTTTGTCCTGGTCTTGTTTTGGGGGATCAGGGGCGCTGCCCTGGCTACGGTTTTTGGACAGGCCCTTACCCTGCTTATGTGCGGGGCATTTTTCCTGAAAAAGAAATACCGGATTCCGGTTTCCCAGTTAAAACCCGATGTTACCGTGATCCGTTCCATTCTCCGCGTTGCGGCATCCCCCTTTGGCCTTACTTACCTGCCTTCCATCACCATTATTTTCATGAATTTGCAGGCTTTAAAATATGGAGGAGAAGAGGCGGTGAGCGCTTATGCGGTACTGGCATATATCATTTCCTTTATGGAGCTTTTAGTGCAGGGAATCGGTGACGGAAGCCAGCCCTTATTTTCCTTAAGCATAGGAAGCAATGACCAAAAAGCATTAAAAACCTACGCCAAATGGACTTTTTCCCTTGGAATTTGCTTTGGCGTGGCAGGCGCTGTCCTCTTTTTCCTTTCCCGGAACCTTCTCCCTGTGCTTTATGGGACCTCGGAAACTGCTGCCAGATACATCATCTGTGCCACGCCTGCCTTTTCACTGGTCATGGCATTGTACGGACTGACAAAACCGGCAGTTTCCTACCTTTACGCCACCCACAAGGTTGTCCGTTCCACCATCTTGGTGTATGGGGAAATCGTGCTGACATTGGCGCTGGTATTTATCCTTCCCCTGTTTTTAGGGCTGGACGGTGTGTGGTACACCATTCCGGCGGTGCAGGGTATCCTGGGCATTTGCTGTATTTTATTTTTAACGAATGCAAAAACAGGAAAATGAGGATATCCTGCCCTTTGTCAGCATTTTTTGTATTGCTTTTCCCTATTATGCAGCTTTTCAGATATCTCTATCAGCGGCAGTGCATAATTCATGTTTTCCGTCGGCTGTATCCCGCATTCCACTGCCCGGACAAAATTTTCAATTTCTCCATAAAATCCGCTTGCGATCGCATTCTCCAAAGGCTTCCCCACCTTTGGTCCTTCCTCCCGAAGCACCAGCAAGTCCTCCTGATATACCGAAATATTTCCCGGGCTGTCACTACATTCCCAGACAGGCAACGTGGCATAAAAGGTCGTCCCCTTGCAGGAAGCCATCACTCTTTCATTCACAATGCCCCCATCCACTAAAATGGTTATCTGCCCAGTTACCCCATTTGCAAAAGAACAATCCAAGTAAAAATTGCTTACATGCTCCCCATATTCCGGCAAATCCTGATAACTGTAACTTACCCGGGTATACTCTGCACCGGCAAGATACCGTAGCAGATCAACGGCATGCACCGCCGTGGTATAAAAGGTTTTCTCCACACGATTTATCCGGCACATTTGGATTTGGATATTGCGTACCTTCTCATTTTTTAATTTTTCCTTTAGCGAAGCTGCAACAGGAATAAAATGCCGGTTAAATGCAATCTGATGGAGAACCTTGTGTCTTTCCAGAGCTTTCAAAAGCTCTTTTGCCTTTGCCGCCGTCAGTGCGGGAGGCTTTTCCAGCATCATGGGTATTTTAAGCGGTGCTACCTCAATCGCCTGCATAGCCGTTATCTCCACCGGCAGCGCCATCAGCACACCGTCCGGCTTTACCTCCTTCAACATTTGGATACAGTCAGTATACACCTTTTCAAACCCTATAGCCGAGGCATCCTCAGCCCTCCCTAAAAACCTGTCGCAACAGGCCGCAAGCTGTACTTTTCCTTCTTTCGCCATTTTCTCAAGAGCCGGAAGATAATATCTTTTTACAATATCCCCACAGCCAACCAGTCCGATTCTTAAACTCATACTGCCCCTTTCTCTCTTCCACACACCGCTGATTTTTCTCCCTTATGACCGAAATCTGCTCTGGAAGAGCTTTAGAATCCTGATTTCTACTTCACTTTGACCGCCTGCATTTCAGCCCGGACACACAGCTCCGCAGCCTTGAATGCATGCTCCTGGGTCATGGCATTTTCCGTCCGGTTTATACAGTCCAAAATCAACTGTCCGAAATACGGATACCCTACCTTTCCGCTCACTTCAAAATGCCTTTCCCCTTCTTCATTTACCAGAAAAACATGGTCGCCTGACCCATCGCCTGTTCCGACATTCACATACTTCCGAAGCTCTATGTAGCCCTTCGTCCCTAGGATAAAGTTTCGTCCGTCTCCCCATGTAGAGAGCCCGCCAGGCGTAAGCCAGTCCACCCGGAAATGCTGGGTAGCCCCATTATCGCCTACCAGTACCGCATCCCCGAAATCCTCCAGTTCGGGATAATCCGGGTGGGCATAATTCCCCACCTGGCTGCAGGAAACCTTCGCATCCTTTACATCACAATAAAACAGGAACTGTTCGATCTGATGGCTTCCGATGTCACAAAGAATGCCACCATACTTTTCTTTCTTAAAAAACCATTCCGGCCTGTCCTCTGGATTGCCAATCCGGTGCGGGCCAAACCCATCAATATGGATAGGGAGTCCAATAGCCCCATCCTTGATGAGCTGACCTGCAAATACAGCTGACTCCACATGAATGCGTTCGCTGTAATACACCATATATTTTCTCCCGGTTCTTCTCACCATCTCCTTGGCCGCCTCCAACTGCTCCAAAGAGGTAAGGGGCGCTTTATCTGTAAAATAATCCTTTCCCGCTGCCATCACACGAAGGCCTAAGGCACATCTCTCGCTGGTGACAGCCGCCCCGCATACCAGCTTCACTTCCGGGTCATTTAAAATATCTTCCTCGCTTCCAGCTGCCTCTGCCTCAGGGAAAGCTTTCCGGAATCTGCAAACCTTTTCCTTATCCGGGTCATAGACCCACTTTATTTTCGCTCCTGCCTCTGTGAGACCATTGCACATCCCATAAATATGCCCATGGTCCAACGCAATCGCTGCAATATAAAATTCCCCTGGTCCTACTACTGGTTCTGGTTTCCCTTTCGGTGCAAAATTCATCCCATCCTTCTTCTGTTCCATACCTTCAACCCTCCATTCATCTATGCGAGCGGTCTCGGAAACTCTTTAAAGCCCATATTTCCGCTCTTTTTCTGCTTCTCTGTTTTTTCTTTTCCTCCAAACT
>ERZ808054.946-NODE-946-length-20365-cov-12.938387_pt1 | contig 20365 bp, 16 predicted proteins | sample MGYA00380201_ERZ808054 | MGnify/ENA primary metagenome ERZ808054 (study PRJEB31490, sample SAMN06133419) | mouse gut metagenome | isolation source: Z5_2 | host: mice | place: China: Chengdu | collected 2015-05 ... | reverse complement strand
CTGACAGTGAATTTCTACATATCTGATTCCTATCAGGAAAGATTTTTCCCCATAGACACAAGATTTTTTACAGCCTCACTTGTTTTGTTTAACAACTCATTTTATGGTCCAATTTATTCTTTTGAAGATATGTTTGAAACTATGGAGAGCCGAAAAGTCGATTTTTGGGGAATTACAGCACACGAAAACGTCCGGACTCCATATCATATTCAATCTTATTTTTTGGTTATAGAGAATAGATTGTTAAAAAGTAATATTTTTGAAGAGTATTGGAGAAATCAGAAAGAGTGTGATACATTCCGCGATGCGGTCATAAATTTTGAATTAAAAATATCAACTTTTTTTATAGAACGGGGATTCACTTGCAGTACTTACATTGATTATTTGAAAATAAGAGAAGAGTATGGCATGACAGAAAATCTATTAAATGCGGCCAATTATGAACTGCTTGCAGAAAGGCATTGCCCGGTAGTTAAAAGAAAATACGTTATGCAGTCCATGGAGCATGGATTGGTACAAAACACCGAGGATATTTTACATTTTATTAAAGAAAAGACGGATTATGATGTAGGGATTATATGGGAAGACTTAATAAAGGAATACTCACCTTATACGCTTACTTTTTATCGGAATTTAAATAATTATTTAACGGGATCCCTATGTAGTGTTCCTATTTCCGCTGGATTGGAAGATGTCTGTATTGTTATAGACAGCACATACCCGGAGCAGTTTACAAAGTATTTGAAGGAACAGTCATGTAAGTTGCCGATTGTTGTCTGCACAGATAAAGCGTTATCGGATTGTGAAAATGCAATGGTTATAAAGAAAAATGGGCAATCCTTGGAGGAATTGCTCATTATAGTAAGGAGTTTGAAGCAGGATATTCAGTATTTCTGTGTATTAAGGGATTCGGCAATTGACAGAAGCGGAATTGCGGAAAAAAGAAGAAATTATGATATTTGTAAAAAACTTGTTTGTTCTGCTCATTATATTGAAAATGTGAAAAAGCTGTTTGAACAGCAGCCATATTTAGGAGCTCTGTTTGCAGAAGAATTATTTGATGATATTTTTTTGTCACAGGGTTTTTATAAACGATATTTATCGGAAGAACAGGCAGAGATGTTGCGGAAAAAAGGCTGTCATGCCATGACAGGGGAACAGATCATAAACCACGCGGGCAGCTTTTGGATAAAGTCGAGTATATTAAAAGCAATTGAGAAAAAGAATCTGATCTATGATCATAATCCTGCGCAGGATCTTTCGGAGCTATTTCCGTATTTTATAAAGGCAGCAGGGTATTATTCAGGCATGCTCCATAATATTGACGTCGTGGCAAAAGAATATATGTGGAAAAACATTTTATTAAATGAGTTAATGGAAAATGTTGTTTATATTGACGAGACTCATTTTGAAAGACAGATATTAGAGGAAAATATTCTAAAATTTGTCAAACGTTTTCAGGATATATACATATATGGTGCAGGAAAATACGCAAAAAGACTGGTATGCTTTTTGAAAAGAAAGAGAATCGTTATAAAAGGTATTATAGTGACATCGAAAGAGTTGGAGTCGGATTTCATGGGATGCAGGATAAATGAAATTGATGAAGTTCAACTAGACGAAAAATCAGGGATTATTGTAGCGATGTCACAAAAAAACCAGAGGGAAGTGGAAGAGAGACTGCGGATATATCCGAAAAAAAATATATATTATGTGTAGAAGAATACCGCGTTATATTATTGAAAGGGTAAATGGTTTTTATGAAAAATGTACAGGAGATTATAATTGAAAAAAATCTGGAATTTATTTTACCAAGATATAAATTATATAATAATATGACCATCGAAGTGAAAACCGCAGTTGTTGTACATCTGTATTATTTAGATAAATTTAATGATTATTGGGATTATTTGAAAAATATATGTTACGAGATAGATATTTATTTAATTTCCTCTAATCCAGACTTACTGAAAAGGGCAGAAGAACAAAAAAATGCGTTGAATAAGTCTAATATTTATTTAATAAAAAAGGAGAATCGGGGAAGAGACATCAGTGCATTGTTGGTAGCTTTTGGAAAGAAAATATACGAATACGAATATACGTGTTTTATTCATGATAAAAAAGAGAAATTCGTAAAGCACAAACAGGATATTCTGTTCTGGAATGAAAATTTATGGGAAAATATGATCGGTTCTGATGAACATATTAAAAATATTCTGTATATTTTTGAAAATAATCCTAATATTGGTTTATTGGTACCGCCTAAACCAAGCGGCGACCATATCCGTTCGGATTTTCGCGATTCATGGGGACCAAATTACAATAATACTGTTCGATTGGCGGAAGAATTAGGATTAAATTGTCAATTTGATTCCGAGATAAGTCCGGTAGCGTTAGGAAGTGTTTTTTGGTGCAGGACAAGCGCACTGTATAAACTTTTCGAAAGAGAATGGGTATATGAGGATTTTACACCGGAACCTCTTCCGATTGACGGGACCATCAGTCACGCGATTGAGCGGATTTTTCCCTTTGTAGCTCAGGATGCGGGATTTGATACGGGTATTGTGATGAATGAATATTATGCAGCCAAATACCAGCATAATCTGATTCGGAATATGAGCAAAATATTTGATATATTGGACTCCGTGTTAGGGATTTCTTCCAAAGTAAAATTCTGGGAATATGAGGCCAAAATAGAAAAGGTTTGCGAGTATTTCGATCAACATGAAAATACCTATATATACGGTGCGGGTAAAGGGAGTAAGCAATGTCTTAAAGCCTTGCAATTAAACGGGAAGATTCCCAAGGGGGCTATTATTACAAAAAATACTTTAGGAACAAAAGATTATTTAGGAATACCGCTTATAGAGCTTAATGATTATGAACATAAAGAACAGAATGGTATTATTATTTCCATCATTAATGAAGCGTATATCAATGAGGTCGTGGAAATATTGAGTGAGAGAAATATAAAGGATTATATTATATATTAAAGCATTCAGGCAATTTATAAAGAAATATTTTAGATGGGAAAGGAAATAGCGATTATTTTAACAAGGAGAGATAATGTTAAATAAAGTAATTATTTATGGTATCGGAAATAGTTTTAAAGAATATTTTGAGGATGCTGATTTTATTGAATCGGGTATTTTAACGAATGGAATGGATGTTGTTGGTGTATGTGATGGAAATAGAGAGTATTTTGTGGGGGGGGTACAGAGGTTACAATTGGAAGTAAAAAATATATTGTTCAGGATATTTCAGAGTTTGAACAGACGACCATAGATTTTATATTAATAACATCAAAGAGATATTTTAACGAGATAAAAGAAGACTTAGTGGACAAAGGGATTGATGGCGGGAAGATCTGCTTATTGATTGATTTTGTCTGGTATAAACTTTTTCAGGAGAGTACTTATAAATACAAATTATCCCTGGTTTTAATTATCAGAGACGAAGCTGAGTATATTAAAGAGTGGATTGAATACCATCGTCTGGCAGGAGCAGAGCATTTTTATATTTATGATGATGAGAGTTCAGACGGTTTATGTGACAGGATAAAGGATTATACAGAAAAAGGGATTGTTACATATATTCCATGGTCAAATGCAGATCAAAGAGGGGCTTATAAACACGCTGTTCAAAATTTTAAATGGGACAGCAAGTATATGGGATTTATTGATGCGGATGAGTTTATTGTTTCTATTGAACAAAAAATGCTTCCGGATGTTATAGAAGAAATAATGGATAAATATGAAAAGAATCCCTATCGAAAGAGATACTTAATGCATTGCGGAGGTATTGGCATAAATTGGCGGATGTATGGGACTTCGAATCATAAAGTACATGTGAACGGATTGGTAATAGAGAATTACATGTACAGGGCGGATGATGACTATTATGAGAATGTGCATATTAAGTCGATTGTAAACCCGAGGGTAGTAGTCGATTGTTCAATACATAAAATGTCATATATGAAAGGATTTCAATGTATCAGTGAAAATGGTTCATGTATTCCGGATTCCTTCTTTTTTGACAGCAAATATCATAAATTGTGCATTAATCATTACTATTGTAAATCAGAGGAAGATTTATTGAAAAAGTTTATTCGCGGCTGGACATTGGAACGTATAGCAAAAAAAGATATATCCATGTCACAGGAACGGATGGAAGCCTATACGAAAAAGCTTGAACACATAAAGAAAGCCTGGAATAAGAATTATGATCCGATTATGAAAGACTTTATTCCATTGGTTAAAAAGGCACTGGAATAAGGAAGTTATGTGGAATGATTCTATCAGTTGGGAGAAAGAAGCATGTCTTTTAAAGTGAAAGATAACGAAACGGCAGTTTCTGTCATCGTACCGGTTTATAATCTTGAAAAATACATCGGAGACTGTATCGACAGCGTTTTGAATCAGACATTGAAAAATTTTGAATTGATTCTGATCGACGACTGTTCTGATGACGACACGAAAATAAGAATAAAAGAGTATATGGAGCGGGAAAAAACGGCAGATATCATATTGCTGGAAAATGATCGGAACAGAAATGCCGGATATTCGAGAAACAGGGGATTGGATATTGCGAGAGGTAAATATCTGTTATTTTTGGACGGGGACGATATGCTTGAGCCCGATGCGCTGGAAAGACTGTATACCGCATGTGAAGAAACAGGCTCAGAGATTGCAGTTTGTAATTATCGATTTTATGACAACAATACGCAGGAAGCGGCGGATTATCATGCGCCGGTCGATGCCTTGCTGGAAGTGGGGGCCGGTTTTAGAACGAGTGACATAAGTGACTGCGTTTTTCAATATTTTCGCGAGATGGCATGGGATAAAATATTCCGCAGAGAGTTTATACAGGAAAATGGAATCAGGTTTCAGAGCCAGCGTAATGCGAACGATCAGTTTTTTGTGTATGCGGCGATGCTGAGAGCCGGAAAGATTGTAAAAATATCAGATTATTTGATGAAATATCGAAAAAACAGAGAAAATCAATTATCGACGAGCGGAAACATATCACGAAACCCGAAGTGTATTTGGAACGCAACAAAAGCAACCGGAGATTATATTGATGATTTGGGATTATATGATTTATATCAGAAAAGTTTTCGGACATATGCCGTTATGAGATTACTCTTTTCTTTAAAAAATGTAAATAGCAGGGAAGCAGAAAATCTGATTACATTTTATAAAGAAGAAGGATTCGAAGCACTGAAAATAGCTGACTGTAGGATTGCAGACTTTGGAACCCCCTATTTTTTCGCTGTGTACAACTGGCTGTTACATATAGAATCCGCGGAAAAAATAGAAGAAACAAAGAAATGGAAGTTATGGAACGATGATACGAAATGTAAAAAGCTGTTTCAAATGCTGATGACGGAAAAGAATATGGTTCTTTGGGGCGTGGGCGTAAACGGCAGGAGATTTTTGGAGAAAACGGGTCAATACGAATTGGACATCAGATGTATCGTTGATCTGGATGAAAATAAAGTGGGAAATGTCATCTGTGGGTATGAGGTAAAACATCGCCGCGATATCGAGGATGGAGATCTCATCATTGCTTTGAATCCTGAACATATTTTTGCAATCAGACATTTTATGATTCAACAGAAGAAAAAAGTGAAAATATTGGATGCACGTGCTTATTTATGTTTTGAAGTCGATTATGCGCAGGCAAAATTTGACGTATTTTAAACGGATTGGTGGAACAGAAAATGGATGCGATTGACAGAGCAATTTGTAAAGGGCTGCATATTACAGATCATACCGGGATGAAGGAACAGACATGGAAGGAATTTGAGAAAGACTTATGTGGGAGGCCGCTGTTTCTTTTTGGAGTGAGCGCCGGAATAAGAGTGCTTCTGAAAAAATATGGAGACAGGCTTCGCATTGCCGGTGTTGTGGATAATGATGAAGGAAAACAGGGGTTCAGGTTGAAAGACTTTGTCATGGTCGATGGAAAAAACGGCGATCTTGAGATTAGCAATACCTCTGTTCTGAATCATGCTCCGAAGGAAAAGACGGTTATATTGATAGCCGGTCTGAAGCGTTATCAGGAAATTGCGGATAGTTTGGGACATTCAGGTTTTCAGCATATATATTCATTATTTATGATGGAAGCGAACGAACGGTTGAATGATGGAGACGCTGTACGGGATGAATTCGGAGAAACGGAAAAGTGGGTAGAAGAATGCTGCCGGATGCCGATAGAACGTAAAAAAATAGTGTTCGAAGCATACGGAACTTATACCGATCACGGAAAATACATAACGGAACAACTGTTAAGGATGAGACAGGATCTGGATATTGTCTGGGTGGTAAATAACCTGCATACGAGAGTTCCGGACGGTGTAAGGCTGATTCATGCGGCCAACCGGATGCGGTATGTTTATGAAATGGAAACAGCGGGCCTATGGGTTACAAACGTAATACTTCCGACTTATCTGATAAAGCGGGAGGGACAGAAGTACATTGAAACGAAACACTGGGCGAGCGTAACACTGAAATGTTTCTATTTAATCGAATCTTCGGCCAAAGAGTATAAGAATGCGGAAGCCGTAAAGTATAACGGAAGCATTATGGATTATATTATTACAGGAAGCGATTTCGATTCGGAATCCTGCAGGAGGGGATTTGACTTTCATAAAGAAGTCATACAAATCGGCTCGCCGCGTTCGGACGCGATGTTCAGGCATGATGAACTGAGGGAAAAGGTATATCAGCATTTTGAGCTTGACCGGAATAGAAAGATGGCAGTTTACGCACCTACTTTCCGCTATAAAAAGAGCGAGGAGTGGCATATCCCGGAAATACGAAATGTGGATTTGGACTATGAGCTTATAAAAAGCGCATTGGAAAAGAAATTTGGCGGGGCGTGGTATATTGTACTCCGGCTTCATCCGGGGATGGAGAAGGAAACGGATAAGCTAAAAAAACCTTCATTTGTAATAGATGCAAGCGGGTATGATGACGGACAGGAGATTACGGCGGCCTGTGACATAATGATTTCAGATTATTCAAGCATTATGTTTGAACCGGCCTTTGTATATAAGCCCGTGTTTCTTCTGGCATTGGACAGAGAAGAATATACGGATGAAGAACGTGATTTATTAATTGACTATAAGACGCTTCCGTTTCCCAAAGCGGATTCTAATGCGGAATTAGAACAGTGTATTATGACGTTTCATGAAAAGAAATATAAGGAAGATGTCAGAAAATTTTTGGAGAAATACGGGGTGCATGAGGATGGACATGCCAGCGAGCGGGCGGCTGTGTTTATTTCGGGGCTCATTGATGAAGCATAAATCAGCAGAGGTGGAACATGTGTAAAGTATCGGTCATCATGCCATGCCTGAACGTAGCAGAATACATGGAAAAATGTCTGAACAGCGTGGTTTGTCAGACATTGAAAGACATAGAGATTCTTGTTATCGATGCGGGATCCACAGATGGAACAGCGGAGATTATACGGTCATATATGGAAAAAGATCCCAGAATACGATTCATTCATTCCGACAGGAAAAGCTATGGATATCAAGTCAACCTGGGTCTGTCTGCGGCACAGGGTGAATATGTCGGAATTGTCGAAACAGACGACTGGATAGAGCCGGATGCGTACGAAATATTATATCAATATGCGGGCCGATATAAACCGGATTATATACGTGGTACTGCGGAATGCTGTAAGGAGACTGCGGAAGGTCTGTCTTATGCATATCCGCTTAATATCTTTCCGGAGAAAGCTTATGATGACAATCAGGGTGTTATTCAGATTAATCCGCAGCAGCAAAGAGATTTACTGATACGGGATATATTTTTATGGAATGGTATTTATAAACGGGACTTTTTACAGGGAATCAAATTGAATGAGACGGCGGGCGCGGCCTATCAGGATGTCGGATTTTTGTCACAGATGTATTATAAGGCGGTAAAAGCAGTCTATATAGATAAATTGGTATATCATTATCGAAAAGATAACGAAGGCTGTTCTTCTTACAGCCGAAACGCTTTCCGATATCTTGTCGAAGAATATCAGTTCATTCACGCATTGATGAAACCGGATGATGAAATATGGAAATTATGGAATGATGCAAGATATTTTCATCAAATATATAAGCGCTTTCAATTCATGGCGGAAACAGGCGCTTATTGGAATGAAGCAGAAACGTATATAGAAAAAATGTATGCGTATTTTCAGGACAGGCAGGATGTGATTCCTTTTCTCGGAGAAGTGCAGCGGGAAGGATTTGCATTGTTTGTAGAATCTCCGGCGAGGCTGTACGACTTTTTAAGAGAGAACTATATCGGAACGGAAAATATCTGGAACAAATTTCTGCAAAAATTTGAAAACCGGAAAATCGTGATTTTTGGGAGCGGGAAGAGAGGGTATTTTCTGCAGTTTTTGCTTACGAAGCGGAACATAGGGTATTTGCTGGGCTACTGCGACAATGACCCTGACAAGGTGGGAAAAGACATCGCCGGCCTGGCGGTCAGGCCTTTGGACGACTGGATAGAGGGGGCGGATGATATCTGCTATGTTGTTGCGGCAAAGGCAGCTTCCGATGAAATTGTCAGGCAGCTTCTCGAAAGCGGAATACTGCGGGAGAACATAATGATTTTTGATTTGCCGTGCGATTTTTCGGTATTATAATCAGATTTTTTCATGCGGAATGATAGAGATGCAGACAGGAGAAGAAATATGGGAATAAGGAACTGATGCACAGCGGAAAGGGGGCCAATAGAAAAATGAATACAGAATCAACGAATTGGGAAACGGAAAAAGAAAAATTGATCCTTCAGAGAAATCGCAATAAAATACAATTTTCCACTACACTTCAATGGCTTGAACTTTTGGAGGACGGAACGAATCTGCTGCCCTATTTCAGGGAGCATGACTGCCGTCGGATTGCGGTTTATGGTGCGGCGGAAATCGGAGGGATTCTGTTGAAGGAAATCGAAAAGGATAACCTGATGGAAGTGTCGTACTTTCTGGATAAGAATGCGGAAAAACATAGAGAAAAATGTGGGAAACCGGTTTATCTTCCGGAAGAGTTTGCAAAACTGCCGGAGGTAGACATGGTAGTCGTAACGGCGATTACTTTTTTTGAGTCTGTCTTCGATACCCTGATGCGTATCAGGCCGGAAATTCCGGCGGTTTCTTTGAAAACAATCTTAGAAGTCAGGAAGGATGAGGTGTGGTATGAACAGCGATAGAGAATTATTTGCATGGAAAAAGCAGCCGGAAACGCTGGAAAAATGGGATGCCCGGTGCAGGGAGAAGGCCCCGTCTTTTCCGGATGCACGAATAGAGGGAGATTTTGAGAGCTGCTTTCATGCGTTATGCGAGAGTATGGATATTACGCCGGATACGGGGAATTTTGTGTATTTTTTTGATTTTGATTTTCGTTTTTCCACGTCGATTGGGAATATCAGCCCGGATTATTCTATCATACTGCATCATGGAATCCGGGAACTGTTTTATGATAAAGCGGAATGCTTTGATGCGTTCTGTCAAAAGTATAATGCCGTGCTTTCGGATATTGTGTTATTGATAGACCGGATAGCGGACCGGCTGCAGGGTGAGGAAAAGAAAGTTCGATGGTTTGAGGCGATGAAAAGCAGCAAGGCGGAAGGATTTGAGGAAGCTTTGCAGAGAATCCTTTTTCTGAATCAGATGATCTGGCAGACCGGAAGCCGTCTGGTCGGACTCGGCCGTCTGGATATGCTGTTATATCCTTATTATGAAAGGGATATTGCACAGGGGAAAATGACGAAAGAAGAAGGCGCGGCGTTTGTAAAGGAATTTCTGCGGACACTGCATGCCCATTGCTGGTATAAAAGTAACGAACTGCTGGGGGATACCGGACAGGTAATCATTCTGGGAGGTTCTGACAGAGACGGGAATTATATGGTCAATGATTTGACGTATCTTTTTCTGGATGCGGTAAAGGAATGCCAGCTTTCAGACCCGAAGATCGTATTGCGCGTAAGCGGCAGAATGCCGGAAAAACTGATGAAAGAAGCGGTAAAGTGTATGGCGACGGGAATAGGAAGTCCCCTTCTTTCCAATGACGATGTGATCATCCCAAAACTGACGGCATTTGGAATAGAGGAAGAAGACGCCTGCGCATATACGACATCCGCGTGCTGGGAACCTTTGATTGGCGGAAAAAGCAGTTCCATGAACAACCAGAACAGTCTGGTCTATATCCGGGCGCTGAATACGCTGTTAAAAGAGGGACGATTGACGCATCTGGATTCTTTTGAAAGTCTGAAAAAGCAGCTTTGGATTTATCTCCGTCGTGAAGTGATCAGGTGCGAAAAGGTTTTATACACACAGGTGTTCCGCCGAAATACGCTGTATTCCGTTTTTATAGAGGGATGCCGGGAAAACAGGAAAGATATTGTCGAAGGAGGCGCGGTATATCATAATGTCGGGATGACAACGGTAGGTCTGGGAAATCTGGTAAACGCGCTGCTGAATATACAGAGATATGTTTACGAAGAAAAGAAGTATTCGCTGGTCGATGTCAAGAAAATGATGCTTTATGATTACCGGGATTATCCGGAAGCGGCCGCCTTGCTGACGAACGGAAGGAAATACGGGCAGGATGATGAAGAGGTGATTGCCCTGTCAAATGAGATACAACGTTATGTGTCATCGCTGACGGAAAATTTCCGAACGCCGATTGGCGGAAAATTAAAGTTCGGAGCGAGCAGTCAAGCTTATCTGACGGCCGGCAACAAGGAAGAAGCGTCCTTTGACGGGCGCCGGGCCGGGGAACCGTTTATCGTACATATATCCAATGAGAATGCGCTCTCTTATACGGAATTGATCAATTTTGCCGCGGCGCTTGATTATGAAGAAAACCGATTCAATGGAAATGTGGTGGATTTCATGGTCAGCCCGTCTTTTATGGAAGATCATTTTGACAAATTCGCAGCGCTTTTAATGCGTGGAGTGCAGGTTGGTTATTTCCAATTACAGACAAATGTCATAAGCAGCGGCATATTGAAGGAGGCAAAAGCGTCCCCGGAACGTTTTTCCAACCTGATTGTCCGGGTATGGGGATTCAGCGCGTATTTTGTAGAACTTCCCGAAAGCTATCAGGATTTGCTGATCAGGAGAGCGCTGCAGAGCGAAGGAAAAAGCGCATGAGCGTTTGGGTGACGAATATTCAGAGGATGTGCTTCGATGACGGACCGGGAATAAGGACCACTGTATTCATGAAAGGGTGCAGCCTCCACTGTCCCTGGTGCTCTAATCCGGAAAATATCGGTTTTGGGCCGGAAGCCTATGAGAAGAACGGCGTCGGGGGAATATATGGAAAAGAATATTTACCGGCGGAACTGGAAGAAATCCTTTTAAAAGACCAAAAATTCTGGGAGCCGGACGGGGGCGTCACCTTCTCCGGCGGGGAAGCATTCATGCAGGCGGAAGGACTGGCGGATGTGCTGGAGAGACTGAAACGAAAACGCGTTCATATTGCGGCCGAGACGGCATTATTCGTGCCTGAAGATCAAGTAAGCCTTGTACTGCCCCATATCGATTATGTGATTGCCGATATCAAAATACTGGAGCGGTCAGCATGCCGGAGCGTACTTGGCGGCGATATAGAGCTCTATCGGAAGAATGTCAGAACCGTATACGAAAGTGGAAAACTGAAATTATTCAGGGTACCATGCTGTCCGGAATATACTTTTACGGATGACGGCCGGACACGAATTTGGGAGTTTTTACAGCAATATCCGGATGTACCGGTACAGCTGTTTGCCATCCATGATCTGGGCGCCGGAAAATATGAATCTTTGCATCGTTCGATGTGGAAAACAAAGGGAATGGAAGAACGGACTTTGTCAGAATATTGTGTGAATCTGAGAAAGGAAGGCATTTCAGCGGAAATCATCCACATATGAGCTGTCGGACCGGCAGCTGCGGAACGCAAATACGAAATGCAATTACCGGAGGGGGAAAGGAGCATCGTTATCAAAATGAAAGAAATCGGTGTATTTATTTGTAATTATAATAAGGCGGACTTTGTCGTAAAATGCGTACAGGCGCTGAAAAATCAGACATATAAGGATCTCGATATTTATGTGGTGGATAATGCCTCGGAAGACGATTCCGTAGAAAAACTGCGTAAAAATTACAAAGACGGCATCACAATATTACAAAATGAAGAAAATATAGGCGGCTCCGGCGGCTTTGGCAGAGGCATCCGGACTGCGCTGGAGAAAGGGTATCCCTATTTTATGCTGGTGGATAACGATGCTTTTCTGGATGTGAAAACGGTAGAATACCTGCATGACTATATGGAAGAGCACCCGGATGTGGGGATTTGCGGCGCGGAAACGTTGTGCCTGCAGCAGCCGGACAGAATACAGGATCTTGGCGGGCGGCTGGATATGGAAGAATATCAGTGGCATGGTATCATCGGCGGACTGCCGGATTTGGAAGGCGGTGCGGTTCTGGAATGCGATTATGTGGCCAGCTGTTCCGTGATGGCGCGGACAGAGGCGGTAAGAAAGTTCGGCGGATTCCCGGAGGAAAATTTTATTTACTGGGATGATGTGGAATGGTGTACGAAATGCTGGAAGGCGGGATATAAGGTAATTGTAAACGGGAATGCCAAAGCATATCATGATTTATCCGGGGCCAATGTGCGAAATATGTTTTTCCGCTATTATTCCTCCAGGAACCGTTACCGGTATTTCACCAAATATCTGCCGGAAGAAAAACTGGAAGATTTTTATCAGACGATTACGCGGGAGTTTTTCATACGGAATTATGGGGCCGTAAACAAGAAAAAATACGGGACATTCTTGACGGAATGGAATGCGCTGGATGATTTTCTGCACGGAATTACGGGAAAAGCTGCCGATGGACGGATTGTTCCTTATGAAGAAGGCACGGACAGGCTGGCGGAAAGGGTGAAAGAGGCTGATTCGGTGCTGGTTTATATGCCGGAGCGCACGAAAGAAGCATACGCCCGGCTGAACAGACTGCTTCGTTATATAACGAAACATCACCGGGATATCAGGGTAAATGTAACTTTTGACCCGGAAACATGCCGGATGGAAGAGGGCGGTATATCGGACTTCGGCATGGTCGTGCAGTTATGCGAACATGTCACAAAGATAAAAGAAAATATATTGCCGGGAATATATGTCGATTCAAAATATAACTGCGTACTTGACGAACGGGATTATAAGTATTTCAGCAGTTATGAACAGGCGCTGAAAAATTTTCAGGATTTGTACAGGCCATTTTTTCAGGAACGTATCGAGCAGCTGCGAAACAGACCATAGGAATTGAAATGGGAAGAAATGAGACTGCATGAGGAGGAGAACGGAATGGAAATGGATTTTATGCGGTTGCGCGAAGCGAAGCATATCTGGATATATGGCGCGGGAGTGGTTGGAAAACGGGTCTGGAAGCTGCTTTCGCCCGAAGCGTTTCATCTGCCGATAGAAGGCATGGTGGTCAGCGCGAAAAGCGGACAGAAAGAAATGGAAGAATGTCCGCTTGCGGAAATCGGAGATGTCAAAACGAAAGATGCCGAAACGGTCTTTATCATTGCGGTGTCGGTTCCGTTTCAGCAGGAAGTGGTTGATACGCTGTTGTCAAAAGGATATGGCAATTACATATTATGGAACAGAACATTTGTTACGGAAAGATGGTATTTAACGAACAGGCGGTTCGAAGACCGGAGAAAAGGACTTTCCAAAGTCTGTATTGTACTGAGCGGATATAAAGAATTTTTATGGAAGAATGTATTTGATCGTTTGGAACGGTTTGTGCCGGACGATGTCGAAGTCTGTATTTTATCGTCGGGATTGTATAGCGAAAAACTCTCTGAGATTGCCGAAAAAAACGACTGGTCCTATCTGAGTACGGAAATGAATGATATTACGTTGATTCAGAATATGGCTGTCCGGTTGTATGAAAAGGCGGAATGGTTCTATAAAATGGACGAGGATATCTTTCTGACCAGAAACTGTTTTGAAAGGATAATGCAGACCCATATCAAAGTAGAGGAACAGGAACCTTATAAGGTTGGTTTTACGGCGCCGCTGATTCCGGTAAACGGCTATGGACATATCCGTATTTTGGATTTTCTGCAGAAAAGGCAGCAGTATGAACGGAAGTTTGAAAGAGCCTTTTACGGCGGCAATCCGGAAAGTATGTTGGAGAAAGATATCGGAGCGGCGCAGTTTTTCTGGGGGATGGGCGGTGAAATCCCGCAGTTGGACAGCCTGAACGATATGTTTGCGAAGCGTGATGAATATGGTGTCTGCGGCGTGCGCTTCAGCATTGGTTTCATTTTGTTCCGCCGCAGCGTCTGGGAGAGGATGAAAGGGTTTTCCGTTACGGGGGGCCTGGATTTGGGCGTGGATGAAGATGAATTGTGCAGATTCTGCGTTTCGCGCTCAACAGCAATGATCGTGGCGGAAAATACGGTTGTCGGACATTTCTCGTTCAGGCAGCAGGCGGGTGCGATGCGGGAATTTTACGAAGAAAATCAGGAATTATTTCAGATAAGGCAGGAAGGTAGTCAATGCGGGGAGAAGAATTAGTCAGGGAATTACCCAAAGGTTTGATTAAATGGTATACATTTCGGAGCGGCAGCCCGGCCTTGTTTGTAAAAGGCGGCATGGATTCCTGCGAAGTGCTGGCGGAGGCGATGGAAGAAAGCGGTCTTGCGGTCGACAGCATCTCATTGGAAGAGCTGATGAATCAGGAAGAAGAGAACTGCCGTTATAAATATTATGAATATATTGTGCTGGCCGGCGCATTAGAGCGGAGCAGAGAACCGGAAAAAATGCTGCAAAAACTGCGGTGTTTGCTGCGTCCGACGGGACGGCTTTTCATGGGGACGGACAATCGGCTGGGAATACGGTATTTTTGCGGGGACCGGGATGCTTTCACGGAGCGGAGTTTTGACAGTATTGAAAATTATACGAGAATCAGCGCACGCGACAGAGAGAACATGAAAGGCCGTGCCTATGCAAGATCAGAGATCGCTCATATGCTGGATGCGGCAGGCTTTTCCCGTTACCGGTTCTATTCGGTGCTGCCGGGGCTTGCCAGGCCGCAGGCGCTGTATGCGGAAGATTATCTGCCGGAGGAAGAACTGGATGTTCGGATTGCGCCTCAGTATTATCATCCGGATACGGTATTCCTTGAGGAAGAAGGTTTGTATACGACTTTGATTCAGAACGGAATGTTTCACAGTATGGCCAACGGGTATTTGGTAGAATGCTCTATGGACGGAGTTTTTTCCGATATGAAACAGGCAACGATCTCCATGGACCGCGGAACGGAAAACAGCCTTGTAACGTTGATCCGCCGGGACGGAAAGGTTGAAAAGAAACCGCTGTATGCGGAAGGGCAAAAAAAGATAGAACGTTTGATGGAGTATACGGCGGATTTACAGAAGCATGGCGTGAAAATGATAGAAGCCAGAGTGGAGAACGGTTCTTATGTTATGCCGTATATACAGGGAGAGCCGGTCACAAATTATTTCAGAAGGCTTCTTTGCGAGGATAAGGAATTTTTTTTGCGGGAGTTTGACCGGTTTTGGGAACTGATCAAAGGTTCCTCCGGGCATGTTCCTTATGAAGACGTAGACTGGGAGAATTTTGACCCGGCCTGGAAGTACGGAGAAGGAAAAGGGCGCGCCAGAGATTACTGGAGAAAAATTGTTTTTGAGGACGAAGAGGACAGAGAAAATATTGGCATTATTCTGAACAGAGGGTATATGGATCTGGTTTCCCTGAACTGTTTCTATGTGAATGGGGATTTTGTTTTTTACGATCAGGAGTTTTATATACGGAATCTGCCGGCGAATGCAATTTTGATGAGAACGATTGATTTTATTTATTGGGGCATAACGGATGACTGGAAAAAGAGCCGGGGAAATGCACAGTTAGAAGCAACGATGTCCAGAGCAAAGCTGCAGGAAAGATATCATTTAAATAAGTATCAATGGCTTTGGCATGCTTTTTCCGATTATTTTATCTATGATCTGACGAACGGAAAAGAATTAACGGAATATCACAGGTTATGCCGGCGGGATATGAACGTGCTTAAAGAAAACCGGCACCGGATGAATTATTCCGAAAAAGAGTACCGCCATTTTTTGAATATTTTTCGGGATTTGGAAAATAAAAAGATTTATTTGTTTGGTTCCGGCGCTTATGCGAAACAGTTCCGGGAGAAGTTTGGCGGCAAATATCAGATAGCCGGTATACTGGATAATAATTCGGAGAAATGGGGAACCGTGTGGAATGGGATTCAGGTTTTTCCGCCGGAATATCTGCTGTCCCTGCCGAAAGATTCCTATCAGGTGTTTATCTGCATCCAAAAATGTATACCGGTGATGAAACAGCTGGAGGAAATGGGAATAGGAGATTATCGCGTATACGATTACAGGCGGGAGGTTTTTCAGGATGCGGAACAGAGATGAATTTGAGTGTTTTAATGCGGTGTCCGATTTAAACGATAGAAAAATCGTTCTTTTCGGCGCCGGCAGGATGGCGGAACATTATCTTGAGAAATACGGGGCGGAATATCCGCCGGCTTTTCTCGTGGACAACAATTCTGATAAATGGGGCGGCAGCGTGAAAGGATTTGAAGTCCGAAAGCCGGAATCGTTAAGGAATCTCGTCTATGGAACTTTCAGAGTAGTCATTGCCGTAAAAAATTTCGAGACTGTTGCGGACCAGCTTGAGCGGATGGAAATCGGAAACGACAGTTATCGGATTTATAACAGGGAGACGGATTCGCTTTTAGCGGGAAAACTGAGCGGTACGATGTCAGACGGCAAGTACAATATAGGCTATGTGACGGGGGTATTTGATTTATTTCATGTAGGGCATCTGAATCTGCTGCGGAACTGCAGGACACGCTGCCATTATCTGATCGCCGGCGTGTTGACGGATGAGCTGACGGAACGGGACAAGCGGAAGAAACCGTTCATTCCCTTTCAGGAAAGGAAAGAAATCGTCAAACAGTGTAAATATGTGGACAGGGTCGTTACCGTCGATTTTCACAATACCAATAAAGTGGATGCCTGGAAAGAACTGCGGTATGGCTGTCTGTTTTCCGGGAGCGATCATGAAGGGGCGCCTTATTGGATGTGGCTTCAGAAGCAGCTTCGCACGCTTGGCTCCGATCTGGAATTTTTTCCTTATACGGAAAGCACGAGTTCGACAATGCTCCAGGCTGTTATTTATAACAGACTGTGCGAAAAAGAGAAACAGTGATCAGAAACGCCTGCGGTCCAAATTAGCAGGCTAAGGAAAGGCATGGTTATTGATATGTATGTAAGCTGTCATAATGCGAATATCGTGAATATGGAGCGCCCGGAACAGGGAATCAGGGACCTGAAAAAAGCGGGGTTTGACAGTCTGGCAACAGGACTTTATTCGGAAGTTCCTATGAAAAAATGCTGTGCTCCGGCCTTTCGGCTCTGCAGGGAAAATGGGATTCGGATATCGCTTTTATATGCGCCGTCTGCCGACCCGGAGGATATCGGCGAAGATTACCGGGCTCTGATCGGAGAATATATTTCCTTCTGCGGCAGAGAAGGGGTAAAATATCTGCTTATTCAGCCGATACAGGTGAAAGAATCCGAAGAGGCGTGGGAACGGAATCATGATTTTTATAGTGGAATTGCGAAAGAGGCGCAGAAATGCAATGTCCGTATTTTGCTCAAAAACCGGTATAAAATAATTGGCGGGCATTTGGTAAGAGGCGTCTGCGCGGAACCGTTTGAAGCGGCGGAATGGGTGGACAGACTGAATGCGGAAGCCGGCGCCGATACATTCGGTTTCTGTATGGATGCGGGGATATGCAATCTTTGCGGAAATGACATGTATGAGTTTGCCGCGATGCTCGGAAGAAGGATTAAGGCGGTTATTGTAAGGGACAGCGATGGACATAATGATATGGCAATGCTTCCGTTTTCCCTTGCGCAGACTGATTGGACGGGGCTTATCCGCGGATTGCGGGAAATCGGTTATGACGACGAACTGATTGTGAACTTTTCCGGTACGGCAAATGCGTTTTCGCCTCTTTTGCGTCCAACGCTTTTTCGGCTGGGAAAGGAAACGGGGGACTATTTTAAATGGCAGATTCAGCTCGAGCAGAATCTGAAAAAGTATGGTTCCATTGTTCTGTTCGGCGCGGGGAATATGTGCCGGAATTATATGAAATGTTACGGAGAAAAGTATCCGCCGCTTTTTACCTGTGATAATAACCCCAGGCTATGGGGAATATCCTTCTGCGGCCTGGAGGTCAAAAATCCGGAGGCATTAAAGGAACTGCCGGAAGACTGCGGTGTTTATATATGCAATATTTACTATCGTGAAATTGAGTCCCAGCTGAAAGAAATGGGAGTCAGGAATATTGAGTATTTTAATGATGAATATATGCCGACTTTTTATTTTGACAGGCTGGAACGGGAAGAGGAATAGGGGATAAGCGATGGAAATCGGAGTACAGACAAAGAATGTTGTAGAAGATGAAAACCCGCTGGATGGATTTATGATGTTAAAGCAGGCCGGCTTTTCCTGCTGTGATTTCAGCCTCAATTCCTATCTGACGAACAGAGCCTTGTATCGGCTTGAAGTAAACGATTTCTTCAGTCGGTCGGAACGGGAATTGCTTGATTTCTTTACACCGCATAAAGAGGCCGCGAAGGCGGCCGGAATCAGAATCAGCCAGATGCACATGCCATATCCCAATTATGTTCCTATGGCGCCGAAAGAGATCAACGATTATCTTTTCAGCGTAGTTGCGCCTAAAAGTTTAAAAATATGCGCATTTATGGAATGCAGCTATATCGTGGTGCATGGTTTTAAACTCGCTTATTATCTGGGATCGGAAGCGGCGGAGTGGGAGCAGACAGAGAGGTTTCTCGAATCCCTTATGCCGATGGCGAAAGAACTCCGTATTACGGTATGTATTGAAAATCTTTACACGAGCGTAGGAAATCATATTGTGGAAGGGCCTTGCTGTAATGTGAAAAAGGCGGTGGAACGCATCGACAGGATGAATGAAAAATATGGTGCGGAAGTATTGGGATTTTGCTTTGATACCGGCCATGCGAATTTGACCGGAATCGATTTCGAGAATTTCATAACGATGCTGGGAAACCGATTAAAGGTGCTTCATATTCATGATAATGACGGGTTTGGCGATTGGCATCAGATTCCGTATACTTTTTCCAGAAGCCGCGAAAACAGATCTTCCACGGACTGGGAAGGCTTCATCAGAGGGCTTAAAAAAGCCGGCTTCGATCGGGGGCTGAGCTTTGAGACCGCTCCGGCCCTCACCGCATTCCCGGAGGCCTTAAAGCCGGATGTATTGAGGTTTATCGCGCGCATCGGAGAAGAAATGGCCGAACAGGTCAGTTTATTGACGAAGTCATGAATAAATGCTGTTTTGTAAAGGTAGTAATTCCATTCGTCCTTATATTGGTGCAGATTTGTCTAAACGCGTGAGTTTTAAGACGGATTATAAGTATGTGGTGTGGAATGATTATGTTGTGTTGTATAAGGTTACTAAAGAGGCAGTTGAGATTTATCGGGTAGTGAATCGGTATCAGGATATTACGAAGATTTTTGGTTAATGTAATCAGCTCTTTTTTGTATCCAAAAACACAAATTATATCTTGGTTAAGTAAGAGGCGTTTGTTGTAATCAATGAACGCTTTTTATTTCAGGATGACGGACAACTATTGTACTCATATATATGATTTGTGGATATGTGTTTATTTGTTTATGTTTTTTTGTGTTTATGAATATCTGACGATTTCGTGATATGATTTATAAAGAATTGAAAGAATGAGGAATGGCAATGGCTGTCACATATGAAAAATTATGGAAATTATTGAAAGAAAAGAACATGAAGAAAATCGAAATGCAGCGAACAGGAAAAAGATGAAAGATTTTCCCCGGCAGGTGTGCTTGCGCCAAAATCAAAGGCTGATCTTGCTTTTATTATGCACTCATTATCTGGCTTGCGACAAATGGAGCGGCGGCTAAGGACGTTCCTGCACTGGTGAAGAAGATTGACCGGACTACCTATATTGTGCGGGTTCATTTCAGTAAGACCGGCAAGGAAACTATGAGCGACAAAATCAAGCGTATGCTGAAAAATGAGATACAGCAGATGTGAAAAAGCGATAACGGAAATAGGCCGGGATTCAGAAATGCGCTGGCTCCCGGCTTGTAAAATCGGGAGGCTTATGGTAGTATGGAAATACGAAAACAGAAGGGAAAGCAGGTGGGAAGATTGACAGTGACGGAACAGATAGACCAGAAACATCAGGAAGATTTACAGAGGCTAA
>ERZ808054.945-NODE-945-length-20379-cov-4.023791_pt1 | contig 20379 bp, 32 predicted proteins | sample MGYA00380201_ERZ808054 | MGnify/ENA primary metagenome ERZ808054 (study PRJEB31490, sample SAMN06133419) | mouse gut metagenome | isolation source: Z5_2 | host: mice | place: China: Chengdu | collected 2015-05 ... | reverse complement strand
AGCGGAGGCGGCGGAGGCGACGGAGACCCGCGCGGGAGCAGATAACCATTTTTTCATGTTTCCAGATGATGAAACGAAAACCTTGATTATTAGCCCGACAGAAGAAAAGTACAACGCAATTAGGCTTAACAAATTATCAGCGGGCGTACTGATAGAGCTTATAAGTCTTCAAATCCAAAAATGGTAAGCACTTTTCCTTCGCCGTGTTTTGGATATGTTTTGCGCTTATTTTCTTTTAGCCATTGTCCGCCAGCAAGTTGAGCTTCTAATTTTGTAACTTTCCGATACGCATAGACCCGCAACAGAAAGCCGCCGATTTTAACGGGAGTTTCAACGGTAGGCATGAGCATATCCAATTAAACCACCCCTTTCCGGTTCCATTATACCGCGGGCGGGGAGCAATGAAAAGGAGTTGAACGCAATGGAAGTCCAGAATACAACCAGCAAAATGCAGGAACGCAAGGCCGAGGCAGCGGAATTTCTGATTGATGCCCGCAGATTGCCGCCTGAATTGCGGTGGAAGATTCAAGGAATGGTTGAACTTTTCGACTTCCTGAATACGGACGCGGCAAAAGCACAGATGCAGGGCAACAAAACGGCGGAGTAACTCCCCGCCGTGCAGAAAGGGGGCTTTCTACATGGCAGAATTTATTCAGGTAGGTTTTACCGCCACACGGGACCCCGGAACAGGTGAATTTCTGCCCGCCGTGCCGCTGTTCATTGAAAAGACAGCAAGCGCGGAACAGGGGCAGGCGGCGCTTATTCAGGATTTAGGCAAGCTGTTTGCCCACAGGATGCGGCAATACATAGAGGGCGGCGGGCTTGTCGGGGACGCAGCGGCGGAATGGGAAGGATACGACACCTGTGAACACTACGAAAAAAGGAGCGTGAAAACATGAGGCGAATCAAAGTGATCTACGGAGACGGAACAACCGAGCGGTACTGTGTAAACGTAAGCTATGCGGAGGCTTTGGAGTTGGCGCGCAGGCAGGCGCGGAAACAGGGTACATATGTACGGGGATTCAGTTGTGTACGGATATGACAAAAAAGCCCCGCAGGACTGGCATCCCGCGAGGCGCATAAGAAAAATGTTTCATCTAAATTTTACGCAATGCTGCGTAAAAAGTCAAGGGGGATATTATGAATTGCATTGAACGATATGAAGCGGAAGGTACGGCGTCAAAAATATCGGCTTTCCGAATTAAGCAGCAGCTACCATATGAACAAAAGGTAATTCTTGCGGAACGCCGGGCAAAAGAATATTATCGGGAAATTACTGGACGCGGGCAGAACGTCCATGTTTCGGTAGGCGGTCTGGACAGCATTACTTTGCTTATCTTTTTGAGATCGATTGGTTTGGATGATATACCGGCCGTCTCGGTATCATGTCTGGAGGACAAAAGCATCCAAAAGATACATAAAAGCCTGGGCGTCATACCGTTAAAGCCATTAAAAAGCAAAGTGGAAGTAATCCGTGAATTTGGATTCCCTGTTTTATCAAAGGAGATCGCAGGGAAGATCGATCTGCTCCAGCGTCCCAGTGACAGAAACGCCACAGTCCGGCATGCCATTATCACAGGTGAAACAGGAGACTATGGCGGGAACCGCACAGGCACACGTATGAAGATGCCTCAAAAGTGGCTTGAATTGTTTGGAGGATATGAAAACGAGAACGAGGGCGTCAATTATCAGATCGCGCCTTTTAAAGTATCGGACAAGTGTTGTTATTACTTGAAGGAAAAACCTTGTGACGATTATGCGCGCAAGCATAACAGCGTGCCCTATTTAGGACTGATGGCCTCGGAAGGTGGACGGCGGCAAAAATCATTGATGATGCATGGATGCAATTATTATGGCAAAACAGTTACACGCAGTTGTCCATTTGCAATTTTTGGCCGTCAGGATTTATTGCAGCTTGCGCTTGATCTAAATGTTCCAGTACCGGAAATCTACGGCGGAATTGTGAGAGATGAGGATGGGACGCTGCGCACGACAAAGGCGCAGAGAACCGGATGCAGCATGTGCGGGTTTGGAATCCATCTTGAAAAGCGGCCGCATCGTTTTGACCGGCTTCGTGAAGAAAACCCGGCTGAATGGGACTTTTGGATGCATCGCTGCGCTGTCGATTCGGAGACTGGAGAACCGTTTGGTTGGGGACGCGTACTTGACTATATTGGAGTGCCGTATAGAGCAGAGAACTTAAGGTAAAGGATTGTGTCAAATGAAAAAATACGAGCTTACCGAGGAAACGACCAACATATTTGGCAAGACGCTGCACCGCATTAGGGCCACACGGGACTTTTCTAATGTACATGCTGGTGATTTAGGTGGATTTATAGAGAATGAACTCAATTTAAGTCATGATAGAGATACGTGGGTCTACGGCAATGCGTGGGTCTACGGCAATGCGTGGGTCTACGGCGAAGCGCGGGTCTACGGCAATGCGTGGGTCTACGGCGAAGCGCGGGTCGGCGGCAATGCATTGGTCAGCGGCGACGCGCGGGTCGGCGGCAAGGCATTGGTCAGCGGCAATGCGCTGGTCTACGGCAATGCGCTAGTCAAAGGCCCGCGGGACATATATTGGATATCCTGTATTGGTTCGCGTGACGGTACGACAACATTTTTCCGCAATGCAAACAACAGCATCAGCGTATCATGCGGATGTTTTTATGGTACAATTGACGAATTTGCAGCCGCGGTTACAAAGACGCATGGAGACAATGAGCACGCGCAGGCATACCGTCATGCGATTGAGATTGCAAAGCTGAGAATCAAATTGGAGGATGCCGAATCATGACGACGAGCGAAGTATGCACACGTTACATAGAATCGGACAACCCGTATGGAGAAATCATGTTGATGGCAAGGCAAAGCGGCTGCAAGCCAAGCGAGATTATGTATGTGCTTAACTGTTGTGGGCTTGAAACGCCAATGAATATTCCGGATGAATGCGAAGCTGTGGATAGGGACAGAGACAAGGAACGCAGCCCTTGTGTTTTCACACCGGACCTGGATGTAAAAATTATGGAGCTTAGAAACAGCGGACTGCTGCCGTCAAAGATTTCCGAACTGATAGGAATTGACGCCCGCAGGATATCGCACCGCCTCCACACACTCAAGCGATGGCAAAAGTCAGGGAAGCCGGATTGTGCGGATACAGGGGGGGCCTAAAGTGATCGAAAACGGAATGCTCGTTAACCAGACGGCGTATGATACGCAATGCCGGGAACCGAAAACAGTGTGCTGCGCCTGCTGTGGGGAAAACGTCCCGGAATATGACGCTGTGGAAATCTTGGGGCAGACGATATGCGCGTTTTGTGAAGATGAATTCTGCGCGGCTCAATTCCCGGAACTGGGACAGGCGTATCTCTTAAAAAACGAATCGGAATACCTTCTATCAAGTTGTGATCATGACGACGAACTCCTGTTTTATAACTGGTGGTTGAACAGCCTTATAAAAACGGATCGGCTGCGCGTCCTGAAAGATGCGTATCAGAAGGAAAAGGCCGCGCATGGGACGAGATACAGCGAAAGCCTGGAACGGGACTTCTGCATCGATGCGGGTGATTGGAACAAATTCGTAAAGGCTTATTAAGGAGGTCAACATGTTAAAGCCATTTTCGGAGCTGATCAGCCTGGACCTGGCGGCCTATATCAGCAAAAAACCAACATTCAAATATGACAGGGCACAAGGGAAATCCGTGCCGACAGGGGAATATCTGGACTATTTGTCCTGGGCGGACGTTGTGATGCTTTTGTATGAAAACGGTGCGGAGCATGTACGTTATGATAACATCCCAAACGGACAGGGGCATCCGCTGTTCCTGTCAGAGGGGTCTGTGCCGGTCGTACGGGTATACGTGGAAATTGATAAGCAACGATATGAATTGACCTACCCGGTGATTGACGGCAGCAAAGACATTAAGATGGACACCCTCGTGCAGTCTGATGTACATAACGCCACACAAAGAGCGTTTGTCAAATGTGTGGCGATCAATACAGGGCTTGGACTGCCGCTTTGGCAGAAGGAGGAGCGCCAGACGCAGGCAGCCGCGCCAAAATTTGATGAATCGATGCACTCTATCCAGGTCTGCATTGACCGTGTCAAGAAAAAATATGGATTTGTAGTATCGAGCTATGGCAGTGAACGCGATGTTATAGACGCGTTGGGCCTGTCGCAAAAACAGCTTAAAACCATCTTTGAGGCCAGCCGAAATCTTGCCGTATTGGAAAGTAAGCTGGACCGTATGACATGATTCGCAATCAGGACAGGTCGGGATGGTTTGGAGCGTCGGATACAGCAATGGTCATGGGGAACTGGACAACGCAGACGTTCCGGTCCTGGTGGCTGGTGAAGCTTGGAACCATATCGGAGCATTTTTCGACGCGCGCCATGGAAATGGGGAATCTTTTTGAAATCCCGATTATTCATGCGATAGAAGCCCTGGAGGGACGCAGAATCAAGTTGGGGAAACATCCGATCTATTTACCGCGGTACCGTATTCGCGCCAATTACGACGGCCTATGCAGCACGCTGATAGAGATTAAGACAACCAAAAAAATGTTTAAAAAAGTGCCGAAAGGATATTGGCAGCAATGTCAGGTGTTGATGTTTGCAGCGCGCCGGAAGCTGACGGAGCTATATGCGTATGAGCTGAACGATTTCGACTATGAAGCCCCCTATTTCCCGGAGATCGATCCGGGCAGGCTCCATCGGTTCGAGATCGCATATGACGACGCATTTATACACAGCGATTATCTGCCGCGTGTGGAAATCCTTGCACGGGCGCTGCGTGAAAGGAGGTATCCAATTGCGCCGGATTAAATTTGACGCAGCTAAATTTTGCATGGAAGGGATGGACGGATGGCTGATGCTGCGCGTCCCGACACGGTATAGGATGCCTGCGCGGGCGCTTGTGCAGGAGATCGCGCCCGACAAACTTTATGACGCGGAAATAAAGAGGCATCGACAAAAACGGTCGCTGGACGCCAACGCCTATTTCTGGCTGCTTTGCGGCAAATTGGCAGCTATTACCGGGATACCTAAAAACGAAATATATCAACAGTATATATGTGAAATCGGCGATAATTTTGAAATTGTTCCGGTTCGCAGCGACGCCGCTAAACAGTGGAAAAAAATATGGGAATCACGCGGGGAAGGATGGCTGTGTATCAGCCTGGGAACCTCAAAGCTGGCAGGATACATAAATTTATGCTGTTATTACGGATCGTCGACCTATGACGCAAAGCAGATGTCGAGGATGATAGACCTGATCGTACAGGACTGCAAAGATCAGGGAATTGAAACGGCGCCGCCGGACGAGATTGCCCTGATGAAAGCGAGGTGGGCGGATGCACCGGATGACAAAGGCGTGTGATATCGCGCCGGAGGTCAAAGCGCAGGTATGGGACCGGGACGGCGGGCGCTGTATCTTCTGCGGCTCGCCGCATGCAGCGCCTAATATGCACTTTGTTCCGCGTTCGCACGGCGGTCTTGGAATCCCGGAAAACATCGGGACCGGGTGCATACGCTGCCATTCCATGCTGGACAACAGCGGTGACCGGACGGCGCTGCTTGCGGAATTTGAGGAGTATTTACGCGGCTTTTATCCTGACTGGAATATAGAAAAATTGATTTACAGGAAGTGACGGTATGCTTAATAAAGTAATCCTGATGGGCCGGTTTACCGCAGACCCGGAGCTGCGCCAGACGCCGAACGGCGTTTCAGTGACGTCGTTTCGGATTGCCGTCGACCGGAACTTTAATTCCAAAGATGGAGAGCGGCAGGCTGATTTTATCAATATAGTCGCCTGGAGACAGACAGCCGAATTTATTGTGCGATACTTTGTAAAAGGGCAGATGATCGCGCTTGAGGGTTCCATCCAAACGCGCAGCTATGAGGACAAAAACGGAAACAAACGCATGGCTGTTGAGGTTATAGCGGAGCATGTGTGGTTTGCCGGGGGCAAAAGCGACAATGGAGCGTCCGCGCGTCCGTCCAATCCGTGTGCGGATACGACAGATTTTTTAGAAATTTCATCTGATTCAGATGACTTGCCGTTTTAAAGAAGAAAACAGCGGTACCAGTATTAGAATAAGGATTTACTAAGGAGGTAAGCTGGTGCCTAACAGAATTATTAAAGAAAGCATCTGCGAAAGCATTGGATTGACAAATTGTTCGGTATTTGCACAAGAACTTTATAAACGGTTGCTGACTTATGCGGATGACTATGGGAGATTCAACGCTGATACCATGATTATGAGGGCGCGTTTGTTTCCAAGAGAGTATGAGGCTATAACAGAGCAAGACATCATAGATGCACTGATAGATATCGCGGGTAACGGAAAAATATCATTTTATACTCCGACCGGGAAAAAGGGCATATATGGCGCGTTCCCAAACTGGGCGCAGCATGAACGGGTGCGCGATTCTAAAAAAAAGTGTCCAGAACCAGACGATACATCCATAAATGACTGGTATTTGAGAAGGTTTATATCTAAAGATATGAAGCGGGCTGTTTTGGAGCGAGATAACATGAAATGTGCTGTCTGTGGAAAATACTTGACTTCATGCAAGGATATTGAACGATTCTTAAAGCTTGGACAGGGATTGTATCATATTGATCATATTGCTCCTGTATTGCAGGGCGGACGTGCTGCAATAGAAAATTTGCGGCTTATATGTCCTGAATGCAATCTCAAACGTAAGGGAGCGTTTACATTTGAGGCAATACTGCAAGAGATAAATAGTTCCGATTTCCCTGTTTTGCCGCAGATCGCCGCAAGTTGCGGCAAATTGCGGCCTGAATCCAATCCGAATCCAATCCAATCCGAATCCAAATCCGAATCCAAAATTATGCGTGGAGCTGAAAGCAGCTCCACGCCGCCAGTCGCCGAATTGCCTTTGAATGACGGGACGGTTTATTCCGTTTCCGCGGAGCAGTGCCAAAAATGGGCGGGCCTGTACCCTGCTGTCGATGTGATACAGCAGCTTAGAGCTATGACCGGGTGGCTGGATGCAAATCCTACTAAACGCAAAACGAGACAAGGAATCGAGCGATTTATCAATGCATGGCTTGCAAAAGACCAAGACAGGGGAGGTGTACGGTATGCAGCCGATAGGGGGCACAATCAAATTTTCGGAGTTCCCGGAGGAACTGCAGGCAGAAATAAGCCGACGCTTGGCACTGTCCTTGAGTGACCGTTTGCAGGAAGATTGCGACCGGATGAACCAGCAGCCCGGAGAACTGACGGGATATAACTGCCCTATCTGTATGAACCGGGGATACACTTACGTTGTCAGGGGCGATGATATGGTGCAGCGCCAGTGCAGTTGCCTTGAAGTCCGCCGCAGCATGAGGCGTATCCAGAAAAGCGGTCTTGCCAATTTGCTTGAAGCATCTTCATTTTCGGCATTTACCACCGATTACCCATGGCAAAAGACTTTGAAAGCTACCGCTCAAAAGTTTATTTCTGACTGCGAAAATGGGAAATGGTTTTATGTTGGCGGGCAGGTAGGGGCCGGGAAAACCCATATTTGTACAGCGATTGTCGGGAAGCTGCTGAATGAAGGGAAATCAGGGCGGTACATGCTCTGGCGCGATGAATGCGTCCAGCTCAAAGCATGCAACAATGACGATGTAGAATACAATCGCCTGATTGCGCCGCTAAAGTCTGTTGACGTTTTATACATAGACGATCTGTTCAAGACGGGAAATGGAAAATTGCCAACAGATGCAGATATAAACCTTGCGTTTGAGATTTTGAACCACCGGTATATCAACAAGCGGCTGGTCACAATTTTATCAGGCGAACACACGATGGATGAGCTTATCTCCATCGATGAAGCGGTGGGGAGCAGAATATACGAAAGAACAAAAGGATACTGCCTGATTGTGCCGAAAAAATTGGAATATAACTACCGTATGAGGTGAAAAAGGAGCGAGAAATCAAATGAATATCAAAGATATCCTTGACAAGCACGCAGCATGGCTCCGGGGTGAACCGGAGGGCGTAAAGGCTGACCTGACCGGGGCCAACCTGACCGGGGCTGACCTGACCGGGGCCAACCTGACCGGGGCTGACCTGTCCAAGGCTGACCTGTCCAAGGCCAACCTGTCCAAGGCCAACCTATCCGGGGCCCACCTGTTCGGGGCCAACCTGTCCAAGGCCAACCTGTCCTGGGCCAACCTGTCCAAGGCGTTAAATATCGATACTCTGTCGTGGGATTCGAATACTGCATTTTATCCTCTGCAATGCCCGGAGACTGGCACATACACAGCTTACAAAAAGGCCAATAATTTAATCGTGGAGCTGGAAATTCCATATGACGCCCTTCGCTCGTCGGCTACAAGTCGCAAATGCAGGGCCAGCAAGGCGAAGGTGATCAGCATTACAGATCTGGCGGGACGCCCCGCTGGGGATCGGGTGTTGAGCGACTACGCCTACAGCCCGAAAATTGAATACATTGTCGGACAAACAATTGAGATTCCCAATTTTGATACAAACCGCTGGCATGAATGCGCCCCTGGAATTCACCACTATATCACAAGGGAAGAAGCCGTCAAGCATGAAAATTAGGCAGCCAACCAGGGGCAGACGAACGCGCACGGTATTTGCGGCAAATACCCCGAAAATAGCGGAGGAACAACATTAAAATGAACGCATCCTTATTAAGCAGCAAAAAAATGGACTATTGCACGCCACAAGACTTTTTTGACAAACTTAACCAGGAATTTCATTTCACCCTTGATGCGGCAGCGACCTCAAAAAGCGCGAAATGTCCGCAATATTACACCCCGGAAACCGATGGGATAAAAAGCTCGTGGAGCATAGCAGGCGGCGGTGCTGTATTCTGTAATCCTCCATACGGACGGAAAATCGGGAAGTGGGTTCGCAAAGCTTACGAAGAATCTCGGAACGGGACAACGGTTGTCCTGCTGATTCCGGCCCGAACAGACACGGCCTATTTTCACGATTACATATACGGATGCGCGGAAATTCGCTTTGTGCGCGGACGGCTGCATTTCACAGATGAGGACGGCAACACATACGACCGCGCCCCATTCCCCTCTATGGTAGTCATCTACAACGGGAATAGAGTGGGATGAAGGAGTATGAGATGAAGAAAGCAAGCGAGATAGAAGATTGTGACGATTGTCCGCTTTATAAGAACGACTGCCCTGGAGGTTGGGTCGGGGGTCCTGGTGGAACCCCGATCGAACCACCTTGTTGCTCTTGGGATGGCGATGAGGAAATCTATGAGGGCATGTATGCCGAGATAGATTATTCTCCCCAGGAACTGAAATGGATGCAGGAAGATTTTGAGCGGAGGGAAGCTGAAAAGAAAAAGGCTGATAAACGGGCGGAGGTTGAACGCCTCAAGGAGAGGGTCTGGAAGCTGACAGGGGGGCCATACCGGCACATTGAAATGAGGTATAGAGGCGAAATATGTAACGATTGGCTATGCCCATACTGCCGTACTTGGCGCCACATCGACAGTGAATCCTGGCATATGGGGATTGGTGAAGCCTGGTGCAGTAAATGCGGCCGGAGGATGGTATATTGCGCAGAACTTGAAAAAGAACTGGAGGAATAGAAACATACAAACAAAGCCAGCAAATACTTAAACGTATGGAAACCATACTGTGCGAAATGCGAATGGTGCAAATCCTTAGAGGGCAGTGACGGCGAAATTTACTATACGAACAGGCGGATGTTGAAAAAGCGGGCAAAGCGGTTTATGGACAGTTTCACCCGCGAGAAGATACCCGCAGCCTTTACCTCAGAGGAGGAGCGCCGCCAGTACGTCCTACCTGAAATTGAGAAAGAAAGAATAGAGGCGGGACGATGAAACAGGAATATTTCGTGTCCTGTTCGTTCGGGGCGGACAGTACAGCAACAGCGATTCTTTCAATCGAAAAGGGCGAGCCGCTTTCGGCACTTGTTTACTGCGAAATCATGTTCGACAAGGAGAGATCGGCGGAAGTGCCGGAACACCGGGACTTTATTTACAACACAGCAATTCCATATTTTGAGCAACAGGGAATAGAAACAATCGTGTTGCGGGCAGAAAAGACAGCGCGCGAGTGGATGGAATCACGCGTCACAAAGGGGCCAAGAGAAGGAAGAAAGTACGGCTTTCCCCTTTCGGGCAATAAAGGTTGGTGCAGTGTAAAGCGAGATTGCAAAATGCCGCCGTTAAACAAATTTCAATAGGAGAGAACAATTTGCCATATTGCCATCATCATTACAGCGGTGGATCAGAGCATCCGCAACCAGACGATTTTTGCTCCTATGGGAAACGCAAATAGCGGCGCGGACCTGTGGCTGGCCATGATGTGAAAACATCACGCCTGGGGCTGCTGCGGTGTATGGTGGTCTTTTTGAGAGGAGGGCATAAGAAGTGAGTTGCTACGGGTGCGCCTGCGACCATTGCCTCTACAATGCAGAACTGGAGGCGTGGTACATGACACCGGGAGAGGTTCAGAACGTCGAGGACATCTGCTACTGCTGCGATGAGTGCAAGCACTACGACGGCGACTTCTTCAAGCGCAGCCAGTGGCGTCCGGACTGTCCAAGGCGCAAGTTCCCGGAAAAGTACCTTGAGAGGCAGAGGATAGTTGAGCAGCGGAGGGCGCGGGCCGCAGAGATGCGCAGAAGAAACTTCCAGATCATAAAGGGCGGGAAGCCCTGAGCAAATAAAAAAATCCGCCTTATAGTATACAGGAGGGACGATAAAAATGAAAGCTAAATGCATCAAATGCGGGGCAATAAAAGAAATTGTATGTACTGTAGATGGAATCCATGGTGTGATGAGTGTTTTGACAAAGCGCTAGGCGCGGCGCCGATTGTGAAATGCGGTAATTGCCGTAAATATATGACACATGAATGCCTTTTGTGTAGCTTTGATATTGATGGTTCCTGTACGGGTGGGCCAAACAGTGATTTTTTCTGCAAAGGTGGTGGGATGATAACGGCGTCTGTAACAATGATGCCGCTGGAATATTCCAGTCTGGAGTAAATGGCAGTTGCCTCTTTTGGGAGAAGAATGACGAGGAAATGTGGGGTGATGAGGAATGATCAACCAAGACCTACAACGAGCCGTTAGGCAGACAGCACAGATAGAGCCGTGGGAGATTATAAGTGGATACGATTTTGGCTGTATATTCTATGCAAATCGTAAATGCAATCTGGATGGTGATTTTTGTTTAGAAGGGCCAGGGTGTCCGTATGAATGCCACCCAAGCGATTCTGACTGCATTCGCGAGCTTGTGCGGGCGAAGAAAGAGGGGAGGATCGTGTTGCTGCCGTGTAAGCAAGGAGACACTTTGTAGACATTCTGCACCTATCCGCTCGTGAAAGTTTACAATGGATACCGTTGAGGAACAATGGGGAGAGACAGATATTGAGTAAAACAAGATATCGTTGGTGGGGATACGTGAAAAATATCATCCGAGACTATCCGGCTCTTGAAGGGAAATGTTGTCATGGAAACGATCAGAATGAGCGGATGGCTGTGCAGCGAGCCATTGAACAGACAACACAGATGGAGAATGGGTTAGAACGGATGAAGGTCATCGATCTTGTGTTTTTCAGTCGAACGCACACCTTGGAAGGGGCAGCAATGATGGTGCCATGCAGTTATGATACGGCGCAGAAATACCATGCGCAATTCATAAAAGCGGTTGCTCGCAACATGGGACTATTGGGCTGAAAGTATACGTTAAAAAGCCATTTGCCCGTGCTATAATGACGTTAGAATTAATTCCATTCCGCCCGCAGGAGGCTATGAGGCATCCTATGCTGGGGAGACAGCATCTTTGAGGACGCAGACGCGCTAGAGCGTGAGCGGGCTAACGACAGGCAGGATTTAGCGGCGGGCATACTTAACGATTGGGAATACCGCGCAAAATAGTACAATGAAACGGAGGATGAGGCCAAAGCGGCCCTCTCGTGAAATATGAAATATCCTTATCAGAGACAACGTTTATTGAGGGTGTGATGGAGCCTACTTACTCAAATAAAGAAAATGAAAAGGAGGATATGAATTTGGCAAATAGAGGAGCACCGCCAAAATACAAAACACCGGAAGAAATGCAGGAGAAGATAGATACATACTTTGCAGAATGTAAAGGTGAAATCGTATATGATGCGTACGGAAATCCGATGATCGATAAGAATGGAAATGTAGTACGTGAAGGCTCTGTGCCGCCAACAATGACAGGGCTTGCGCTTGCATTGGGATTCGCAACGCGAAAAAGTCTGCTGGATTACCAGGCGAAGCCAGATTTTGTATACCCGGTTACGCGAGCCAAGTCCATGATTGAGCGATATACAGAGCAAAGGCTATTTGACCGTGAGGGTGTGCAAGGAGCTAAATTCAGCTTAAGCAATAACTTTGAGGGCTGGAGCGAAAAGCAGGAGTTGAAAACGGAGGGCACGGTTATAAAGATCATTAATGATATCCCTAAAACGGAATCCGCGGATAAAAAATGATAAGATTGACTGATCTGATCGCACCAGCGTTTTATGATCTGCATTGGGATATATCAGAGGACAGGCATACGCATTATTGGCTTAAAGGCGGACGCGGAAGTACAAAATCGTCATTTATTTCGGTCGAAATTCCGTTGGGAATGGTGCAGGATAAACAAGCAAATGCAATTTGCTATCGCAAGTTTGGGAATACGCTTGAGTCAAGCGTTTATGCCCAACTGATATGGGCAATTGAGCAGCTTGGCATCGCGGAATATTGGACAATCAATAAAAGCCCTATGAGGCTTACATATCGTCCCACAGGACAAGTGGTTTTGTTTCGCGGGCTAGATGATCCAAACAAATCAAAGTCAATCAAACTGCCGCACGGGTATTTTAAATATATTTGGTTCGAGGAAGCGGATCAGTATGACGATATGGAAGAAATACGCAAAGTAACGCAATCTGTGATCCGCTCTAGTGGAAAACCAAAGGTATTTTATAGCTACAATCCGCCTAAAAGTGTTCAAAGCTGGATTAACAACGAGATTTTGATTCCACGCAAAGACCAGATCGTCCATCACAGCACATATCTGGATGTGCCGAAAGCTTGGCTTGGAGATCAGTTTCTTACGGAGGCCGAACATCTTAAAAATGTCAAGCCGGATGCATACCGCCATGAGTATCTTGGAGAGGTTACAGGGACAGGCGGCGAGGTGTTTGACAATATCAGATTAGAGGAAATCACAGAAGAACAGATTTTCCGGTTTGATAATATCAGGCAAGGAAATGACTGGGGATACGCTGCGGACCCTGCGGCATGGGCGCGCTTATATTATGATAAAACGCGCAGATGTGTGTATTTGTTTGGAGAAATTTACAGCACAGGGCTTTCAAACCGCCGGTTATGCGAAGAAGTGCGAAAACGACGTTGGGAATACCCTGCATCGACTGCTGATAGCGCGGAACCAAAATCAATCGATGAATGTCAATCATATGGTGTACCGATGCGGGCGGCTGTTAAAGGCCCAGGCAGCATCGAAACAGGTATTAAATTTTTGCAGGACCTTGAAGCAATTATAATCGATCCGCGCAGATGTCCAAATGCAGCCAGAGAGTTTGCGACATACGAGTTGGAGCGGGACCAGCATGGAAACTTTAAAAGCAAATACCCGGATAAAAATAACCATATGATAGACGCCGTGAGATATGCGATCGAAAGTGATATTCCAAGAAACAGCGGATGGGCGATCTCCCATGATATAAAATTTTGAAAATGGAGGACCGGGATGATCCAACTGACGAAAGAAAAGCTTGATCAATATGACCAGAGGACAATAGGAGAGCTGGCTGAACTGGCGGCGCCAGCGCTCCGGCATCGTCAGGCATGTTGGCGGCGCGTAATAAGAAAATATGATCCAAATACCTTTATGGGGAACAATGGAACAGGAGAAAGGGTTATAATTCCGTTTGAATATTACATTGTTAAGATGTTTTCCGGGTATGTCGGAGGAAAAGCCCCGATGTATAATGTTGCTCCGCCGTCTGATACAAATATATATTCAACGGGGATATTAGGCCGCATAAATAAGCGCCTGGGCACAGGGAAAGCGATTGATCGTAAAAAGCAGGAATATATAGAAGAATATCAGGCGCAAATTTCTCGGATACAAAAATATAATGACGATGCCTCCCTTTTCTTCCAGGTGGTAAAGTCGTATGCAGCCACCAATGCTGCATTTCTTTATATTTTCCAGGAGGAAAATACGCAGGAAATTCGATATGTTTTGTTTGACAGCCAACAAACCGAATCGATCTGCGATGAAAGTACGCCGCCGCAACTCATTGGCGCTGTACGGACCTGGGTCAATTCGGACAAGCGCCAGGTGATTGAGAAGATTACAGCAGAGCGATATCAGCAGTATATTCAGGGCAAGACAGGTTTTGAACTGGAAAAGGATGAGCCGTTGGCTTGGGGGGACGCTCCGATTGTAGCGTTTGAAAACCCGGATTGCGTTACAGTTTTTGAACCGTCTCTTGGTGAAATTGAAGCGTATGAGGAAAGCGAAAATAACGTCAAAAATATGACGCAATACAATGATTCAGACGCCAAACTTTTAATCAGTGGGTATTCCGACCCCTTGCCCCCAATGACGCAGGAGACAGAAACCGGCGAATACCGGAAAAGCCCGGAACGCGAGGCGTTTGAAAAGGCGCTTATAAAGGCAAGGACGCTGTTTGTCGGGCAGGATGGAGATATCCGCTGGCTGCTCAAGGATATCAGCTATGATGGGATTTTGGCAGTACAGGCACGCCGTCATGATAATATTACCATGCTGTCCGGCGTACCCAATATGACAGACGAAGCGTTCAGCAATGCAGATAATGCAAGCGCACTCGGATATAAGCTTTATGCGATGGATCAATACGCAGCGGACTTGGACCGGGAACTCAAAAAGGGGTATTTAAGGCTTTGGGAGATCATTACAAACCGTCTGAATCTGATTGACAAGCGTTACAATTTCCGCGACATTCAAATCACTTTACAGCGCAACATTCCAACAGATAAAGATAAATCGATTGCGCGCGGCATATCTCTGTTTAAGTCCGGCGCGGTAAGCCAGGAAACAGCGATCAACGAAATGCAGATTGAAGTTGATGCAAAGGATGAAATTGAGCGTGTGAAGGCCGAAAAAGACGCGGAATACACCGAGGCAATCCAGCGAGGGGAACAACAGGAGATGCCAATAAACAATTCGGAAACTGATCCGGAAAGCGGACGCGGCAATGACAGATCAAACATACAGTAAACAATTTTGGCGCTTTGCGGACGCCCAAGAAGATTCGCTCATGCGATATATTGAATCCCTCGATATTGCGGATCGTACAGCGCAGGTTTTTCACAGATTCCGGCCGGATGAGCTTGACGAATTGATGACGCCAACAGCGGTATCCCGGTTGCATCGTGAAACAGAAAGCTGGATTCAGAACGGCCTTGATGAACGCAGTTGGCGCCTACTTGTACGTGATATTCAAAATCGCAGGCAAATCCGCAATCGTGAAGCTCTTGCAATTTGGTTGTTGGCGGCATTCAGCGTTTATTATCAGGATATTTATTTGCGGACAGGACAGATGATAGAGGGTATTGCGGAAAATACATACAGGATCGCTTTCGAGGATGCACATGCAATTACAGGGACAGGCCGTTGTGTCCCCCCCGGCCAAAAGAATATCAACGAATGGATGAAAGACGTAACGCCGTCTTTTGGCCGGACCTTTATAAATATGCTATGGATTGAAGCGTTGTACAACCGGGACACGCTTTTAGCGCGTTATCAAACGGAAGGGGAGGACGGCGCACATTTTAATCCTGACAGCTTAGAAAATCAAAGAAAATTCAAAAATATTGAAAAGCGCCTTTTAGAGCGGTCGAAGCCGACAGCATCAGAGCCGCAGGGGCACCATGGGATAATTGATAAGCAAATGACCTCTATTACTGGACGATCAGTGATGAAAGCAATGAAGGATGCAAAGATCAGCAGGTATCGCTTTATTGCGGTCATTGACAGTGTGACAACAGATGCTTGCCGTGCCTTGAACGGACAGATATTTTCAATAACTGAAGCCAAGTTCGGCGTCAATGTTCCGCCAATCAGTATAGATGGCAGCGGCAACCAAATTCCCCATCCGTGCCGCTCCATCATTCGGGCATTACCAGACGCGGCGGCATATATACGTTCAAGTGGAGCCGGAGAACAGGAAAGTGCACATACATACAAACAAATTGGGAAAATTGACCTTAACGACCGAACGGCAGTAAAATCGTTGTTGGATGCCTTTGCTAAGACTTATTCCAAAAGCAAACGTGAACTGTGTTTAGTGATCGCTGAAAACGGTGATGTTTTCATGGTATATGGCGATCAGTATACAGTAAATACCGATCTGTTGGGAATACGAATGAAGGGCAGTATCAACATTCATAATCATCCGCCTAAAACTACACAGTATTCTTTCAGTCAACAAGACATCGAATCTTTTTATACAGATGGTTCAGCGGTTATGATGGCATGTGATGAACGATATATTTACGAAATTCGGCGTCCCGAAAAGATGCCGAAACGCGATGAACTTGATGCGGCAATATGGGATGCTAAAAATAAAGTATGGGAAACGCTGGATTCTATGGGAATAAAAGATAATATATGGTTGTATCGTGAGCATGCGATCATCGCAGAAGCTTGTAAATCATTGGGAATTAAATATCAGAGGTGGAAAAATGAATATTGATGAACTGATAAAGGCTAAAAAAGCGGAACTTTTGGCGCTCGGGAAAGAACAGGCGCAGAGGGAGGAGAAAATTACAGAGGAATGGTATAAAACGCATGAACGCAATGGATATGACGGCGGGCCTGTTTTGCAGTTGAAGGCATTGAATGAGCAATTCTCAAAACGTTATCTCGAAATAATGAGAAAATACGAACAGAAATTAAAAGATTCAGAAGATAAAAAATAGGGGAGTGATTGTGATGTATATTCCGCCTTTTGTATGCGGTGTTTTGGCTACAATCGGCTGTGAGATTCTGGCTCTGTTTATTTCAGCTGCTATATTGTGCCGAAAGGCACATTTAAATACAAGCGGCAAAAGGTAGGCAAAATTTGATAGGAAAACTATCAAAATATAGAAATCCTCTTTTCTTTTGGCACAAGATATTGTATAATAGGAGGGGATCAGAATTGTAAAAAACGGTTGGTATTATTGTGACCACTGCGGTAAGCGAGCCTTTCCGGTTCGTCCCGATACACGCCTGATCAATTATTTGTATTTTTGCAAAAATTACAGATGTCCAAAACGGCATCAGGTGATTAACCTTGATGTCAAAGAAGAATTGAATATGTTGAGCCGATGAGCCTTTGAGCCGATGAGCCTTTGAACAGTCCACTTTTGAGCGGGCTGTTTAAAGGCTCTTTTTATTTGCCGGCGGGCGTAAAACGACAACAGCCGAAGGGCGTAAAACTTAACGGAGGATGAAAATGGGAGAATCTTTCAGCAAACAGCAGGGCCATCAGGAATTTGAACCGAATCCGCAGACACCACAGCAGGATGAAAAGGAGACTGGACAAAACCGGCATCCGGATTTGCAGCGTGAATCGTCTGATCCTGACAAAAGGCAACCGCCTGAATCAAACAGAACATTTACACGTGATGATTTCAACCGAGCGGTTGCCGCGGAACGCAGAAAGGCGGCCGAAGAAGCCCGCAACGCGGCTATGCAGGAATTTGAGGAAAAACAGAACAAAGTCAAACAGCGCCAAGCCGAAGCGGAAAAGTTTTCAAAGCTGCAGGCCGAAGAACAGGTAAGGGTTTTGCAGGAACGTTTAGAGACGCTTGAGCGTGAGAAAACAGAAATCCAGCTTCAGCGGGAAGCGGACAATCTCAGGCAGAAAGCGATTGAAAAGGCAACGGCCGCAAAGCTGCCGATCTCCTTTGTCAGCGATATTGATTATCGCAATATCGACGCTGAAAAACTAGATGATCTGATTCAGGATCGATGGAATGATTTTAATCGCGAAGTCGAAAACCGTTTGAATGAAATTCTGCCGAATCGTACTCCACAGACGCATAAAGAAATCTCGGACCCGTATGCGTGGCAAAAGCCTTCGCAGCCGGCGGGACAGCGCAAACCATGGGAAAAATTTACGAACAGATAGGAGAATGAAAAATGGCGCTTAATTACGCCGAAAAGTGGCAGCCTGAGCTGATTGACATTTTGATTCAGGGTACTTTAACCAGCCCTTTTATTACCACGAATGTCCGTTGGCTTGATGCAAAAACATTCCATTTTACACAGATGAGCACAAGTGGATATAAGGAGCATTCGCGTCAGGGCGGATGGAATCGCGGTACATATTCACAGACGGATGTACCGTTTACGGTTACACATGACCGGGATGTTGAATTTCTGGTTGATAAAGCGGATGTGGATGAAACAAATAAAACCGCGTCCATTCAAAATATCACCGAAGTATTTATATCGACAAGGCAAGTTCCGGAAACAGACGCCTATTTCTTTTCAAAAGTTGCGGCGCTGGCAAAAACAGCAAACCTTTCAACAAGCACCGCGCTTTCTGGTTACACGAAAGAAAACGTATTTTCAAAGATCAAACAGGCGATTGGCCATGCAAAGCTGCGCCGCTATAAGCAGGGAGGCGGCCTGATCTGTTATGTGCGAACAGAGCTGATGGATTTGCTCGAGCTGTCATCTGAATTCACCAGCACAGTCAACCTTTCTCAGGTGGCCAGCGGCGGCCGCAGCATCGAAACACGCGTCACATCGATCGATGGCGTTTCTATTCTGGAGGTAATCGATATCGATCGTTTTTGTGACAAATTTGAATTCACAAACGGATTTGCGCCGGCTGCCGATTCGCATTATATCAACATTCTGGTTGCAACACCCCGAACCACCTTTACAGTTCCGAAGATTGCCAGTATTTATACGTTTGCACCCGGCGAGCATACTCAGGGCGATGGCTGGCTTTATCAAAACCGGGCTTATTGGGATACTTTCGTCATGCCCAACGGGGTAGATGGTAAAGTTGACAGCATCTATGCAGATGTGGACACCGCAACAGTCACATCGGAGGATGATGGTGGCTGAATTGAAAAAATATTTAAGGAGATGGAAAAATGCGTCTTGTAAGGCTCAATAAGGTCATTGAAGTAAACGACCCTGATCGCATCCGGGATTACAAGCTTCTTGGATATGTGGAGGAAGGCGATGTACAGCCAGTAACGCAGCCGGGCCGTGAACCGATTCCAATCAAGCCGGCGGAATTGGGAGAGATATCCGCGGAAAAAGAAACGCGCAGAGGCCGGCCGAGGACGGTTAACGATCTGTGATAGGAGGCGGCGGTATGAATGTCCAACAGCAAGTTGAAAAGATCAAACGGCAGCTTGGGATTTCCGGCGATGCGGCAAATGATCTGATCATTCGCGACCTTTTTGAGGATTGGAATGCCGCCGCCTTATCAATTTGTAATCGGGATGAAGCAACGCCCGTAATGCAGGCTGCGGTATGTGATGCGGTAGCCGCTGCGTTCCTTCGGAGGGGCGGGGAAGGTATGACGGGCTATTCCGCCGGCGGTCAGTCATACAGCTATGAGGATATTCAAAAAAAGCTATATGATCGGTTGATATCATCGAATCAGAGGGTATACCGTCTATGATCATTAAAGACATGCAGCGTATTTGGATTACAACAAACCGTACAGTCAACCATTATGGAGAAATACAAAGCCACTACACGGATTTGCGTACTGAATGGGTTAATGCGCAGTTCGTTTCAGATGAGCTTGAGGCCAAAACATACGGCGAAGTAACAAACAGCGTCCTTAATATTCGTACAGATACCATTCCGTCGTACAGCAAAGGCGATCACATTTATTTTTCTGAGCCGGAATCAACAGGTATGGTAGAAATTGATGACGTCGAATATATGGAATATCCGCCGGGGGATTATGCGGTTGAAAGCGTAAAGCCAGCCTATATCGGAGGTACTCATATCAGGAATCCGACTATTTGTACGGCGCGGGTGGTAACAAAATGATCAAAGCGAAGATTAAACGGAAAACCAAAGGTCAGGGGCTTCAAGGGGTGAAGGCACAAATCTCGTCCGCCGTCCGTCAGGGAGTTGAAGCCGCTGCGAGAGACACCGCCAGACTTGCCGTTCAATTTGCGCCTGGACCTGTAAAATCGGCGATCCGCGTAGAATTAATTGACATGAATTCAAAGGATGTAATTGCGGCGCGCGTGTTCAACGACACAAAAGTGGTTCCGTGGAGCAGCTACACAGAGTTTGGAACAGGACTCTATGTCGATAACGAGGGCATCAATGATGCAA
>ERZ808054.944-NODE-944-length-20404-cov-4.419541_pt1 | contig 20404 bp, 15 predicted proteins | sample MGYA00380201_ERZ808054 | MGnify/ENA primary metagenome ERZ808054 (study PRJEB31490, sample SAMN06133419) | mouse gut metagenome | isolation source: Z5_2 | host: mice | place: China: Chengdu | collected 2015-05 ... | reverse complement strand
ATACGGCGTATATGCAGAGTACAGAGGAAGGCAATACTGAAAAGGCAGGAAATATAAAAGCCAACAATCTCGGAAAAACCAAGTATGACAGGCAGAAAGAAAAAGAGAGAGTCCGTACAACGACATTCATCAATGCGGAGATCAACAGAATGATCCGGCTTGAAAAACCTGCCAGGATTGTGATCACCAGACCAGTCACGAAGAATAAGACAAAGATCTATGCAAAGTCTGCCAACCGGAAATTGACACGGAATTTTAACAGCTATATCCGGGAGAGACTTGCATACAAATGCAGGATCCACGCCATAGAGCTCGTGGAGATCTACTCCAGCCGCACAGGGACGATCTGTTCTGCATGTGGTGCTGAGGGAAAAAGACAGGGGAAAGCATTTGAGTGTGAAAGCTGTGGCATGAAAACCACGATCGCCCTCAATTCTGCGAGAAATATACAGCAAAAATATTTGACAGATCATAAGGGTTAATCTGTATGTATCTGGGAATGAATGATCGCGAGATGATTTTACCGGATAACGGATCACAGAATACATACATTAACATATAAAATCCAATGTTGCAGGGAAATTCGGCTTTGACGGAATCCCGGCAGATCGGATCGGAATCGTGAAGAAATAGTCTGTGCAGCAGTGCAAGGGTATTTCTTCACGGTTCCGGAAGCAAAGAGTCGGCATTGGCTAAGTAAAATATCGTTTACGAGGTTTTACTCTCGGGTATGCCAGGACCGCAGCTTATGCGGAGCGAAGTAATATTTTATGCTTGTGCATAAAATATACAGACAGGAATGTCCCGATAACGCGTATGATAAGATCGAAAGTTATTCGGTTTTATCCTTGGCGAGACAGATCAACAAATACGAAATGATAGAGGCACAGCATGAGAAAGGCACAGAAGCAGCAGGCAGAAGAACTGGTCCGGCAGATGGAAGAGGCGCACGACCAGATCAGAAAGTTCATAGAGCAGGGCAGTATTGTGTCGGCATTGGAGCTTTTGGAGGAATGCCAGAACGGCGGGATCACATTAGGCACTTTGATCGAGAGCACAGAGGGAGAAGGACATCCGACCGTAGTTCTCCTGGAGGAGTACTGTGAACTTACGTACCAGATCCATGAGGATCTGAGTGCAGGTAAAGACATCAATGCAAATAAAGTGCATAAGCTTCTGCGGCAGAAGCTGATCAAAATGACAAACAGTCTCAAAAATGACATTCATGTCAGGAAAGAAGCAGTGTTCCTTTCCTACAAGGCAAGCATGTGGGACAGTCTCGAGAGTGTGTGGAAGGCAGCCGACGAGGATGAAAATTGTGACGCCTATGTCATTCCGATACCATATTATGATAAAAATCCTGACGGAAGTTTCCGCGAGATGCACTGTGAGGCTGACCAGTATCCGGCGTATGTGCCGATCACCAGATATGACAGCTATGATTTTGAAAAGCGCAGACCGGATATGATTTATATACATAATGCTTACGACAATTGGAACCTGGTCACGAGTGTGCATCCGAATTTCTATTCGGGAAATCTGAAAAAATGTACAGAGACGTTGATATATATTCCGTATTTTGTGCTGGATGAAGTGGATCCCGACAATATGCAGGTGGTTGAAAACATAAAGCATTTCTGCTTTATGCCGGGGATCATCAATGCAGATAAAGTGATCGTGCAGTCTGAGGATATGAAAAAAATCTATATTAATGAATATTTGAAGGCGGCAAAAGAACACGGGTTGCAGGGAAGACATCTGGATAAGGGGTATCTGGAACAGAAGTTTTTGGGACTGGGTTCCCCAAAGTATGACAAAGTATGTGTGAGTACAAAGGAAGATCTGGATATTCCTCAGGATTGGTTGAAAGTGATCAAGAAACCTGACGGAGATTGGAAGAAAATCATCTTTTATAACACTGGTATAGCAGCACTGCTGACACATAATATCAAGTGGGTGGATAAGATTGAAAATGTTTTGAAGGTATTCAGCGAAAATCGAGACGAGATTGCCTTGCTATGGCGTCCGCATCCGCTGATCGAAAGCACGATGAAATCCATGCGCCCGGAAGTCCTGCAGAAATTTGTGATGCTAAAGAACGATTATATGAAACAAGGCTGGGGAATCTATGATGATACAGCTGATTTGGACAGGGCGGTGGTGTTGAGTGATGCCTATTATGGAGACAGCAGCTCGGTGGTGCAATTGTACAGGCAGACGGGGAAGCCGATTATGATACAGAATGTGGAAAACAGGGAATTGTAAAGAAAAAACAGGGTAATGTTGTTGTGTAAGTTCTATGCAGTTCATAAGGATTAGGGAGAGTATAAGAGTGATAATCGATATTGAAATTCGAGGTTGTCTAAATGTTCAATATACGGATATCAGATTGGAGAAAATCGGAAGTCTGATTTTGGAGAATCTGGGTAAAAATAAAGTGGTTTGTATCTTTAAAGGTCACGATTATTACACATGTATTGACTGGATGGCGTTACAGCCATTATCATCGCAGGAGGAACTGCTCGAGTATATTGATAAGAGATCCGTACATGGATGGGTGAATGGGTTTGAAAAGGATGAAATAGAGAAGTTATTTCTCATGTATAAGGATGCCAATACGATTTTTTTGGAGGAGCCTAAAATAGATTCTGATGCATTATGGGCTGCTAATAAAATCGAAGTCAGAGGTTTGGCATCGGAAGTTGATTTTTCGATTTATCTGAAGTTAAAACAGAAAGGGATTTGTGTAAATATTGTCAATGTGCCAGATAAAGTGAAAAATGTATATGGATTGTTTTGCACAATGTCTTTGACAGAACAGTGGATGAGAGAAACAAAGGGTGATGAAAGAAGAATAATCGAAGGAAATCTGAGGAGAATAACAGAACTTACAACTGAAGAGTATTTTGCACAGGTGTTGGATAAGTTTTATGAGCGAAACTGCGAAAAACAACTTGGGAATAAGGATGCGGACAGGACGATATTTTTAGTAGGCCCATGTATTGTAGCAGGTTATTCATCTTCGGAAAAATATCTGGCAGAATTTTTAACTGAATTAATAGAGGAATGTGAGTTTTCTTATAAAATTGTTAAAATAAGTGGTATGTATTTTCCAAATGAAATTTTGGAATATGATATAGCTCGAAATGATATTGTTATATTTATGGGATCTGGCCTGCATTATAAAGATTATGATTTGACAGAAGACTATGAGGGGTATAAAGGGGAAAAAAATCTGTGTACAAATCATACATTGCATAGCAGTAAAGCGGGATGTAAATTGATAGCAGATGCACTGATGAGAGACATTGTAATTCCAGTCTATACTGCTGCTGATGCCATGTATGATAAACAGATATTGCACACTGCAGAAAAAGAACAGCTGTGGGTTGAAACAGAATATGAGGTGAAGCTATATCTAAGGCGCCTCAATATTCCAAAACACATGCGAAAAGGAAACAATGGAGCGATCGTAATGAACGCGAATCCATTTACTGTCGGACATAGAAACTTAGCAGAGTATGCGGCGCGGCAGGTCGACAGACTATTTGTATTTGTTGTTGAGGAAGACGCTTCTTTTTTTTCGTTTGAAGAGCGTTTTGAAATGGTGCTTCGCGGAACGGAAGATATAGAAAATATTACAGTCATTACCAGTGGAAATTTTATCATATCAAATAAAACGTTTTATGATTACTTTACAAAAGAGACAGATACTGGAAAAACAATAGACGCATCTAAAGATATATTGATTTTTGCTAGATATATTGCACCGTATTTTAATATCAGGAAAAGATTTGTGGGGGAGGAGCCAATAGATAAAATTACACAGCAATATAATGAACAAATGAAAAGTATACTTCCAAAGTATGGTTGTGATTTAATTGAAATCCCAAGATTTAAAAATGAGGGGAGAATTGTGAGTGGAAGCGCAGTGAGGAAGGCGATACAGGAAAAGGATTCAGATTGTTTAAAGAAGTTACTTCCGACTGCTTCTTATGGATACATAGATGCACATTTGGAATCATTTCAAAATAGAGATGTGGGTTTTGTAATAGAAAAACGCGACAGGATATATATGACAGATCGAATGATGAAGATAGCAGAGATGCTGGATATTATAGAAAAGGAAGAAAAGATTGTCATATATGGAGTTGGTTATGATACTGCACAATTATTGAAGTTATTAAAGAGAGAAGTGCTTCAAAAATTGATTTTTGTAGATAAAAGAGCAGAGATGTCGGAATTATTATTTATGGGAAAGAGCGTTTTGCCGCCTTCTGAATTACAGGATCGATACACAGATTATTATATACTTATTTTCTCTTCAAAATATTATAAAGAAATTTATTATGATTGTATTGAGTTGGGATTTGAAGAAAGGCGTATTAAGTATAATTCATACGATCTGGCCGTGGGTTTTACATTGGAAATGTAAAGCTAAAAAATGTCTTGAAATGTAAATGGGAGAAGAAAAATGTATGTGATGGGAATATCAGCATTGTATCATGATGCGGCAGCGGCATTGATAAAGGATAATGAAATTATTGCAGCTGCACAGGAAGAGCGGTTTACGAGAATAAAACATGATAAATCAATTCCGAGAAATGCAATGGAATATTGTTTAAAGGAGGCAAAGATCACGAGTGATCAGTTAGATGCGATAGTATATTATGATAATCCTATTATGACATTGGACCGCTTTTTATGCAATTTGCGATATGCAGGGGAGGATACAGACGAGTTATTGCGAGTCTCTTTTGATTCTATGTTTAAAGAGAAGTTGTGGGTTCATAAGAAACTCGAAAAGGAAATCGGAAGCCTGGGCGTTCAAGATAAGTTATTTGTAACAGAACATCATATTGCACATGCGGCATCTGCATTTTATCCATCTCCGTATGAGGAAGCGGTGATCATTACTTTAGACGGAGTTGGGGAATGGGCAACGACGACGATTGGTTATGGTAAAGGAAACAAGATTCGGTTATTAAAAGAAATTGATTATCCCCATTCACTGGGATTACTGTATAGTGCGTTTACTTGGTTCTGCGGTTTTAAAGTAAACTCAGGGGACTATAAGTTGATGGGATTGGCACCTTATGGTGAGCCAATATACTATCAGCTAATAAAGGACAATCTGATAGAAATAAGACAGGATGGTTCCTATCAGTTGAATTTGGAGTATTTTGATTTTCAGTATGGAAGGTCAATGACGAATGAAAAATTTGAAATACTTTTTGGCGGACCAAGGCGTGAACCAGAATCACGCATTACAAAGCGTGAGATGGATATGGCAGCTTCTGTTCAAAAAGTATTGGAAGAGATTGTTATACAGATAGTTCGCTACGCTAAAAATCAGCTGGGTAATACCACGGATAATCTTGTTTTGGCGGGTGGTGTTGCATTAAATTGTGTATCAAATGGTAGTATACAGAGGGAAAAAATATTTAAAAATATATGGATACAGCCTGCAGCGGGAGATGCGGGAGGTGCTTTGGGGGCTGCACTGTTTTATTATTATCAGAAATGTAATATGAATCGTGTCAGCGACGGAATTCATGACACACAGAAAGGAAGTTATCTGGGACCGGAGTATACCAATGAAGAGATTGAGGGATTTCTGAAAAGGAATGGTTACATATATCATCAATTTCCGCAGGACGAGTTGTGCATAAAAATAGCAGATCTGATTCATGAACAGAAGGTGATAGGACTTTTTGAAGGCAGGATGGAATATGGTCCCAGGGCATTGGGAAACAGGAGCATTATTGGTGATGCGAGATCCGAAAAAATGCAGTCAATATTAAATTTGAAAATTAAATTCAGAGAGTCTTTCCGGCCATTTGCGCCGTCTGTATTAGAGGAAAGGGCAGCAGATTATTTTGATTTGGACAGCATAAGTCCTTATATGCTTTTATGTGCATATGTGTCAGAAAATATTAGAAATGAATTTAATATCAGCGGTCAATTGCGAAGCAATCAGGATGACTTGTGTATGGCGGTTAATGCAGTACGGTCTGAGATACCGGCAGTGACACATGTCGATTACAGTGCCCGCATACAGACGGTTTCGCAAGAAATAAATCCTGTTTATTACAATATAATCAAAGCTTTTATGGACAAGGTGGGTTGTGGTGTAGTCATCAATACATCATTTAATGTTCGCGGAGAACCGATTGTGTGCTCCTATGAGGATGCATTTCAGTGCTTTATGCGAACAAATATGGATGTCTTGGTATTGGGAAATATGATTTTATATAAAGATGAACAGCCAGAGTGGGAAGAATGTTCGGATTGGAGGAAAGAATATGCCCTTGATTGAGGTAGGTGAAATCAGAAAAATAAAGGATTGGGCTGTAACAGGCTCAGATAATAGTCTGTTTCATAAAAATACTGAAACAGATACGACTTTTTGGGTTACAAGGGAACGGGAGGACACTTATATCATGGAATATGATTTTGGGACTTTGCCGGAATTCGAAAGCCTTTGCAAGGAAGTAGTCAGAACCAGTATGGATGAACATATCCAGCGAATTGTATCTGTGGCAGTGTTTAAAAACGTGCCGCAAGAGAGAGCAGAGTATGAAAGACAAGAAGGGATACCGGAGTACAGATATACATTTTAAAGGGTGGGAAAGAAAGGACAATCAAAATGGAGCAGGAGCCGTTGCCACTTTGGTCGATCAATCAGTTAATTTTGAACAATAAAAAAAGATATATATACGGAACTGATTTGGAATCAGCAAGGGTATTTTTCCTATTATTGTCAGAGCGTATTGAAATAGAAGGTTTTATTGACGAAAATTTGCAGAACGGAAAAATTTGGAATAAGAATATATATGACTTTAAAATACTGGATGAAAATGAGGAGACAGTGTTAGTTGTTCCCGATAAGGAAATTGTCCATAAAGATAATCTGAATATATGCAGAAACATTATGACTCTGAATCCGCAGCTGCCAGATACAAACATATATATTTATGGTGCAGGAAATGTTGGAAAATTTGTTTTAGAAAAATTGCATTTTTTCGGAATAAAAGTAAAAGGATTTATAGATTCTGACATAGAAAAACGCGGTAAAAGAATTGTTGGTTATGAGGTATTTGGAAAAGAAATTCTTTGTCATTTGACATCTGGTGATGTAATAATTGAAGCAGGCAAATATCATAGCGAAATAGATGAGGATATCTGTGCGATACAAGACAAGGTGAAGCGATTTTATTGTGCACAGGAGACTGATTGTGCTCCGAGGCTGATGGATTGTGTTGTAGTTGATAAAAAAAAGATGGTTTGTATGCGTTCTTATACGTTATTGCAACTGGCAGAAGGTACTTTTCATAAAAAAATAATGCTTTTGGGCGATGATTATGAGCTGGCATATAACTATTGTGAATTGTTGGAATTAATGGGATTTTCAGATTTGTATATAATATCTGAACAATACGAAGATACTGGAAAGAAGTATAAGAGAATATCGGATATTGAAGATGTTATGTATGAGAGTGATTATACCATATTGTTGTATGGCTCTCAGATTACTGGATATATTTACAAGATGAAAAGACTGGGATTAAAGCAGGGACAAGATTATGTGTTGTTAGATTATCCGGTGACAATATGTAAAATGGGGGACAGGCAGCAGATTTTTGATGTTAATCTCGGATATACATACAAGATGAACTGGAAGTACCCTGGCTTTCAGGTTTTAGGTTCCGATAATAAGAATGACTTTAAGATTGCAATATTAGGCGGCTCTACTTCGGATGGTGATCTCTATTGGTTTCGCTCGTGGCCAGAAATATTTTATGAAAAATATTGTACAGAAAATATTTCTATTTATAACGGGGCATTGGCAGGATATAATTCTGCACAGGAATTGATCAAATTGATGCGTGATGTGGTGTATCTTAAACCTGATATGTTAATTGTATTGGATGGAATTAATGATATTGCATCATGTGGAAGAAACGGTAGAAATATGTTTGGATTTTCGTATTTAAGTACGATTATGAATAAATTGATAAAATCTAAGCCATTGAATTATTACGCGTTGCCTATGGAATTGGACGAAGCTGTAAAAGTATGGAATGGTATGGAGAACAGAGAAATTGAAATCATTGAAGAATGGAGAAAGAATGTGCAATATATGAAAGCAGTCGCTGAAATCAATCTATTTCAATTTTATGTGTTTCTTCAACCAATGCTATTAGGGAAGGATGATCCGGTATCGCTTCACGAAGCTTCCTTAATGAAAATGGATAAAATTTCCATGGGGTGTTGGTTTGAAGACCAATGTAAGAGATTCAGGCAATATGGAGAAAAGATGGAAACCCAATGGGAATTCTTTCATGATCTTTCAAAAATATTTGATGATAAAGATGTATATATGGATGAATGTCATGTATATGAAAGTGGAAATATCATAATTGCAGATGAGATATATAATCGAGTCAGGAAAGGTATGCCTTTATAATCAAATGATATATAAATGGGAAGGAATAAAAACAGATGAAATATGACAGTGAATATATATATTTTCCATTTCTTATCAAGTATGCTGTGGTAGAAGGAAACAGTCTATGGTTTATGGATATTGCTAATATTGGGCTGTGTCATGCTGATATAACAGATAATAAAATCAAATCAATATATAAAATACCTGAAACACAATTGTTTGAAGAAAATAAGTATTATGGATTAAAAATAGTGAATAACAAGCTTATTTTATTGCCATACTGTTCGGGTTCCATACTGATTTTTCACATAAATGAAAAAACGTTTAGTAAAATCGATTTAAATATTCAGACTGATGTCCAAAATCCGATTTGTAAGGCCAGTTATGTATATGACGAAATGCTATATCTGTTTATTTTATCTGTAGGGGAAGTTGTGGTTGTGGATCTGAAGGAGGAAAAAATAACCAAACGTATTACTATTCTTTTGGACAAGAATTATCAGATGAACGATTCCAAAATACAGTTTTCAGGAATGTGTGCGTATATACAGGATATAAAATTAGGCAGGATGATAAAATTCGATATAAGAAACCAGACTTTTGAACAGAGGAAACTATTGTGGAACACAAGCCAATGGCAGTTGATGGAGGGTGAAGGGCAAGAGTTATATCTTAGAGGTGATTATGGACAAATCGCAAAATGGGAATGGATGGCGGATGAACCTCATATCTTGGCACAGCTTCCTTCAGAGATGAAATATTATGTGAAGGAAGACAATACACTGAGATGGGAATTGTATCAGAAAACAAAAATCAATAAAGCAATGCTCGAAAAATTCTATGATGATGGTGAGGGAATATGGTTTGTTCCATTTTCCTCTGCAGAGTTGGTGCGCATTGATAAAATTACACATGAGATTAAAAAATTGGTTCATGCAGATGAGGAAGAGCAATCAGCTAGAAATAGAATTTCATGGGGGAAATATTTTTTGTGTGAGGATGTTAACAGGGAATTTCTTTGGGTATATTCCCTAAAGCGCAATATAATATATAAGATAAACATAAAAGAATTTACATATGAGGAAATTAAACTGAGTATTTCGAAAAGAGATTTGAATATAAGTATAAGAAATTGTTTTGTCAATCATAAATGGGTGGAGGAGAGTGCGCATTTGGGAATTTTGCAACTGATCGGTTATGTGCAGACACTAAATGGATCAGAGGGGGATTAAATATGAGTTACAGGGAACGGATATTGGAAGAGTATGAAGGAAAAACACTTTGGTTCTGTGAGATAAGTGGCACAAATGGACAGCGGATTAATTTGGATCCGTATGCCATTACTTTTTGCCACGAGCATGAGATTGCCAGACCATCGGAATTGACAATCTCGGATGTAAAATCGTTTTCGATTGATAAGTATTATCAGGCTGTTTATCAATTGCTTCGAGAAATGCAAAAAGAAGATTACCCATGTAGAAAATGTTCCAACTGCAAAAAAAAGAAATTCACCTTATATCCGATCAGCGGTCTGGTTACAATGAGTACATCAATGTATTGTGACAATTCCTGCATATATTGTGTAGGTCATTTTGGCGCAAAGGATGCAGGTTATGACCCGTTTCCCTTGTTAAAACCTTTTGTGGAGCAGGGGATGTTCGGGAAAAAAGCATTGTTTGACTGGGGGGGTGGGGAACCAACTCAGAATCCTTTTTATAAAAGAACAGTTGAATATTTGGCGGGACATGGGTTTAGACAAAGATTTAATACCAACGCTATCGAGTTTTCACAAAGTACATATCATGCGCTGGAAAGCGGACTTGGGATTGCCCGCATCAGTGTGGATTCCGGAACACGGGAAGGATATCTGCGCGTGAAAGGAACAGATAATTTTGAAAAGGTTTGGAACAATATTAAAAAGTATTGTGAGGTAAGTGACAATGTATTTATAAAATATAATGTCTGTAATTACAATTCTGATTTGGATGAAATTGATTCGTTCTTAATCAACTGTAGTAAAGTCGGTGTAAAACATATTATTATAAGTGCTGAAGCAAGATCATATCAACCGGTTAAAAATGCAGGGCCATTCTATTATAGGGAAAAAGAATTTCAGGCGGCAAAATACCTGCAGCAGGGCGCACAAAAAAGTGGATTTGATGTTGCGATCAGTGAGTATCCTTTTGAAAGCCGCGCGGTATATAAGGACGGAAAACTTGATTTGCCAGAAGAATATTTTGATAATATTGACAGAAGTATTATTACAAATAATATATATCTGACAACATTTGCCAACATAGACAATCTAGTAGCTCATATTCGTTTACAAAGAAGAGAGGTATATGTATTTGGAGCCGGTCAAGCTGGCAGAAAGATTGGAAATGTTTTGAAGATGTTTCAGATACCATATGAATTTATCGATAATGATGAAAATCTGCACAACACATATATTGATGAGCATTTGTGTACCAGAGCCCGAACGTGTTTTGTGCGGCAGCCGGAGGCTCAGATTATAATGGCAGGTAATTATTGGAAAGAAATGCTGAAACAAATCAATGAGGCAAAATATGAACTTAATGGATATTTATACTGGATGCAGCAGATTTATTATGATGATTACCTGATTCAATCTGGCATCAGTATTTAATAATAACGCAAAAAGTGTGGCTATGGAGAGAGATATGTGTGCAAGACCTAAAATAATCGCTTTTTATCTTCCACAGTTTCATAGAATTCCTGAAAATGATAACTGGTGGGGGGAGAACTTTACAGACTGGGTGGCAGTTCAACAGGCAAAACCATTGTATCCTGGGCACGCTCAGCCTAGAATACCACGTAATGAATATTATTATGATTTGATGGAAAAAGCAACGATGGAGTGGCAGGCGCAGCAGGCAAAGAAATTTGGTATATATGGATTTTGTATATATCATTATTGGTTCGGTGAAAAGCAGCTTTTAGAGAAACCTGCCGAGAATTTGTTAAGGTGGAAAGATATTGATGTTCATTATTGTTTTTCGTGGGCAAATGAGTCATGGATTGCGTCATGGAGCAAATTGGAAGGAAATGCATGGTTTTATGGAACAAATAATAAACCGGCAAAAGGAGGCTGTCTTGTAGAACAGAAATACGGAGATGAGAGAGAATGGAAAAGACATTTTGAATATCTTTTACCTTTTTTTGAGGATAAACGTTATATCCGTAAAAATAACTGTCCTGTATTTATTATTTATAAGCCCGATAAATTTGATGCTATAAAAAATATGATGAAATATTGGAATGATCTGGCACTGGCACATGGTCTGCAGGGGATATATTTTATCGGAACAAATGATGATAAATGGAGGCAGAAGGGGTTTAATGCGATGGTGCAGTATGAGCCTTCTTATACTTTCGGTTATGAAAAAAATACTTTTTTTAAAAAGGGATTTTATTTTGAAAATTTGAGAAATCAATTAGAAATAAGAGGATTTGAGTGTCTGCGTCTGGCAAAATATACTGCTGTCTGGAATAGGATATTGGAGCGCAAAAGCAGGAGAGGTGTTTTCCCTGGTATGTTTGTGGATTTCGACAGTACGCCCAGGAAAGGAAGAACTGGAACAGTATTCATGGGTGCCAGGCCCAAAAACTTTGAAAAGTACATGAAACGATTTTTAACAAAATATGGAGATAAGGAATTTCTGTTTATTACAGCATGGAACGAATGGGGAGAGGGTGCGTATCTTGAACCGGATCGAAGAAATGGTAGTAAATATTTGCAAGCGGTCAGAAAATGTCTGAAAAGTTATGAACGGGATCAGCACAGGGAGGACTGTAGAAATGATAAAATTACTAGAAGACATTCAAGATGAAGTAAAGGAATTTTCACATTTATATAGGATAAAACCAATAAAAAATAATGATGGGGGTATGAAATCACCGCATTTATTTTGGACATGGTATTTGTTAAAGACAATAAAACCTAAATATGTTATTGAGAGCGGAGTTTATAAGGGGTTAGGAACTTGGGTGATGCGTCAGGCATGTCCTGATTCATGCTTTTTCTGTATCGATCCGGTACCAGAATACAGAGAATACACAGATGCGAATGCAAAATATTTCAAAGAGGACTTTAATAATATCGCATGGAAAGATTACTTGAAACCGCAGGAAACAGTATGCTTTTTCGATGATCATCAGAACGCGTATGAAAGGTTGCAGCAAATGCATTGGATGAATTTTAAAAAGTGTATATTTGAGGATAACTATCCGGTTAGTCAAGGAGATTGTTATTCAATGAAAAAGGTGTATGCTGAGTGTGGATTCAGTGCAGGGGGTAAACAGATAATCAATCCCAACAGTGCACATAGAAAATGGGTTGATACAAATATTAAACAATATTTTGAGTGTCCGCCGCTATGGAAGCCTTCGGTAACTAGATGGGGAGACATATGGGACGATAAAAATTACCCTACTTTGTCGGGATTGTTGACAGAAGTGTCCTCGGATGAACTTCAAATATTTGTAGACGAGGCTAAATTTTATACATGGATATGTTATGTTGAGCTGGCATAGAGATAATGTGGTATCTTATGAATAGAGGCAGTAGAGAAATGATAGGAAGAAATCGGATTACGGTAGCAGCAGTTGTGCCAGTCTATAATGCAGAGAAATATTTGCCACAGTGTATTGAAAGTCTGGTACTGCAGACAGAGCCTTTTGATGAAGTGCTGCTTATTGATGATGGATCATCGGATAACAGTTTGGATATTTGTATGAATTATCAATGTCAATATGCTAATATTCATGTCTATTCGCACAAAAATAAAGGAGTATCCTATACACGCAACAGGGGAATAGCAGAATGTAGTAGTAATTTTATATTGTTTGTGGATTCTGATGATATGTTAAATGCTTGTACTGTCAATACTGTGAAACAGTGCCTGAACGATGTGGAATGTGACATGATTCTTTATGATGCTGATATCGTGTGTGAGGAAGGGTTTGAACGAAAAGATAACCCATATGATCGCAGGAAGTGGATATCGGAAGGAGCAATGCAGGGGTGTGAATTTTTACAGAAAATGTTTCCTGAATGTTATACGACAACAATATGTACGATGGCATATAGGAGAGACTTTTTAAAGAGAAATAGAATTCTGTTTCCTGTAGGAATAAACTATGCGGAAGATACATTGTTTATGCTGCAGTCATTATTAAGTTCTGATTTGGTATATTATACTGCCAAAATGCTGTATCACAGAAGATGTCGTGCAAATAGCGTTACGACATCAGCAGCTGATCAGAAAAAAGTCAGTGATAGTTTTTTTGTTGCGGGAAAAGTAGCTGATATTATGTTGGCATATATGCAGCATAGTCAGAATTATTTTGATAATTATATTGCAATAGTGTTATTTCACTTTATGGTAGCTATACAAAGGAAACATAGTTTCGAGGAACAGGTCAAAAGTGTCTGCAAAGAAAATGAATTGTATAATGTGCACAATTTAGCAATGATTTTATTTCATGCATATTCTGTTTGGGGAGCAGGCGATAATTTGTCAAATATTCAGACTGCTTTCAGACTGATAGAAAACTGGGAAAATTTACAGCAAAAAAAAGCTGTAGGTCAGGTGAAGTGGCTGCTACAGAAAACTTATGAAAAGCACTTGTTCAACAAACTTAAGCTGCTGCCTTTTGACAAGGAAGATGTGACAGTTATCATTTACGGGACAGGGACAGCAGCAAAGGCAATCATATCGTTATACAGGGAAAAGATTGGTAAGATTTACAGCAGGATTGCGTTTGTCAGGACAAAGGCATCTCAGGATGAAGTTTATATGGGGCAACCTGTCTATAATGTAAAAAATATTCCTGATGATACACAATATATAGTCATCTCCAGTTACCGGTTTCGCAATGAAATGAAAGAAGCCTTAAGAACAAGTGGTGTGCAGGGTTGTGTGATTGATTTATATGAAAATGAATATTTTGATATCGTATGGTGAGGGCTGTAGCAATAAGCAAAAGGAGAAATATATGAAATTATGTATATTTGGCGCAGGCAGAACTGGAAAGGATTTTATAGAAAAAAAGAGATATGAATTATATTCACAGTACACGGAGATATTTTTTACAGATAGCGATACAGGTTTGTGGGATACAGAATTTTGTGGTACTTATGTCAAAAATAGCAAATATATTGATGAAGGAACGGACGTAATAATAGCTAGTATGTCATATTGGAAAGAGATATTTCAGATGTGTCATTTGAAGAAGTTTCAAGTGACTGGCATATATGACATGTATACAGAACAGGTTTATTCTTATCAGGAAATGTGCAGGTTAAAGAAAACTGGATATATGAACGGGCAATTTATTGAGTACTATCAAGACAAAAGAGAACGAATAGATACTGGAATGAAAAATTTTTTGGAGACAGGCGAACTTATGAAGAATGTCAGCGAAGTTGCGATTATGCTGTCCAATTTATGTAATTATGCCAATATACATAGGGAATGTCCCTCAAGTTGTGTCAAGCAGAAAGAAATACTTCCAAGTAAGGTATTCTTTAAGGTAATTGATGAACTTGTTGACACACATTTTGCAGGAACAATTTGTTTTCACATATATAATGAGCCGCTTATTGATCCAAGGCTTTTTTGGTTTATTGACCATATTAAAAAAGTGTTGCCGTGTGCTAAGGTTGAAGTATATAGTAATGGTTACTATTTAAATGATCAGATGTCATATGAATTAAAAACCATTGGCACAGATATTTTGATTGTTACGGGTTATGGAGAGAAAGAATATAACAGGTTAATGAGTTTAAATGTCGATCTGGCATATTATGTTTTATATGGGAATTTGGATGAACGATTGGAGCATTACAATAATCGGGAAGAGCCTGTTTCTTTTGATATTTGTAAAAATTATTTTACACAGGTGCCAATTTTTTCAAATGGGGACATAGGGATATGCTGTATGGACTATAAGCATGAGTATGGTATTGGCAATATTTTTAATAATTCTTTACAAGATGTATTAAACAGTAAATGTGTTGTGGCTTTGCAAAGAGAATTACTAAAAGGAAATCGTTCAATGTATGCCGTCTGTAAAAATTGTAACTGGACGATGAGATGAGTTTTGGTCAGGAGATGGAAAGATGAAGATAGCAGTGGCAGTATTTACATACCATCGAAGCTATCACACAGAGAAAGTGCTAGATGCTTTAAAAAATAACACAGTTTTACCGGAAAAGTTAATTGTATTTCAGGACGGACTGAAGGCGGGAGAGGATGAGCAGGAGTGGAGCAGAGTAAACAGGCTGATCCAGAACATAGATTGGTGTGATAAGGAAATTATCGTGTCGGACCAAAATAAGGGTTTGGCTGAATCCATTGTAACGGGAATTAATCATGTGTTTGAGAAGAATGATGCTGTCATTGTGCTGGAAGACGATTGTGTGGCACACCCGCTGTTTATGGAGTTTGTGACAGGGTGTTTGAGAAAGTATCGAGACAATTCCAGCGTATTTTCGGTAAATGGGTATTCATGGAATGCTGATGTCGTATCTAATGGAACGGATGCTTATTTTATTGGAAGGACAAGTTCATGGGGCTGGGCGACATGGAAAGACAGATGGAAACTCTACCAGCAGGATTATAAGATTTTAGGACGAATACGAAAAGATTCGGAAAAAAGCAGGGCATTTGACGTATGGGGGCAGGATCTGGAAGGCCATTTACTGGGAAATGTCTATGGGGAATGTGATTCATGGGCGGTATTTTGGGCGCTAAAGTGTATTGAACAGGGAGGCTTTTGTCCTACGCCGTATGATTCATTAATTGAAAATGTTGGTTTTGATGGAACAGGAGTACATTGTGGCAGTATGGATATTGACACCCGGATGCGGGAATGGAATGACAGAAGGACAATCGCGCTGCCAGATAAAGTAGAATTTCCTGAAAATTATGAAATTGCTTTTTCAGAGTGGTTTCACTGGACACCATGGGTCATGAAATTGGCTTGTTACAACAAAATCTTACTTCAATGGAATAACCTTCTCCGCAGAGAAATCGCTATTTCTGAATATTTTATAAAACGAAATATTGATAGCATTGCAGTGTGGGGAAGAGGAGAGCTATGTAAGTCACTGTTATTTGAACTGAAAGAGTGGGTACAGATAAATTATATTATTGAAACTAATCCCATCAATGGACAGTATGAAAATATTTCTGTAATCAGACCAGATGAGATACCTGATAAGATTCAAGTTATAGTTGTTATTCCAACATACGATATGAGAAGGATACAAAGCAAAGTGAAAAAGGATAACGGCGTTGCGTTGATCGGTATAGATGAAATATTAAAAGAGCTGGATTGCAGGTAGCGCATGGAATTAAGGAGCAGAAGCATGTATGTAAACAATGACATTGATTATATGAAATTTTTAAAACATAAGAGAGTGATTTTATTTGGAGCAGGTAAAGAGGGCGAGAAAGCTTTTCACAAACTAAGACAGAAGAATATTGAAGTGGCAGCGTTTTGTGATAATGATAAAAATAAACAAAATCGAATATTGATGGGGATAGAGGTCCTTTCAGTGAATGAACTCGTTAATGTAAACGACAATGACATTATGATTGTAATATGCAGTGCTTCTGAGAGGATCATTAAACAACAGCTGCTGGAATATAGTATCAATAATTTTATTTCTGTATCACAGATTGATTTTGGAGGAGGAGAAGAATATTATGATGAACAATATTTTGAATGGCAGAAGAAGATGGGAGTGTTTGGCGGAAGGATAAAAGCAGAAATGTTCAAACCATATATAAAGCCAGATATGACAGTCGTTGAATTTGGAGGAGGTGGAGGATATCTGCTCAACAATATTGATGCTAAGGAAAAGATTAATATTGAGGTAAATGCTTCAGCAAGGACAGAAGCAGAGAAAATGGGAATAAAGTGTGTGAAATGTATAGGAGATATTGAAGACGATTATGCAGATGTCATAATTTCAACAAGCGTATTGGAGCATGTGGAGAATCCTTTTGAAGTTTTAAGAGAACTGCACAGCAAATTGAAAGACAATGGAAAAATAATCTTTCATGTTCCAAATGAGTCGTGTGATACCGAGTATAGCAGGAGCGAAGTAAACAATCACTTATATACATGGAATTGTCTCACAATCGGAAATTTGTTTAAAGCTGCAGGGTATTTTGTGTACTCCGTCCAAAAAATACAGGAGGTATGGCCTAAGAATTATTTCGAGATTGAACATCAGGTGAGTTCGGAAATTTTCCAGGCAATTTGTGAGATAGGTGGAAAAGCATTTGATGAGAACAGATGCCTTATTGTTGCATTTAAATGAAATAATGTAGGCAGCGATATGCGCGTAAAAGATTTGTGATTTGCAAGATCAGTGGAGAAAGTAGTTATGAAAAAAATACTGTGGGTATGCAATACAATGCTGCCTGAACTTTTTGGCAGATTTCACACATATAATGTAAAAGAGGGCTGGCTGGTCGGAATATCTAATGAAATAAGAAAGCAGCGTGATATAGAATTTCATTATGCATGTCCGCAGACGAAAGAAAAACGGATTGTTAATATAAAGAAAGGTTCAATCAGCTTTCATTGTTTTTATGCAAAGTATGACAACTTATATGCGATAGAAGATTGCATCAAGGAGCAGATCGGAAAAATACTCAGCGAGATTGAACCAGATATAATTCATATTTTTGGGACAGAGATGCCGCATGCTGCTGCCTGTGTCGAATCTGCTCAGCAAAAAGAAAAAATCATTATTTCCATACAGGGACTTGTATCGGAATATGTAAAGTATTATCTGAATGGTATTCCGCATCGGGTGTATCGGGAAGGTGTTTTTTCCAATGGCAAATATCAGACGATTCTGAGTCAGTATAAAGAATTTGGCAGGCGTGCACAAAATGAAATTAAAGCTTTAAGAGGAGTAAAACATATAATAGGCAGAACAGACTGGGACAGGGCGTGTGTTGACAGAATTAACAGAAGTTGCATATACCATTATTGCAATGAAACGTTAAGGGACTGTTTTTATGGAAAAAAGTGGGATATCGGCAAAATGAATAGATATACTATCCTCGTCAGTCAGGGAGATTATCCGATAAAAGGACTGCATAACCTATTGAATGCACTGCCGGATGTGATTGAAAAATATCCTGAAACGATGGTTTATATAGCCGGTACAGACTCTTTTTTAAAAGAAAAAAATCCTTATGGAATATATATTAGGAAAGAGATCACGCGGAAAAATTTAGGCGGATGTATACGGTTTCTTGGAATGATTGATGCGGAAACAATGTGTAGATATTTGTTAAAATCGCATGTAGCAGTAATGCCGTCCAATATCGAGAATTCCCCGAATTCTGTTGGTGAGGCGATGCTGCTGGGGACGCCGGTAGTGGCATCGTTTGTCGGTGGAATTCCGAGCATGATACAAGACGGAAAGGAAGGACTTCTATATCAGTCTGATTCTGTAAAGATGCTGTCGTACAACATATGCAGGATATTTGGAAGAGATTGTGAGACACAACAGTTGTCAGCAAATGCCAGAAAAAAAGCGGAGGTATTATATGACCGGGAAAAGAATCTACGGCAGTTATTAGCAATCTATGACTGCATGTAGAAGGGAATCATATATGAAAATAACAGTCATAACAGTTTGTTACAATAGTAAGGATTCAATAGAGAATACGATTAGGAGTGTTATCGAGCAAGGATACGAAGAGTTAGAATACATCATTATAGATGGTGGATCAACAGATGGCACAGTGGAGATTGTTCGCGGATATAACGATTATATTACATATTTTCAAAGTGAACCTGATAACGGAATATACGATGCGATGAATAAAGGGCTGCGTCATGCAACAGGGGAGGTTATTGCTTTTCTGAACAGTGATGACACATATGAACCATACACACTGAACATGGTTGCAGATTATTTTGCAACGGATACAATTGATGTTTTGGCTGGGGAGGTAAATCAGATTTGCAATGGAAAGATACTTCCTCCCAATGAATCAGACAAGGACATTGAAGAACTGCATTTTTATATGATTTACTGCCATCAAGGCATATTTATGAAAAAAAAGGTATTTGATGCGCTTGGCGGATTTAATACACAGTATAAACTGGCAGCTGACTATGAGCTGACATTACGGGCACATAATTTGGGATTTCGGTTTAAAAAGGTTGCAGATATTTTTGCAAATTTCAGTGCAGATGGGGTGAGCCAGACAAAATGTCTCGAGTGTGTAAGGGAGTTCAAGGAGATTGCCCTTGACAATACAGGGCAACACGGTGAAAAGATGACAGAGCAGATACACGCAAGAGTGAATTTTGACGTAGCATATCGGCAGGGTATTATAAACGTAGTATGTAAAGAAAAATCAAAGTTTGTAAAAAGTTTATTTGAGAATTGCAATGGTGTATATATATGGGGAACTGGCTGTATTGGCGCTCGCTTTTTGGAATTATTACTGCGTTCTGGAATTATTATTTCTGGTTTTATAGATTCTTCTTGTCAAGGGGGGAACAAGTGGAGTTTTCCAGTACTGTCTCCCGGGCAATTGCCGTCAGATGCATTTGTATGTATTGGTACTCAAACATTTGAAAGTGAGATTATCCATGAATTAGAAACCAGAAAATTTGAAAGGCGGCAGTATATTTCATATGGGGATTTTTTACAGAAAGTGTTGATGTATGGTATTAGCGGGGACGCGGATTGTAGTTTAGACGCAGGTGGTATGGAGAGAATGGGGCATGAATGTATTGATGATTGCGAATATTGATAATTGTTATGGGGCGAATCGATCTTTGCTGGACATGCTGCTTCCGCTTCGTGAACGGGGCATTGAGATTATAGTACTTGTACAGGGAAACGGGACGTTTGCCAGGGAACTTAGAAAAAGAAAGATTGTC
>ERZ808054.943-NODE-943-length-20413-cov-4.529258_pt1 | contig 20413 bp, 16 predicted proteins | sample MGYA00380201_ERZ808054 | MGnify/ENA primary metagenome ERZ808054 (study PRJEB31490, sample SAMN06133419) | mouse gut metagenome | isolation source: Z5_2 | host: mice | place: China: Chengdu | collected 2015-05 ... | reverse complement strand
TTTTTATTTTGATTACTCATCTTTTTACGCGGCATTTTATCGATCTCAGGGGAATCGGCATTGTGGATGTTAAGACTTTGTACGGTGTTCAGAGTGTCAGGGCGACTCAGAACATTGATCTGGTTATTACGCTGGAGGACTGGGATAAGGAGAAGAAGTATGACCGGCTTGGACTGGAGGAGGAATATACAGAGTATCTGGGGCTTAAGGTGGTATGCCATAACATACCGATCCGGCCGGGAAGAAATCTGGCTGTGATCTGCGAGTCAGCGGCGATCAACCACAGGCAGAAGAAAATGGGATATAATGCTGCCCAGGAGCTTTACAGGAGAGTGCAGGAGTCTTTGTGCAGAAGACGGGATGAGGAGGAAGAGGAAGGGTTTTAGTTCATCAGGTGAAATATGAATAAAATTTCAAAACTATAATAAAGATAAAGAGAGGGCTATTTATGAAGCGGTATGTTTTTGGGGTTGATATTGGCGGCACGTCTGTCAAGCTTGGTTTTTTTGACAGGGAAGGGAATCTGCTTGACAAGTGGGAGATTCCCACGAGGACCAGTGATGGGGGAAGCCGCATTTTGCCGGATGTAGCAGAAAGTATCCAGGGAAAGATTGCTGAAAAGCAGATTTCGCCGGAGGAGATTGCGGGAGTAGGAATCGGCGCGCCGGGACCTATTGACAGCAAGGGAGTGGTCTATAAAGCAGTCAATCTGGGATGGAATGTTTTTAGTATCAGGGAAAAACTGAAAGAATATTTAAAATTTCCTGTTATGGCAGGAAATGATGCCAATGTGGCAGCTTTAGGAGAAATGTGGAAGGGCGGCGGTTTAGGCAGCAGCAATCTGATCATGGTAACACTGGGCACCGGTGTGGGCGGCGGAATCATTGTTGACGGAAAGATACTTACAGGATTTACCGGAGCTGGCGGAGAGATCGGGCATATCCATGTGGAGGATTCGGAGACAGAAGTTTGCGGATGTGGCAATAAAGGATGCCTTGAGCAGTATGCCTCTGCAACCGGGATCGCAAGGCTGGCGAACAGAAGATTAATGAAGAGTGATAAAGACAGTATTCTTCGGGGACAAAGAATCTCTGCAAGGACTGTTTTTGATGCGGTAAAGGCGAAAGATGAACTGGCTATGGAAGTGGCAGAGGAGTTTGGAAGATATTTGGGAAATGGTCTTGCAGCCATTGCCTGTGTGGTGAATCCCGAAGTGATTGTGATCGGCGGCGGGGTTTCCAATGCCGGTGAGGTCTTAATGGATTACATTTGCCCATATTATGAGAAAAATGTGTTCCATGGCAGCAGGGATGTGAAATTTTCGTTAGCCACTCTCGGAAATGACGCAGGCATCTACGGTGCAGCAAAGTTGGTGCTGGACAGCAATCCATAAGTGTATGAATTAAATCAGAATAGCAGGTGTGAAATTGGAAGAGATCAGTTCATCTATCTATGAGGTATTAACGGCATATGTGCCTTGCGAGGATATCCTGTGCAATGAGCCCATGTGCAGACACACGACTTTTCGCGTGGGGGGAGAAGCACAATGCTTCATACGTATCAGCAACCGGGAACAGCTTATGAAGGTCATTCCTTATCTTCGGCAGGTGGAGACGCCGTTTTTTATCTTGGGAAACGGCAGCAATCTGTTAGTCGGGGATAAAGGTTATGAAGGCGTTATTCTGCAGGTGGGAGATAAAATGAATGCTGTCAGCGTTCAGGGAAATCAGATTATTGCTCAGGCAGGGGCCTTGCTGTCACAGGTTGCAAGGAGCGCTATGGAGCATAGTCTTACGGGGCTTGAATTTGCTTCGGGAATCCCGGGGACAATTGGCGGCGGTGTGGTGATGAATGCCGGCGCCTATGGCGGGGAAATGAAGCAGGTAGTGAAGCAGGTGACTGTACTGGATAAGCATGGCGAGATCCTGGAGCTCTCCGGGGAGGATATGGAATTTGGATACCGGACCAGTGTGATCAAAAACAGACCTTTTATCGTGCTTGAGGTATGTCTGGAGCTTGGACGGGGAGAGAGCGGGGAGATTGCACAGAAAATGAAAGAGCTTGCCGGAAAACGAAAAGAAAAACAGCCGCTGGAATATGCCAGTGCGGGAAGCACCTTTAAACGTCCGGAAGGATATTTTGCGGGTAAGCTGATCATGGATGCAGGACTCAGGGGATATTCTATTGGAGGAGCCCGGGTATCGGAGAAACATTGTGGATTTGTAATAAATACCGGAAAAGCAACCGCTGCGGATGTGGCGGAAGTTATACAGGAAGTTCAGGAGAGAGTGAAAGACAAATTTGATGTTATGCTGGAACCCGAAGTGATTTTTCTGGGTGAATTTTAAGGGAGATTATCATGCGTTTTGTGGTAGTTACAGGGATGAGCGGCGGTGGAAAGAGCATTGCCTTAAGGATGTTGGAGGATGCAGGGTTTTATTGCGTGGACAACCTTCCGGTTCCGCTCATCGAAAAATTTGTGGAGCTGATCGCGGCACCCGGAGGAGAAGTGACAAAGGTTGCACTTGGACTGGATGTGCGCACAGATCAGGCATTTGGGGATGTACAGAGAATCCTTGAGAATTTAAAAACGAATGGTTATTCCTTTGAAATATTATTTATGGAGGCAAATGACAAGACTCTTTTAAAGAGGTATAAGGAAACCAGAAGGATGCATCCGCTGTCTTTAGGCGGAAGGATAGAGGATGGAATCAACAAAGAAAGAATCATCTTAAATGACATCAGGAATAAAGCAGACTATGTGATCGATACTTCCAATCTGCTTACCAGAGAACTGAAAGAGGAGCTGGACCGTATTTTTGTACAGAATGAAGAGTATAACAGTCTGATGGTGACGATTCTTTCATTTGGTTTTAAGCATGGGATTCCGGCAGATGCTGATCTGGTTTTTGATGTGCGTTTTCTTCCCAATCCTTTTTACATTGATGAGCTGAAGTACAAGACTGGTAATGATAAAGAGGTCCAGGATTATGTCATGGGTTTTCCGGAAGCGCCTGTTTTTATAGATAAGCTGGCGGATATGGTGGAATTTTTGATCCCGAATTACATTAAGGAAGGCAAATACCAGCTGGTGATCGGGATTGGCTGCACCGGAGGGAAGCACAGAAGCGTAACTCTTGCGAACCAGCTATATCTCCGCATGAAGAATAAAGGAAGCTATGGCCTGAAGATCGCCCACCGGGATGTGGGGCAGGGCATGCCGTAAAAAACCAGGCATCAGGCGATAAATTAAAGGTGGGATAGGGATGTCATTTTCCACAAATGTAAAAGAAGAATTAGAAACGGTGGTTCCCGGTTCAAGGCACTGCCAGCTGGCGGAATTTGCGGCGATTGTTTATTTTGGCTGTGAGATCAGAAAAGGGGAAAATGGGGCGGAAGAAATAGTTATTGCTTCGGAAAATCCATTCATCACCAGAAAATACTTTACATTATTAAAAAAAACATTTATTATAAATACTGTTGTAGAAAAAATATTACAGGCAATTAAGATTTTGGATGAAAAAGGGCGGGTTCGTTCTTTTACTGAGGGAGTAGATCCGATACTGTTGAAAAACAGCTGCTGCAGAAGAGCTTTTTTGCGGGGCGCTTTTTTGTGTCTGGGTTCTATGAGCAATCCCAGTAAAAGCTATCATTTAGAGTTTGTGTGCGAATACCAGTCCTGGGCATTGCAGATCCAGCAGGTGATTGCCAGTTTCCAGATTGAAGCCAAAATTATCAGGCGCAAGAAGTATTACGTTGTATATTTGAAGGAAGGCGCTGGGATTGTTGATCTTTTAAATGTGATAGGGGCGCATCGGGCATTAATGCGGATGGAGAGCCTTCGGGTTGAAAAGGAGGTCCGCAATTCGATCAATCGCCAGGTGAACTGCGAGGCAGCCAATATCACGAAAACGGTCAACGCAGCGAATAAACAGATAGAAGATATTGAATACCTGAAAAAGCATTACGGCCTATTAAATTTACCTGAAGGACTTAGACAGATGGCTGAGGTGAGGCTTGAACATCCGGAAAGCTCTCTTATGGAGCTGGGTGAATACCTTAATCCACCGGTAGGAAAATCCGGTGTAAATCATAGATTGAGAAAACTCGGTGAATTAGCCGAAAGCTTAAGGTATAAGGAGGAGAAGTTATGATTGAAAAATCGATTACCATCCAGTTGTCGGGTGGGCTGGAAGCACGGCCAATTGCGATGCTTGTTCAAGTAGCGAGCCAGCATGAAAGCTCCGTGTACATTGAAACGGAAGGAAAGAAAGTAAACGCTAAGAGTATCATGGGGATGATGAGTCTGGCACTTGGATCAGGCGAGTCCGTAAAGGTCATTGCAAACGGAAGTGACGAAGAAGCAGCAATGAAGGACATCGAGGAATATTTAAGCGGAAAGAAGCAATGACGTTTATTAACAGAATCATGAGAGAGCAAAGCAAAAGGCTTTGCTCTTTTTGGACAGAAAGGAAACTAAGTCTATGCCCAGAAAGAGAATGCTTTTTATTTATAATCCCAGGGCGGGCAAAGAAAAGATCCGGAGTAATCTTTTGGATATCATTGATATTTTTACCAAGGCGGATTACGAGGTTACGGCTTATCCTACTCAGGCAAAAGGGGATGGTCTTTTAGCCGTAAAGGAAAGACGTATGGACAGATATGATCTGGTGGTCTGCGCCGGAGGCGACGGTACGCTGGACGAGGTAGTTACCGGGATGATGCAATGTGACGAGCGTATCCATGTCGGTTATGTTCCGGCAGGAAGCACCAATGATTTTGCAAACAGCCTGAAGATTCCAAGGAATATGATCCGTGCGGCACAGGCAATTGTTGAAGGAAAGGTGTTCCAATGTGATATAGGGGCATTCAATGATGATGTGTTTGTCTATATTGCCGCATTTGGGATTTTTACGGAAGTATCCTATGAAACCCGGCAGGATATGAAAAATGTGCTGGGGCATATGGCATACATTTTGGAGGGAATGCGCCGAATTTCCACAATTAAAGCATACCGCATGAATGTGGAAGGGGATAATTTTTCGGCGGAGGGGGAATTTCTGTTTGGCATGATCACAAACTCTACATCCGTGGGAGGGTTTAAGCGTATTACTGGAAAATATGTGGAACTGGATGACGGCGTGTTTGAAGTCACCCTGATCAAAAAACCTGTCAATGCTTTGGAACTGAACCAGATCATGACGGCATTAGTCAGCGGGAATATTAATACGGAGAGCATGTACTGTTTTAAGGCATCATCCTTGAAACTGACATCGGAAGAACCGGTAGCATGGACATTAGATGGTGAATTTGGCGGAAAGCATAAAGAAGTCGAGATCTTTAACCGGAAACAGGCGCTGGAAATTTTGGTGCCTTAGTAATTTACGTATTCCTTTTTTTGGATGAATGGGTTATAATAAATACGGTGAAATCGCTAAAAATTAAATGGAGGTAAATAAAAATGTTAGTTTCAGCAACAGAAATGCTTCAGAAAGCAAAAGCAGGCCACTATGCTGTTGGTCAGTTCAACATCAACAACCTTGAGTGGACAAAGGCAATCCTGTTAACAGCACAGGAAAACAATTCCCCTGTAATCCTTGGCGTATCTGAGGGCGCAGGAAAATACATGGGCGGATATGATGTAGTAGTTGGTATGGTGAATGGGCTGATCAAGGATCAGAATATCACAGTCCCCGTTGCCCTTCATCTGGATCACGGCAGCTATGAGCACTGCTATAAATGTATCGAAGCCGGCTTCTCATCTGTTATGTTTGACGGCTCTCATTATCCTATTGATGAGAACGTAGCTAAAACTACGGAGCTGGTTAAAGCAGCTCATGAAAAGGGAATCTCCATTGAGGCAGAGGTTGGCTCTATCGGCGGAGAGGAAGACGGTGTTATAGGCATGGGTGAATGTGCAGATCCTAAGGAATGCAAGGCAATTGCCGATCTTGGCATCGACTTTTTGGCAGCAGGTATCGGAAATATCCACGGAAAATATCCTGCTAACTGGAAGGGGTTATCTTTCGAGACTCTGGATGCGATCCAGCAGCTTACAGGAGACATGCCTTTAGTTCTTCACGGAGGTACCGGCATCCCTACAGATATGATCAAGAAAGCAATTTCTCTGGGCGTTGCCAAGATCAATGTTAATACAGAGTGCCAGCTGTCTTTCGCGGCTGCTACTCGTAAGTATATCGAAGAAGGCAAAGATCAGCAGGGTAAAGGATTTGATCCTCGTAAGCTTCTTGCTCCTGGTTTTGAAGCGATCAAGGCTACTGTTAAGGAGAAAATGGAAATATTTGGTTCTATTGATAAGGCTTGAGTCGGTCTTTAAAGGACAGATCAAAAAAGGAATTTGTAGCATAAAGGGGTGTTCTCCGGTTTGGAGAACGCCCCTTGCTTATAGTCATATATTTATGCTTTCTTCTTGTTCTAGTGCTTCTTCCTGCATCTTCTGGATTGCAGGGTCAAAGGAAAGCATAGGCTTCAGATCAGGGTCTGTCTTGGAGACTTTACGCGCCAGGTAATTTTTGGTAATGGCAAATACCGTGCCGGAAAGTGCAAGCACGCCGATCAGGTTGGGGATTGCCATTAGGGCATTTAAGGTATCTGCGATGGCCCATGCAAGGTCAAAGCTCATGGTTGCGCCGAAGGCAATGCAGACTACGAAAATAACCTTGTATATAATAGTTGCTTTTGTCCCGAATAAGTATTCACAGGACTTGGTTCCGTAGAAGGACCAGCCAAGTACGGTAGTGAAAGCGAAAAGTGAAATAGCAATGGCTACAAAGCTTCCTGCAAGTGTGCCAAGCCCTTCCGACAATGCCTCACTGACTAAGGAAGCGCCGGTGGAGGCTGTCAGGACTGCTCCTGTTTCCAGATCGATCAGACCGGAGCAAAGGACGGTAAAAGCTGTTAATGTACAGACCACGATGGTATCAAAAAACACTTCGAAAATCCCCCACATGCCCTGGACGATGGGTTCCTTTACGTTGGAAGCGGAGTGTACCATAACTGAGGAGCCAAGACCTGCCTCATTGGAGAATACACCGCGCTTAAAGCCCATAGTCATAGCCTGTTTGATCATGATGCCAACAGTGGCGCCGGCAACAGGACGAAGACCGAAAGCATTCGTGAAGATGGCGCCAAAGACTGCAGGGATGGAAGAAATGTTCAGGATCAGTACAATAATGGTGCCAAGGATATAAGCACATGCCATGAAAGGCACGATTTTTTCCGCTACGTTTCCGATTGCTTTGATACCGCCTAAAATAACCAGTGCGGCAACCACGGCAATAATAATGCCGGTAGCAATAGGCGGGATGCTGAAGGTATCCTGCATGGTGCTTGCAATCTCATGTACCTGGGTCATATTGCCGATACCGAAGGAGGCAAAGACACAGAATAAGGAAAACAGGATTGCAAGGGGCTTGGCAAGGATGCCGATTCCTTTTTTGTTTTTCAGGCCGTCCTGCAAATAATACATTGCGCCGCCGGACCATTCATCCTTGCTGTTTTTGCGGCGGTAAAAGATACCCAGCACGTTTTCGGAATAATTTGTCATCATGCCAAACAATGCGGAAAGCCACATCCAGAATACCGCGCCAGCTCCTCCGGTGATGATCGCACCGGCAACCCCGGCAATGTTTCCTACACCAATAGTGGCGGCAAGGGCAGTGGAAAGAGCCTGGAACTGGGAGATAGATGATTCTTCTTTCCCGGTATGGGCAGTGACATGCTTCTTTTTAAAGATTGCCAGAAAGGTCTCATTCATCCAGTGCCTGATCCGTGTGATCTGAAAGAATTTTAGTCCTGCCGTCATGTAAATACCGGTGCCGATGATCAGGACCAGCATCGGTATCCCCCATACTACATTGTTTATGGCGGTGTTTACGTCAGAGATAATGTTTACTACATTTTCCATAATAGTCCTCCCTTTTTCATAAGAATAATAAATCCGTAGCTTGATCATTCCCCACTATACATGATGATGAATAAAAATACAAGAAAAAATGAAAAAAAGCCCTGAAAAGGGAGGATGCCAAGTAAACTAAGTTTACTTGGCATTTATTATGAAAAAGTTATTAAATGAATCAATTACTTTGAAGTTGGCATTTATGCTTGCGTTTAAGTTGTTTGTTATCTTATAGTGTTAGTATAAGGTGGAGAAATGTCTAAAGAATGTAAAGCGAATTAAGTTTTTTTAAATTAAATATGAACAAAATATGAACGGCACTGATAGTGCATTGCAGCTGAAAATAGTGATATACTGTATGTGGTGGGAAAGATGGATAGTAAAAAAGAGAAACAAAACTTATTGATAGACTGGTTAAATAACCAGAGTCTGGGGCGTAAACTGATGTTCCTGCAGATTGTCTGCGTGATGCTGCCTCTGCTGATCACGGACAGTGCCATATGGCTGCTGATTATTAATGCGGAAAAGAAGGCAACCATACAGGAAATGAACAATGTTGCCGATTCGGTGATATATACTCTCAATGATACCATAGAGAATGCTGCTGACCTGGTGCAGAATATATACAGTAACCGATATGTGAATGAATTTATGAAGCTGGATTTTACTTCTGACCTGGATTATTATGAGAGGTACGTGAGATTTGTAAAAGACTCCTTTTATCCTGTGAGTGTCAGCAATAACCACTATAATACGGTTATTTATGGAGACAATCCGGGAATCATCAACGGAGGATATTTCAGAAGGATTGAAGAAGCTGAAGGAACACTCTGGCATCAAAAGCTCAAGAGCAGCGGCGAGGAGCTCATTGTGTTTGCGGATTATGCCAACAACGGTTTTACGAAACAAAGGATGGTATCTATAATCCGGCGGATGGACTACTACCACAAGGGGTATGAGAAGAGCGTGCTTAAGCTGGATCTGAATTATAGCGGCATATCCAGAGATATCATCAATGCAAAGTATGCAGAGACGCTTTATGTCTGTGAAGATGAGGACATTCTTTTTTCCAATGACGGGCGGGGCGGTCTGCATGTGCCTTTTATGAAAATGACAAAAGAGAACATAGACGGGGCAGGCGTTCATAAAATAATGAATGTTTATGGGAACATATGGGATGTTTATGTTATGACTCCCAAAATGGATTCCATGGCGATCCTTATGGATAACCTGCCGCTTATCCTCTGCCTGATCTGTGTTAATATTATTGTGCCTTTTGCGCTTATGCGACTTATAAATCTGTCCTTCACACAGCGTGTCAAGGAACTGGATGAGGTATTTGGCAGTGTGGATGGAGATGAGCTGAAACAGCTTCCGGGAATCAAGGGAAAGGATGAGATCAGTGCGCTGATGGCAAGCTATAATAAGATGGCGCAGCGGATGAATGAGCTGATCCAGACGGTATATAAGAACAGGTTAAAGAGCCAGGAGATGGATATTGCAAGACAGAAGGCAGAGCTTTTGGTATTGCGCAGCCAGATCAATCCCCATTTTCTGTTCAATGCCCTAGAAAGCATCAGGATGCATAGCGTGATCAAGAAAGAATTTGAAACGGCGGATATGGTGCAGAAGCTTGCCTTGATGGAGCGCCAGAACGTGGAGCTTGGCAATGATTTTGTCCGCATCAGGGATGAGCTTGGATTTATTGAAGCATATCTGGAGCTTCAGAAATATCGTTTTGGAGAAAGACTTACCTATGAGATCAGCGTGGAGGAGGATTGCAAGGATTACTGGCTTCCAAAGCTTACTCTTGTAACCTTTGTGGAAAATGCCTGTGTACATGGAATGGAGAACAAGACGGCAGCAAGCTGGGTATTTGTCCGGGTGTATAAGGAAAAGGGCGAGCTGGTTATGGAAGTGGAAGACACAGGCAGCGGAATGCCCGAGGAGAAATGCAGACAGTTCGTGGAAGAAATGACTCATGTAAAAATAGAGATGCTGAAAGAAAAACGTCATGTGGGGATATTGAATGTTGCATTGCGCCTTCGGCTGGCTACGGACAATAAGGTCCGTTTCGAGATAAGCAGTGAGATCGGGGTGGGCACGATGGTGGTTGTCAGCATTCCTCTGGATGTGGCAGAGCAAATATATAAGTAAGAGGGGTAGGAAATGATGCTGAAGGTATTGCTTGCAGATGATGAGCCGTTTATTTTGCAGGGGATGGCTGTGATCATTGATTGGAACAGGGAAGGATTTGAAATTGCAGGAAAAGTGTCCAATGGTCTGGAAGCTTTGGAGGTTTTGAGGAAAGAAAAGATCGATCTGGTGATTGCGGATATCAAGATGCCGGAGATGACAGGGCTGGAGCTTATGGAAACGGTCCGTCAGGAAAAGGTTTCGGATGCGTATTTTGTGGTGCTTAGCGGTTACAGTGATTTTGAGTATGCACGGAAGGCTTTGCAGAACGACTGTCTGGATTACATTTTAAAGCCGGTAGGACAGGAGGAGCTTATCAGAGTGCTGAGGAAGGTCAGGGAAATTTACGAGACCAGCAGCAGGAAGCGAGAGGACGATTCCGTGATGGAACGCGAGGCCTTCGCAAGAAATATGATTCCTATCTGTCACGGAAGATATCGTCCTGATAACATTGAATATGTCAAAAAGTATCTGGGAGAGGGGAAAAGCTTCCGGTATATCAGTGTGGAGCTGGACGGAGGACATAAGGAAATCAGCCGTCTGACAGAAAAAGAAAAGAGAAAGCTGCAAAAGGAGCTTTATCAAAAATGTATTTTGCTATTTCCAGAGCGGGAATATTTATGCATTCTTGACGCATCCATTAGGGAAGAAGTTTATAATGTAGGTATCATTTACATTGAAGGTCTTAATAATGCATCGGGAGGAATGTCGGAGCAGGAGCATTTGGAGAGGCGCCAAAAGGAATTGAAAAAAAGTGTGGGATTTCCTATTGTGGTCATAATAGGGAGCAGTGTTGCTGTGATTGAGGAAATTTCTGATTCCTACAGGTCAGTGTTGCTGGCGCATTCTTTAAGAGGTTTTGATATAGGGGAAGGGGATAACTGGAGCCTGTCGGAAAACCTTTTGGACAGGCAGCTTGTGGATTCACTGGTCCGGGCGGTAAAACTTAACGATAAAGAAGGCATCAGGAGCGGCTATGAAGCTCTTTTTCAGGGAATGGAGGAGATGATGGATGCACGTATGGTAAATATGGTGGTCAATCATCTTATGTTTGAATTTCTCCATCTGGCACAGGAACAGGATGAGAATATTGACCAGAAGGTGTTTCGGTTTATCAATGAGAGCGCTGTTGGAAAAATGAACAGAAATGACGGAGCAGATATGGTTCAGATTCTTTCGGAGTATGGCGATTATCTGATGCAGCTCCGTTCTCATCAAAGCGGGGAGATCCTGCAGCAGATTGAGGAAGATATAAGGGCACATTTCAGGGAAAATCTGACATTGAAGGATATGGGGAAAAAGTATTTTATCAATTCCGCATACCTTGGCCAGACCTTCAAAAAGCAGTATGGGGAATCCTTTAAAGATTATCTGAACCGGGTGCGGATCGAGGCTGCGGAAGAGCTGCTTTTATGCTCTAATAAAAAGATTTATGAGATAGCGGAGGAAGTAGGTTATAAGGACATGGACTATTTTATCAATAAATTTATTGCCTTAAAGGGTTGTACGCCAGCAAAATTCCGAAGACAGGTAAAATAATATAGGCAGTTTGACGAAAAGACCCGACAAAGTATAGAATGCGTTGTGCAACTATACTTTGTCGGGGTTTTTTATATATTTTGTCAGGTTGAAGAATTATTAAAATTTTTTAAACTTAATATATAAACAATAAAGTTTTTGTAAAGGAGGATAAAAATGAAAAAGAAAGTAGTATCAATGTTGCTTGCACTTACCATGATTGCTTCGGCTTTAGCTGGATGCGGCAGCAAAGACACAGGCGCTTCTTCGGATGCGGGAACAGAGGCAGGAACTGAAAGCAGTGCATCAGGTACAGAGAGCTCCGGGGCTGAGGACGCATCGGACGGACCTCAGGAAGTAACTGATTTTACAATGTTTATCACCATGCCCGGTTCTGAGATCAACAGTGATAACGAGATTGCACAGATGATCGCTGACAAATGGGGTGTAAAGATCAAAGAGACATGGCTTACCGGACAGACTGCTGCTGAAGCTACAGGCACTTTGATCGCCAGCGGCGAGTATCCTGATTTTGTTGATACAGATGACATGAGCCAGTTGGTGGATGCAGAGGCGCTGATTCCTTTGGATGATTACATAGACCAGTATCCTGAATTCAGAGATACATGGTTTACACAGGAAGAGTGGGATAAATTCCGCCAGCCTGACGGGCATATTTACTGGATCAATCCTTTTGGAAATACCATGGGCGAGAGCACAACGACTACCCACAATGACGAAGCATTTTGGATCCAGGTGAGAGTTCTTGAGTGGGCAGGATATCCGGATATTCAGACCATGGATGATTATTTCAAGGTTCTGGAAGACTATATGGCAGCAAACCCGACGATGGAAGACGGAACACAGAATATTGCTTATACCATTTTGTGTGAAGACTGGAGATACTTCTGTCTGGAAAATGCAGGGCAGTTCCTGGCAGGTCATCCCAATGATGGTTCTGTATTAGTGGATTCAGAAACACTTACAATCGGAGATTACAATACTTCCGAGGATACAAAGAAATACCTTCAGAAACTGAATGAGGAATATAATAAAGGATTTGTTGATCCTGAAAGTTTTACTCAGACCTATGACGAGTATATCGCAAAGCTTTCCACAGGCCGCGTGCTTGGTATGGTGGATCAGTGGTGGGATTTTGCATACACTGTAAATGATGTATTTAAGCAACAGGGGTTGGACGCTAAGGGATGCAACTATGTGCCTCTTGGACTGACTACCGAAGCAGGTATGGAGAACAGATGGCATACATATGATGATACTGTAAACCAGGCATCCGGTGTTGCAATTTCCGTTGATTGCAAGGATCCTGATAAGGCATTTAAGTTTATCGTTGACTGCGCTATGGATCAGGAGCTCCATGACCTGAGATACTGGGGTGTTGAAGGCGTTGATTATCAGGTAGACGAAAACGGTTTATTCTACAGGACAGACGAGCAGAGGATGCAGTGGGCTGATACTTCTTATCAGGCATCCCACCGTTGCCAGTATTCCTATCTGCCTCAGTGGGGCGGCACCAGCCGTGACGGCAAGAATGCCAATAAGCCCGAAGAGCAGCCTTCTGAGTTCCAGAATGATATGGCACAGCCTCTTAAGGACTGCCTTGCGGCATATGGCGCAGACAACTATGTAGATATGATCGGTTCTGTTGTGGAGACAAACGGTCCATGGTTCCCGATGTACAGTTATTCCAATAACTTTACTACAGAAACTCCCGGCGGTGTTGCATGGGCAAAGATGGGTGAGATCAAGCATGAATATCTTCCCAAGGTAGTTATGGCATCCGATTTTGATGCGGCATGGGAAGAATATATGGGGGTTTACAGTGACTGCAAGCCGGAAGATTTCCTCAGTGAAATGCAGGCAATACTGGATACTTTCAAATAAAGCGGCGGACTGAAACTGTAATAATATGAAGTAACCAAAAGGCAGTGATAGGCATTCCCATAAAACTATTGCTGCCTTTTACCTGTAAGAGAGGAGGATACAATGGCACGGGTAAAGACAAACGCAAAAAAGAATCAAAAAATAACCTGGAAAGAGATCAAGAGACAGAAATCGCTTCTCATCATTGCTTTTTTCGTAACTGTCTATGGCATCGTATTTTATTACTGGCCTTTGACCGGATGGATCATGGCTTTTCAGAATTATAAACCCAAGAATGGCATTTTGGGTTCCCAGTTTGTAGGACTGGATAAATTCAAATTTTTATTTGAAGACGCTACTTTTATCAGGGCGGTCAGGAACACCTTCTGCATGGGGGCGCTGAATCTGCTGACAACTACCATCATGGCAATTTTGTTTGCGGTATTGCTGAATGAAATCCATTCGTCCATCGCCAAAAAAACGGTACAGACGATTTCTTATATGCCACACTTTCTTTCCTGGATCATTGTTACCGGTATCCTGCATGACGCGCTTTCCAGCACAGGTATCGTCAATGATCTGCTGATGAGGTTCCATATTATTGACCAGGCGATCAATTTTTTTGCCTATCCTAAATTTTTCTGGCCTATTGTGGCGTTTGCCAACTGCTGGAAAGAGACGGGCTGGAATGCGATCATCTATCTGGCAGCGATTACAGCCATAGATCCTTGCCTATATGAAGCTGCTTCCATAGACGGTGCAAGCAGGCTGCAGAAGATCCGTTACATAACACTTCCGAGTATCAAACCTACAATCATGATCCTGCTTCTTATGAATATTGGCAACGTGTTAAATGCCGGGTTCGAAGTACAATATCTGTTAGGAAACGGTTTGGTTCAGAAGGTATCCCAGACCATTGACATCTATGTTTTGAACTGGGGTATCAGCCAAAATGACTTTTCCCTTGGTACTGCAGCAGGTATTTTTAAGAGTGCGGTCAGTATTGCCCTTATTGTGATCTGTAACCAGATGGCAAAGCGTGCCGGTGAAGAGCGGTTGTTCTAGGAGGTGGATGAAATGGAAAAAAAGAAAATAAAAAGCTCCAGGGAAAGCAAGATATTTACCATAATCAATGCAATCTTTATGATTTCCTTTGTGGTCATAACGCTGTATCCGGTTCTTAACACGGTTGCAATCTCCTTTAATGACGGCATTGACGCGGTACGGGGCGGCATTTATTTGTGGCCCAGAAAGTTTGCCATAAAGAACTATCAGACTGTGCTTGCCATGGAAAACCTTGTCACTGGTGCGAAGATCACAGTATTAAGAACGGTGCTGGGAACAGCTTCTGCGCTGATCGTGAATGCTTTACTGGCCTATGTGGTCAGCCGTAAGAGGTTTATGTTCAGATCCCAGCTTTCTCTTTTCTGGGTGATCACAATGTATGTAAATGGCGGTCTGATCCCGGTTTTCTTATTATATAGAAATTTGGGTCTTACCGGTACATTCTGGGTATATGTGGTTCCCGGCATGGTAAGTGCATGGAACATGCTGGTGCTTAGGACCTATATGCAGGGGCTTCCGGACAGTCTTGAGGAATCTGCACAGCTTGACGGCGCAGGTTACATGACAATCTTTTTTAAGATCATTTCTCCGTTGTGCAAGCCAGTATATGCTACAGTGGTGCTGTTTGTTGCTGTAGGGCAGTGGAACTCCTGGTTTGATGCTATGTTGTACAACAGGATGAAGACGGAATACACCACATTGCAGTATGAGCTGATGAAGCTGCTTTCTTCGGTAATGCAGCAAAGCGGCAGCGCGGCGGCAGCCAGCGAGCGGGGGGCAGCGGCAGCAATCACACCGCTTACCATACGTGCAGCGGCTACAGTGGTAACTATGCTGCCAATCATTTGTTTATATCCTTTTCTTCAAAGGTATTTTGTTACCGGTCTTACCATCGGCGGTGTAAAAGAATAAGAAAGCATTACGCTTATAAAAGGAGGATGCCAAGTAAACGAAGTTTACTTGGCATTTATTATGAAAAAGATATGAAAAAGTCAATTACCTCAAAACGGTTGTTTTAGCTTGTGTTCATATTATATTTTATGATATTAGTATAAGAGAAAGAAATGTCTAAAGAATGTAAAGTAAATTAATTTTTGTGTTTAATTGTGAACAAAATATGAACAGTGAAAATAAGGGGTTCATCCCTGCTCTCCTTTCTGGCTTGTCGTCAGCTCCTCTTTCCGGTATTGTCCTGGGGAAATCCCCAGATGTTTGCGAAATTGTCGGCAAAAATGTTCCGTGTTATTATATCCGCACTGCTCTGCAATCTCAGTAATGCTCTGGGTGGTACAGACTAAAAGATCCCTGGCCTTTAACAGGCGGAAATGAATCACATCATCCATGCAGGATATGTGGAATTTTTGCTTGTAAAGAAGCTGAAGATGTCCGGTGCTGATATGAAGCTCCCTGGCGATATCGGAAATATTCCATGGGAGCTGCGGGGCAGTGGAAATCCTTCTGCGCAAAGAAAGAAGTTCGTAGTCGTGGAAGGAGGCGGGTGTATTTAAAAGATCATCATGGAGCTTGCCAAACAGGATCCGAAGTAATTGTGAAATAACAAAATCTGTTTGAAAGGAATCTGAATTGCGGTGCTTTTGTTCTGCGTCTCGTTGTTCCGTGATAATACCGGTATTCTGATAAGGCAGAGTGGAGCTAAGCATTTGGGAAGCTTCCCATGTGAGGAGCTGGAACAGGTTGCGGCAGTATTCCGGGTCAGAGACCAGGAAAGGGGAAGCCAACTGGGGGAAGCTTTTTACAAAAGACTCATTCGAGGTAAAACGCAGCCAGTGGTTCCCATAAGGCTTTTCGGCGGCACTATACCAGATCGGGCAGCCAGGGGGATATAAAATTGCCGAATGGGCAGGATACTCGGAAACCGTCTCGTTGACACGGAATAATGCGGGAGTGGTGGTAATGACCAGCAAGTAGCTGCCGAATCCTTCCGGCACATCATAGATAAATTCTTTCGGATGTATGGCATCATATCCAATGTAATAAAGCTGGTTCATGTTTTCCCCCATCAATCAGTAAAATATGAGAATCAATCAATTTTATATTAGTATTATCTATTGCAAAAAAAATGTCAACATAGTATGTTGATAAAAAAGAGAGAGGAGTAATAAAAGATGAAATATCAAAACCCAGTTATAACAGGATTTTATCCAGATCCCAGTATCTGCAGAGTTGGAGATGACTTTTACCTTGTAAACAGCACCTTTGAATTTTTCCCGGCGGTGGTGGTATCCCACAGCAGGGATCTGGTGCACTGGAAGCAGATCGGGCACTGCATCAATAGAAATTCCCAGTTGAAATTGTTTGAAGGGAATATGAACAATTCGGGTATTTTTGCGCCCACGATCCGGTATCATGATGGGATTTTTTATATGGTAGTTACTAATGTGTCGGACCATCCGGATGGGAGTGGAAATTTTTATGTGTGGACAAAAGACCCTGCCGGTGAATGGTCTGATCCTGTTTTTCTGAACACACCGGGCATTGACCCTTCGTTTTTCTTTGATGATGACGGGAAGGTCTATTATACCGGAACAGGCAGCCCGGAGATTTATTTGAGGGAGGTAGATCTGGAGCAGGGCAGACTGACAGGCGAGGCTGTCAAGCTGTGGGCAGGCACTGGCGGAGCTTATCCTGAAGGTCCGCATATATATAAAAAGGATGGCTGGTATTACCTTTTGATTTCGGAAGGAGGCACGGAACGCTGCCATATGCTGACAATGGCGCGGAGCAAAAATGTGAAGGGTCCTTATGAGGCTTGTCCGCATAATCCGGTGATGTCAAACAGGAGCCTGAGATTCCCGATCGAGGCGACTGGTCACGCAGATCTGGTGGAAGACCAGAATGGCAATTGGTGGGCAGTCTGCCTGGGAACCAGACCGTTCAGTTATCCGCCGAAGCATAATCTGGGCAGGGAAACCATGCTGGTGCCGGTAGACTGGAGCGGAGAATGGCCGGTGTTCGGAGACTGCGGGAAGGTGTTAGAGGAATTTGAGACAGACAAGCTGCCGGAAAGCGCCGGGGAGGCGGATGCTTCGGAAAATTCCTATGTGGATGATTTCTCTTCGGAAACCATGGATCTGGGATGGAACTATATCTATAACCCGGACTGGTCCTTGTATGAAAGAACAGGGCATGGGCTTTGTCTGCATGGAAACGAAAAGAGCCTGAAGGATGCAGAAGTGATTGCGTGGATCGGCAGACGGCAGAAACACCATGTAAGCGAAACAAAAGTTACACTGGAATTCCCATGCTGTCAGGATGGTGAAGAAGCCGGGATGACTATTTTTATGAATAACAGGCACCATTATGAAGCCGCACTGACATGGAAAGAGGGCAGGAGAAAACTGATCTTCCGCAGGCAGATCGGTTCCCTTGAAAAGGTGGAGTGCGAGCTGGATTATGATAAGGATAAAATTGTCATAAAATTGGAATCTGACCTGGAGTCTTACCGGTTCAGTTATTTAAATGCAGAGGGAAAATGGGAGAAGCTGGGAGAAGGGGAAGTGCAGTATCTGACCACTGAGGTAGGAGGACATTTTACCGGGAATTATGTCGGGCTTTATAGCTGTGGGAATGGGAAGAAATGTCAGACGGCAGCTTTGTTTACGGATTTTTCCTATGAGGGAAGAAGGTCAGAGGAGTTTTTGAAATAAAAATTGGGAGAAGCAATGGAAGAAGGAGTGGTAAAGATGGAGAGATGGACACAATGCTGGTTAGCATATCATCCCATAGATGGAAAAGAAAATATTTCATTGCTGGAGAATGTCAGAGTAGTTGATTTTCAGGAAAAGCAGCAGATCATCCGGAATGCGGTGTCAGAGCTTCAAAACGGAATAAAGGGTATGCTGGGGGCCGAGGTAAAGGTAATCCGGGATGGGGAACTTCGAAGCGGTGTTTTGATCAGCCGCAATCCGAAGATGGGAGCGGAAAGCTATCATATAAAAGAAGCAGGAGGAATCGTGCATTTGCAGGCTTCTGATGAGACAGGCGTTTTGTATGGTGTTTTTCATCTTCTGCGATTGATTGCCATGGGAGAATTACTGAGAGAGACAGACATTGCCTGTAAACCGGACGCGCCCCTTAGAATGTATGACCATTGGGATAATATGGACGGAAGCATTGAAAGAGGATATTCAGGAGATTCCTTCTTTTTCAGAGATGAGCAAGTTCTGGTGGATCAGAGGACGAAGGATTATTGCCGCCTGGTTTCCAGTGTGGGTATTAATGGAGTTGTCATCAATAATGTGAATGTCGGAGGCGCAGCTACCTGGTTAATTACCGACAGATATCTTGGTCAGTTGAAAAAGATGGCGGAGCTTTTTGGTTCCTATGGAATCCGGTTGTTTTTGAGCCTGAATTTTGCAGCGCCGATAGATCTGGGCGGACCGGACAGCGCAGATCCCTTTGACCCTGAGGTAATCAGATGGTGGAAAAAAGCAATTGCAAAGGTTTATGAAGCTATTCCTGAACTGGGCGGATTTCTGGTGAAAGCAGATTCCGAAGGACGTCCCGGTCCTTTTACCTATGGGAGGACTCAGGCGGATGGGGCGAATATGCTTGCGGATATTTTAAAGCCCTATGGGGGAATTTTGATCTGGCGTTGTTTTGTCTATAATTGCAGGCAGGACTGGCGCGATTATAAGACGGACCGGGCCTGTGCAGCTTATGATAATTTTATAGGAACAGATGGGGATTATCATGAAAACGTGATCCTGCAGATTAAAAACGGTCCCATGGACTTTCAGATCCGTGAACCTGTTTCACCGCTTTTCGGAGGACTGAAAAAGACGAACCAGATGCTGGAGGTACAGATAGCACAAGAATATACCGGTCACCAGATTGATGTATGTTATCTGATCCCCATGTTTAAGGAAGTGCTGGATTTTAATACCTGTTGTCAGGGCGAAAAAAGCAAGGTTGCAGATATCATCAGCGGGCGGGCGATGAAAAACCAAAATGCCGGTATCTGTGCGGTATGTAATACCGGAAATGATGAGAACTGGACTGGAAATTATCTGGCGGCAGCCAACCTTTACGGTTTTGGGCGGCTGGCATACGATATGGCATTATCTTCGGAAAAAATTGCGGAAGAATGGATACGGCTTACTATTTCCAATGACAAGAAAGTGGTGGAAAAGGTAAAAAAGATTCTGCTGGGTTCAAGAGAGACTTACGAAAAATATACCAGTCCCCTTGGAATAGGCTGGATGGTAAATCCCATGGGGCATTACGGACCAAGTGTGGACGGATACGAATATTCCCGCTGGGGAACCTATCACCGGGCAGACTGGCAAGGACTGGGAGTAGACCGGACGGATCAGGGAACAGGATATGCACAGCAATATAACGAGCCAAATGCTTCCATGTATAATTCTGCAGAATCCTGTCCGGAAGAATTACTTTTATTTTTCCATCATTTGCCCTATCAATACAAATTGAAATCAGGGAAAACGATCATACAGCATATTTACGACACCCACTTTGAGGGTGTGGAGGAAGTGGAGAAGATGATCGGTTTGTGGAAGGATCTGGAAGGGGAAATTGAGGAAACGGTTTTTGAAAATGTGAGGAAACGGTTTGAAATGCAGCTTGAAAATTCCAGAGAATGGAGAGATCAGGTAAATTCTTATTTTTATAGAAAAAGCGGGATAGGGGACGAAAAAGGACGCAAAATTTACTAGATCTGTAAGAACAGGAGAATGGCATGAAAGAATGCAGAATTTACAAAATGAATGAAGAGTCGGAGGTGTGTTTCCAAAACCGCGTGGATTATTGTATCGGAACGGGAAGGATGGGGCTTGCCCTGCAGCAGGAATA
>ERZ808054.941-NODE-941-length-20469-cov-4.285553_pt1 | contig 20469 bp, 19 predicted proteins | sample MGYA00380201_ERZ808054 | MGnify/ENA primary metagenome ERZ808054 (study PRJEB31490, sample SAMN06133419) | mouse gut metagenome | isolation source: Z5_2 | host: mice | place: China: Chengdu | collected 2015-05 ... | reverse complement strand
TGATGCAGCTAACGGACGAATTTTATCCGCTTCTTACCAACCATGGCAATACCATTGAACTGCAGGCTGAAGATAATCTGACGGTTTTCGGAGACTCGGTCAAGCTGGCGCGTGTTTTTAACAATATCCTGAAAAATGCCATTTCATACAGCTACCCCAACACCCCCATCAAGGTCTGGGCAGGAAAGCGGGAAAAGGATATCGTTATCTGCTTTATGAACCAGGGCAAGACCATCCCTGCCGAAAAACTAAATGCCATTTTTGAGAAATTTTTCCGTATGGATGAGGCGCGGAACACCAATACCGGCGGTGCCGGTTTAGGGCTTGCCATCGCAAAAGAAATTGTCACATTACACGGCGGCACGATCAACGCCTCCAGCGAGGACGAAACAACCACCTTTACCGTGACGCTGCCCATTTATTAACCTGTTTCTTAACGATTCTTAAAAAAATCTTAGGACTATTTCAATTTCAAATTAAACACATTCATTTCTCCTTAAGTTAGTATTTATTACAGACGGTGCAATGATGCCGCATGTTATAAATACTGATTTAAGGAGGTTTCTTTATGAAAATGTCAGATATACAAAATACAAATTTACCCAGGATTGCCGTTCTTTTCGGCGGCAATTCTTCCGAATACCAGGTTTCCTTATCTTCCGGGTCGGCAATCCTGCGCGCCATTGATACAGCGAAATTCATGCCTGTTCCCATCGGTATCACAAAGGAAGGCCGCTGGTTTCTTTACACCGGAGATTATGAAAAAATTGCTGCAGACCGCTGGCAGCATTCTGATCAGTGCTATCCTGTATGCTTTTCTGCGGACCAGTCTTCCCACGGTTTTCTGATATCCGCTTCTTCCGATATGGAACAGCCGCCACGCCTTATTCCTTTATCCATGCGCGCAGTCATTCCTGTCCTTCATGGAAAAAACGGAGAAGACGGAACGGTACAGGGACTATTTGCCTTACTTGGCATCCCTGTGATCGGCTGCGGTATCCTCAGTTCCTCTCTTTGCATGGACAAGGAGCGTGCCCACCAGATTGCGGAAACCTTAGGCATATCCGTTCCCGCGTCCGTCACCGCCTATGCAAATCTGCCGGAAGAATCCTTTTACCGGGCGGCGGAGAGCTTAGGCTATCCGCTCTTTGTCAAACCGGTAAAGGCAGGCTCCTCCTTCGGTATCACCTGCGTCAGGGAAAAGGAACAGCTTCTCCCCGCAATAAAGGAAGCTCTTTTGTACGATAACCGGGTGATCCTGGAAGAAAAAATTGAAGGCTTTGAAGTAGGCTGCGCTGTGATGGGCAGAAATTCTGACTCTGCCCAGAATCTGGTCATTGGCGATGTGGACGAGATCGAACTGGCCGACGGATTTTTTGACTATACCGAAAAATATACATTAAAAACCTCCAAGATCCACGTACCGGCAAGAATCACCGCCGAAAAAGCGCACGAGGTCAAACGTATTGCCGCCAAGCTTTATCTTGGTCTTGATTGTGACTATTTTGCCCGGGTAGACTTGTTTCTTACCCCCGAAGGCAAAATTTACTTTAACGAGGTCAATACCATTCCCGGCTTTACATCCCATAGCAGGTATCCGGGCATGATGAAAAGCCGCGGGATCGATTTCCACACCCTGGTCAACCGATTGATTGAAATGGAGGTATCCGATGACAACTCAGACAAATGAGCGCTCCCCCTATTTCCCGGCTTCCGCGGTTTACGAGCATTTAACCTTTACCACAAAAGATATTGCCACCGGAAGCCTGATTCTGGTCAACCGCCAGCATCCGGTCCAGGCTGACCTGCCCGCCCAGGAGCTGATCGATATCAACAGCCAGCAAAGCGACCTGCTGTCACCGCATAAAGGAACCTTTGAAAATCAGCCGTCCTTTCTGAAACATCCTGTGGAAGAAATTTATCTGCAAAAACAGGCTGCCACCATGCTTTTTTCCCTGATCAAACGATCCGGCGCAGGCGGTCAGCTCACCGCTGTCAGCGGCTACCGCTCCTATGCGGAGCAGGTCTCAATCTGGGAAGATACAATTTCCAGAAACGGACTTTCTTTTGCCGAAAAATATGTGGCAGCTCCCGGCTGCAGCGAACACCAGTCCGGGCTTGCCATCGATCTGGCAAAGACTGCCTTCTCCATTGACTATATATGTCCCAGCCTCCCCAGAGAAGGCATCCTTTCTGCCTTCCTTCGGCTGGCGCCCCAGTTTGGCTTTATTTTGCGGTATCCGGAAGGAAAAGAACAGATAACACAAATTGGATATGAGCCATGGCATTTCCGGTATGTGGGCTTTCCCCACTCCATGATCATGATGCAGCAGAATCTGGTTCTCGAAGAATATCTGGAAATGCTGGAAACAGAGACTTCGCCGATGAAACCTCTTACTTATATACAGGACGGTGCCCGCATAGATATTATATACCTGTCCATGAAGAACCGGCAAAAAATTGAAGCCGATTTTTCAGATGTACTTCCCCATACCTTATCCGGAACAAACAAATCCGGCATCGTTCTCACCCGATTCCGGAGACACTAAATGGAGGTTTCCAAATGACTGAATATAAACCGGCATCCCTGCGCCAAATAAGATCGACAGCAATTGACCCTTTCCGCATGGCTGCAGCCTTTTTGATCATCGCCATACACACAGCGCCCCTTTCCTCTTTCAGCGAAACGGCAGATTTCTTCTTTTCCTACTGCTTCGCCCGGATTGCCGTACCATTTTTTCTGATGACTACAGGCTACTTTGTGCTGCCGCCGATCATCAGCAAAAAAACTTCTTCTTACAGCACCTTCTGGAAGAGCATGAAAAAAACGGCATGGATCTACCTTGCCGCCACAGTTGTTTACCTGCCTGTCAATATTTATTCCAAAAAGCTTCCTGCCCTGAAAGACCTTTTTAAGGTGCTGGTTTTTGACGGAACCTTTTATCATCTTTGGTATCTGCCTGCTGCCTTACTTGGCATGCTGTTGCTCTTTTTTCTTTCAAGAAAGCTTAACTTGCAGGTCATGTTTATCATCTGCGGAATCCTTTATCTGATCGGGCTTTTGGGGGATAGCTGGTATGGGCTTTCTGCGCTGGTACCGCCAGTAAAAGGATTTTATGATGGATTATTTGTCATCAGCTCCTATACCCGGAACGGCATTTTTTATGCGCCCATCTTCCTTTTGATGGGCGCACTGATCGCCAAACAGCGCGTCCGCAAGCATTTTGATGAGACCATGGTCTATCTGACGGGAACTTTGTTTTTCCTGCTTTTGATGCTGGGGGAAGGCTATCTCACCTATATCTTGGAATGGCAGCGTCACAACAGCATGTATCTTTTCCTGATTCCCTGCATGTTTTTTCTGTTTCATTTGCTCCTTTGCCTTCCCGGTAAAGGAAACCGCTCGCTGCGCAGGGTTACTTTGCTGATTTATCTGCTGCATCCGCTGGTGATCATTCTGGTCCGGGGCTTTGCCAAGGTAACACGCCTTTCCGCTTATTTAGTGGAAAACAGCCTGATCCACTATCTGGCTGTCTGCATCGGAAGCTTTGCACTGGCACTTTGCCTCTCACTGGCTGCTTCTTATTTACCTCAAAAATTAATACAGAAAAGAGGACTATAATGTATCAAAAAACACGCGCATGGATCGAACTGAATCTGGCTGATCTTTCCCACAATGTAGAACAGATGAAAGCCCATCTTCCGGAAGGCTGCCGCCTGATGCCCGCCGTAAAAGCAAATGCTTACGGACATGGCATGATCCCTGTATCAAAGGCATTAAACCAACTGGGGATCTATGATTTTTGTGTTGCTGCCGTTTCGGAAGGAGTCACTCTGCGGAAAGCCGGAATCGAAGGGCAGATTCTGGTGCTGGGCTATACCCACCCGGAAGCTTTCCCCCTGCTTGCAGAATATGACCTGACACAGACTGTTGTGGATGCCTCTTATGCAAAGCTTCTCGCCGATTACCCAAAAAAGCTTAAAGTGCATATCAGTGTGGATACCGGCATGCGTCGTCTGGGAGAACGGAGCGAGCATATCTCTTCCATTCTCTCTTTTTGGGAATATCAGAATCTCCAAATCACCGGTGTTTATTCCCACCTGTGTGTGGCAGACAGCTTTTCCCCTGTGGATATCCAGTTTACCCTGATGCAGTTCCAACGGTTTGATACCATCATAAATGCCCTTCGCCAAAAAGGGATCCATGGTTTTTCCACCCATATCCAGAGCAGCTATGGTTTCTTAAATTACCCGGAATTCCACTATGATTATATCCGTCCCGGCATCGCTCTTTATGGCTGCAAAAGTCTCCCCGGTGACCAGCCCAGACTGGAGCTTTCCCTGCGCCCTGTCCTTTCCCTGAAAGCAAGGCTTGGAAGCGTCAGACCGCTCCTTCCTGGCGAAAGCGCCGGTTACGGTCTTACTTATACTGCCCATAAGCCGCTTATGATCGGAACTGCTGCCATCGGTTATGCGGACGGCATCCCCCGCTCTCTTTCCGGCAAGGGCTTCGCCCTGGTCCGCGGCAGGCGTGCCCCGATCATCGGTCGGATCTGCATGGACCAGCTCCTTCTTGACGTAACGGAGATTCCCGATGCCAAACCCATGGATGAGGTGGTTTTCATCGGGGCTTCTTCCGCTGTCTTTGACGGACAAACCTATACTTCAAAAATCCATGTGGAGGAATTGGCGACGCAGGGACAGACGATCAGCAATGAAATATTAAGCTGCCTGGGAGAGCGGCTGGAACGGATCATATGCTAAATACACTGTTCCATTACTGTACTTTGAATACCATTCGTTGCAAGTATGGAGCAGCCTTCCGAAAAGGTTGGCGCTTCTCCCTGAACAGTGGTCACTTTTCCTCCTGCCTCTTCCACGATCAAAGCCCCCGCCGCAAAATCCCACGGAGCAAGGCGCAGTTCAAAAAATACTTCCGCCCTGCCTGCTGCCACACTGCACAAATCAATTGCCGCTGACCCGCTTCTTCTCACATCCAGCGCCTTTTTGAAATACTGATACGCCATATCAAACGACTGTCTGCTCAGCTCTTCGTAATAAGGCGCCGTACCGAATAATACAATCCCATTTTCCAGCGGCTGGGAGGAAACATGGATCGGCACACCATTCAAATACGCCCCTTCCCCTTTAACCGCCGTAAACATTTCATCAGAATAAGGGTTATAGACAACGCCCATATACTTTTCCCCATCTGACAAAAGCCCCACGGAAATAGCGCTCACACGGTAATCTTAGATGAAATTCGTAGTTCCGTCAATGGGATCCACGATAAAAGCATAGCCGCTGCCAATCGATGCATGGATATCCTCTTCCTCTCCCACGAAAACAGCTTCCGGCAGAATCTGCAAAAACCGTTCCTTCAAGATCTGTTGTATCTTTTTATCATATTCCGTGACAAAGTTGGCATGCCCTGCTTTTTCATCAATATGGTTCCTGCTCCTGTCCGCATGAAGGATGATTTCCCCGCACTCGCGCACAACATCTGTAATCTCCTCAAGCAGTCCTTTTGCTTCTCCGCAATTCATCTCCATAATTACCTTCGCTCCTCCTGTTTCTCCCACATTTTCCAAAATCAGCCTGCCACCATGCTGCTCCGCCACCGCCTTTGCAATGGTGAGCCCCATCCCAAAATGCATCTTTCCGCTGCGGCTCTGGTCATCCATAAAAAACTGCTCTGTGGCATGCTTTAAAGCCTCCGGTGAAAAACCACTTCCGGTATCCGATACTGCAAAAACAATCTTTTCCTTTTCTTCGTATATTTCAAGAAAAATACTGCCCTCTTCCGGTGTGCTTTCCACTGCATTGGAAAGTACGTTTAACAGCGCCCTTGTAAATAAAGATCTATCCAGTGCAACTGTCTTTCCCTCACACCGGTTATTGCATTGTAACCGGATCCGCTTTGCCGTGCAAAGACCTTTACATTGATTTTGCACCTCTTCTAAGAATAAGTCCAGCACAATCTTTTCCTTTTTCAACGGAAGGACTGCCCCTGTCTTGCTGATCTCTATCAGCATCTGCACATATTCCTGCATTTGCAGTGCACTGTTTTCAATATAATCCACACATTCCTTCTGATCTGCTTCAAGCTTCCCATCACCCAAAAGCTCCGCATTTCCCCGGACCAGCGTTAACGGCGTTTTCAAGTCGTGGGCAAGGGCTGCAATCTGATCCCTTCTTGCCTGCTCCTGCTGCCATTGCTTTTCCAACGATTCTTTTAATGCAGCACGCATTTTTTCTACCGACTCCAAAACTGCGTCAATTTCCTTGATTTCACTATGCTCTACTGTAAAGTCCAGTTCCTGCCCCTGAATTTTTCCTGTCGCGGCAAGAAGGGGCGACAGTCTTTTTTGCAACGCCCGCCCAAAGCAAAACGCCGTGCAGGCTATACTGAGCAATACGGAGAGTAACGCTCCCAGCAAAAACAGATTCTGGGGCGGCAAAAGATAACGCCGAAGCACTGGCGACCGATACTGGGGAATGATCTGATACCGCAGCACAAGGTATTCACCCGCCCTGTCGATCACCATATAAAAATTACCTTTCCCATCGGTCTTGATCCCCAGATCAGACCTACTCTCTTCCACCGCTTTCCACGCCGCTTTTTGCTCCTTAGCCGACAGATTTCCATCCTTCATACTGCCGCCTGTTGTAAAAAGAACGTACTGGCACAGATCCGGAATCATATCCCCGCTGATCTGGCTAAGCCTCTTAAGCTGGTCTGAAGCATCCTTTGCCATCAGCTCAGCATAATTAGCCGGATAAATTTCCCCTCCTGCCACCAAGGCATTAAATCCTATCAACCAGATACCTGTAACAAACAAAATTCCAATAGATAAAAAAACAAAATATTTCAAATAAAACAAACTGATTGAAATCTTTCTCTTTTTCATATTTCCCATTTATATCCAATCCCCCATACAGTTTTGATCGGTTCAAAGTTTTTCTCTTCCAACTTCATGCGGATATTTTTAATGTGGGTCGCGATGGTGGAATCGTCACTTTCACCGTCGTATCCAAAAACCTTCTCGTAAATCTGTTCCCGCGAAAAAACACAGCCCGCGTTCCGCGCCAGAAATTCGCAGATCCTGTACTCGCCCTTTGTCAAAGAAATAACCCTGCCGTCAATCATAAGCTGACTGGCAGAAAGGTTGAAGTACGCATTGCCAAAGGACATCCTTACCGTGTGCTCCCGCCGCTCTCTGCGAAGATGGGCTGCCACCCTTGCCCGCAGCTCCATGGCGCCAAAAGGCTTGCTGACATAATCATCGCCTCCGTTTTCCAGCCCCTGCACCAGATCATTCTCCTGATTTTTTGCAGTCAAAAACAGAATCGGACAGTCAACGGATTCTCTGATTTTTCTACACAAAGCATATCCATCCATTCCGGGCATCATCACATCCAGCAAGATCAGGTCATAGACTTCCAGCTTCATCTGACTGACCCTCTCCGGTTCAGAAACCAGCATCACCTGGTGTCCGTCCTTAGATAAAATTTTCCGGATCATAGCCAGAATCGCCTGATCATCATCTACCGCCAAAATATTCGCCATTTATCTGTCCGTCCTTTCTTTTAATCTTTCTCTTTTAATTTTCCCTTTCAGTCATTGCCTCTTTTTCCTTCCCAGCGGCAACACCAGATGCTGAAACCTGACGCTCCCGCCACCGTCAGTAACGCACAGATTCCTATTGCCATCTGAAATTCTTCCTTTAGAAAATCTGTTCCGCTCTCCACAAGCGCAAGAACTGTGACCAGCCTTGATGCCCAGGATGCGGGAACGAATATCCAGATTCCCTCTCCCATCCCGGTCAGGAACAAAGCGGAGATCAGGCTTTCCACAACTCCAAGCACCATGGACACGCTTTTGTCAAAGCGCAATGCCAAAAACAAATGCAAAATATACAAAAACAAGCTGCTTCCCCAAAGCGCCAAAGATGCCTTCGCATAAAAAAGAAACGCCTTATGGTGATCCTGAAAAATTGCACTTTCCGTCTTTTCCGGATATCCCATTCCAAACAAAAAAACGGCAAGGCATACAGCGCAGAATCCTAATAAGATAAGAAACAACAGCTTTCCCCAAAATGCACTTATTCTCCCGGGCGCTGCAAGCATTTCCTGACAGCCGCCCGCTGTCTGTTCCTGCTCTGAAGCCATGGCGCAAAATAATCCGATCAAAAAAGGATAACCTGCACCCAGTATCTGAAAATATGCTGCCACCTTCTCGTATTCATTCCATGGTGTATACCTGGCATACAACAAAAACAATCCGGCTGCCCCCACAGGAATTACAAGATGCATGATGCGCACTGGCAGCCGTCTGGTCTTTTGGAATTCCGCAAGCAAACTGCGCGCTAATCTCCTCATCCCCGCTCCCCCTTCCTTTTAAACCAAACACTTGTCAGCAGAGTCAGTAAAACCAGCCACAACACAGAAAGTCCAACGCCCGGCAAAATCACGCTTCTGCTTTCCAGTCCGCTTCCCGGCTCCACAGGCAGACCGTTGGGCATAATTCCAAGTACCGGGCACATCAGGCGGACAGGAATGGCAAAAGGAGCCATCCACCAGAGATCACCGTCCGCAACAGTAAAGACGGCCGCAAGGGGCAATGCAATCCCCGCAAAGACACTGGCAAACATACCAAACCGGTCACTTAAAAACAAAAGCAGCGGAATGCTCCATGCACAGGTAATGCTGAGCAGACATGCCCCCGCCAAACCGTTAACAGGCTGAACCGTTGTTCCAAATACCTTTCCTCCCAGCCATGTCCCCAAAAAAGTAACCAGATTCGAAGCTGCCATCACCAGTATACAATAAATGCTCTTTGCCACCCAGCTTTTTTCAGGTGAAATTTGCAAGGTAAAAACATGATAATAGCTTATCCTTTTATCCTTTTTCACGCAAAGATAACAAAAGACAGCCGTCATCCCCGGCAAAAGCATGGTATACCACCAATTCCATGCACCGGCAGGCAATGCGCCTCCCCTGCCATTAGTCAGTACAAACGCTAATAGCAAATTGAGAAGCGGTACCAGAAATGGAAGCTTTTTTCCAAGCGTATGGGACAGCTTTTGGTGCTCTGTTCTGATCAAATTCCACATATCACACACCTGCCCTTCTGTTTTCTTTTATGACACGCATAAACAGGGCTTCCAGATCCTCATCCGGATCCACTTCTCCGCTATACCCCAGTTTCCCCTCTGAAATGATTCCCACATGGTCGGCAATCTGCCGTACCTCCGAAAGAATATGGCTGGACAGGATCACCGTGATCCCTTTTGCCGGAAACGAGCGGATCAGTATACGAAGCTCCTCAATCCCCACCGGGTCCAGTCCGTTCACCGGCTCATCCAGAATAAGAAGCCTTGGACTGCCAAGTAATGCAATGGCTATTCCCAGCCGCTGCTTCATCCCCAGAGAAAACTGCCCTGCCCGCTTCTTCCCGGTATCCGAGAGCCGGACAGTTTCCAGCACTTCCCTGATCTGCTCACCGGAAAGCCCCAGCAGGGTTGCTCTTATTTTTAAGTTTTCGTAAGCTGTGAGATTCTCATAGACAGGAGGCGTTTCAATCAGTGCGCCAATATGGTTCAGATCGCTTCGCTGCCACGGATGACCATCAAATTCCATGCTCCCTGAGGAAGGCTTTAAGATCCCTGCAATCATCTTTAATGTTGTGGATTTTCCCGCCCCATTGGGTCCAAGCAGCGCATAAACGGAATTCTTCTTTATCTGTAAGGATACTCCGTCTACCGCTGCCTGACCCTGAAAACTTTTGCATAGATTCGTTGTTTTTAATAGAATTTCCATAACTGTTATCCCTTTCTTTTTTCTGATAAGAAAAGAATAACAGGGATTTTTGAAGATTTTATAAAGAAATTTCCGCAAATAGCAATTCCAGCCGCACAGGTAAAAGTGTTTTATAATTCACCCAGCATCTGCGCCGGATTTTCCTCCGCCTTCACATTGCCGAAAACCTTTTCAATCATACCGTCCTCATTAATCAGATATGTGGTCCTCACCACTCCCATGCTGACCCTTCCGTAATTTTTCTTTTCCTGCCAGACGTCATATGCCTGAATACAGGAAAGCTCCGGATCGGAAAGCAAGGTAAAAGGAAGCCCGTACTTTTCCTCAAATTTCTTGTGGGAAGCTACGCTGTCCTTGCTTACCCCTATCACCACCGCACCCTTTTCCAGAAACTGCGGATAAAGCCCGCCGAAATTACATGCCTGCTTTGTGCACCCCGGCGTGTTATCCTTCGGATAAAAATACAAGATCACCCTTTTACCCTTATACTCGTCCAGCGTGTGGATCGTTCCGTTTTGATCCGGCAAAGAAAATGCCGGTGCTTTCATTCCTGCCTGTAACATTTTGATTTCCTCCTGTATATTATTTCTATTTCAACACTTTCCAATAGCCAGACTTATTAGATCCTGCCCTCTCAACAAAACCGTACTTTTTAAGAGTAGAAAATCCATTATCTATTGTCGTTTTCCCAACGCTTAATTTATCTGCCAGCTCCGTCTTCGTAATGTTGGGATTATTTCTAATTTCCGCAAGTATACGCAGTTGTGTCCTATTCAAACGGAAAGTTTTCTCACTTTCCTCTACTTTATCACTCATTACATTAATCCATCTGAACGGTATCTTCACCACAATTGAATTTTCTCTAAACTCATACGCATCACGTCCATATCGTTCTGTAATTTTCGGTACACCTCTCCCTGTTTTCTCACTAATATGCAGTTGCAGAAATATTTCAGATAACTTCCTGTTAACAGGGATAGACTCTCCGGCAAAAAAGCCCTCCATCGTCTGCTCTGGTGCCAATGAACCACGTGATAATATCTCAATCCTATCTGAAAACACTGTAATCATTGGCTCATTTCCACTTACCCATTTATTATGGACAAAGGCATTTATGATTGCTTCACGAAATGCATCATTTTCAAAAAGCGGTGTCTCTTTTCTTTCAACTATTCGGTCTGTTTCATCCACCTGTATAATGTTCAAAACATCTCCATAGCGAAGGACTTCATCCAATGAATACAGAATACACTGATTGCCAAATTCTCTTATAGAATACAGATTATCTGCCTTTGATTTCCCAGAAAAAATAGCTACTCGAATCGGTATATGCGAATCATCAGAAAGAAGCTGCGCCAAAATATTATATTTTCCATCTTCTGTATACAAAGATAAATTCTTTTTAAATGTATCCAAATTCAACTTTAAACCCTTTGCCCCATAATAAATAAGCAGTTTTTCAAATGAAAGGTTCTGATAATTCGAAGGGATATTTTCTAAGGTTTTCCTTACTTGATCCAATCCTGATGTACCTCTCCTTCGCATAAGACGTCGGAATTGCTTTTGCTGCCGGTATCGTCAATAGAACCAGCCTCTTTCCTTCCATCAAGAGTTCTTCAAACCAAAAATTAACATCAGGACTAAGCCGCCTTGCCAAATAATGTTTCAATGGCTCATTTTTTACATCTTGATTATAATCAAAATTAGTTCCTTTGATTTCATGCGTTACATCATCAATACCCCATACAAAATATGCCTGCCTTTTTCCTTCATAAGCTGCACTGTTGGACAAAGCTGATATATATTCTCCTAATTCATCTGGTTTGTACCAGTTTTCTTTGAATTCAAACCATTCTCTCTCTGATTTATAATTTCGCAACTCATTAATAATATTCATTGCACTTGTACTCATATTTTATCACCCACTTTATCACCCACTTATTATACACCATGTGGGTGATAAAATGAGTAATAAAATAATAATTTCTGCAATTTTTTCCGTTTTCCTCAGGTCATAGCTTTTTTTAAGATCAGTCTGTCGCCCGCAGCCTCTCAACAATACTCTGTTTCTCCAGATTTTTAAAGCAAAAATAAAGAATCAGGACGGCAAAAAGAAGCAAAACCGGACTGCAAAGACCAAGTGGAAGCAGCGTAAAATGGAAGGTAGAAAATCCGTCTGCCGCCATCCCGCGCACGATCACTCCCACAGCCAGTGCACTGAAAATGTAGGACGCTGCCAGCGTCATTGCTGCATAATAGCCGCCCTCAAAAACCAGCATCCGGCGGAGCTGCCGTTTAGTCATGCCGATACTCTGGATCATGGCAAACTCCCTTTTTCGTGAAATGATCGCTGTCACCATACTGTTTATGAAATTCAGAATCCCTACCAGCGCAATGATGAAGCTGATCGCATATCCCATCACAGCGGAAGAACGGGTTTCCGCCTCATATTGTCCGACCATGCTCTGTCTGGAAACAATATTCATGCCGGGCGCATGATTCTGCTGATATTCTGCCAGCAATTCACCCGCTTCTTCCATGCTTTCATCCGCCACATCAAAATAATATTTTCTCAGATTGCTGTCAGGCCAGATCTCCTGAAATGTACCAGCCGGCAAGATCAAAGGCAGATCATAAGTGACGGAATCCCTTCCTGACACCATGGGATACAGGGATTTTACAACAGCCATCACCTCAAATTCCCTTCCGGCAATCCAAACCTTCTCCCCCACGGAATACGTTGACCCGATTCCAGGGCCGATTGCCAGACAATAACCGCCCTTCGCAAACTTTTCTGCGTCAAAAGCGCCTTCCAGCATGTAATCGGAGCTTACTGCTGCGTTTAAAACAATTCCGTCCGCACCGTAAATTGTATACGGACTTTTACTGCCGCCAAGTGCCAGATCATACCCTTTTTTCCATGCAGGAAATGAAGGATCATAGGACGCATAATCCTCCAGCCGTTCTTCATTATAATAGGAAGTAAGATTGTTTTTGGTTTCTTCACTTAATGCCAGTTCCTCCTGCCGGGAATAAAGCCGCCCTGTGGCTTCAACTGCTCCCATCCCTTCGATCTCATGAACCAGCTCCCCGCTGATGGTCTGGCTGGCAGGGTCATACCCATCCTCAAGGTTATTTGTAGCATCATCAATCTCATAATCGGCAACCGTCAAATCAATCAGATATTTTTCCACATCAAAGCTTACATTTTTCGCATAAAAATAACTCGTCAAAACCAGCCCTAATGTAAGGGAGCATACCACCATGACCGTCCGTTTCCGATTCCGCCACAAATTCTCCCATGCCATCCTGTGAAGGGATGCACCCCTTTTCCCTTTCTTGCTTTTCTTCCTCACACCGGCATCCGTGTCCGTATAACGCAGCGCCTCCATCGGTGACACTTTTCCGGCTAGCCGGGCAGGCAGCAGACAGGAAACAACCACTGTTATATAGGAAAATAAAGCTGCTCCCACAAAGATCATCGGATTTGCCGATACCTGCGTTTTCATCTCTTCTGCCGGTATCAGGGCGGGAACCAGCAATACCCCTAAAAGATAGCCTGCGACGAGTCCGATTGGAATACCTGTCAGGGAAAGACGGCTGCTTTGCCCATAAATCAGTTTCTTTAGCTGCTTTTTCGTCATTCCAAGCGTCTTTAATTTTCCATAAAACTGGATATCCGAAGCAACAGAAATCTGAAATACGTTAAATATGATCAAGTACCCTGCAAGAAATACCAGCACCATCCCGCCGTACATGGGAATATTTTCCATGAAAATGCTTCGCTTTATCTCTGGTGTATAGGTTATATTGGGACTGAAATCTATTTCACCAAAGCCGCAATCCTGAAGGACTGCCGCTGTCTTTCCTTCTATCTTCTCGCGATCTGAAAAAGTAATTCCCATCATCCGAAGCCCCAGAATCTGTCCATCCGCCGGAGCTTCCACATTACCGCACATCTCTCTGGCAAACTCCTCACTCACCCATGCCATACTTGCATAAACGGATAGGTTTCCCTCCCACCAGCCGCAAAGGGTAAAGGAACTGGAAGTGATCTCAGGCGAATTTCTGTCCTTTCTCCATTCCAGCGTTACCTCCTGCCCTAATTCCATAGGAATACCAAGCCGCTCTATGGTCAGCACATCCAACGCAATTTCATTTTTATTTTCCGGCATCTTCCCGGTAACCGGATATGCAAAACAATCCCTTGCATACTGGTCACTGCCATAACGGATTTCCACCTGCCGCCCGGCAAGGCTCCGGTTCTCGGCTAATCCCAGCACCATAGACCAACCATAAGATACAACCTCCGGATGTTCGGAAATCACCTTAATCTGCTCTTCTGTGATCTGCTTTGTGCTTGCATCTGCCATTGTTCCCGCCTGCCGCAGATACATCTGCGTCATATTCTTTTCCATACTCTGTGCCAGCGTAAACAACACAGTAAACATCATTGTGGTCAAAATAATAGCAAGTACCGCAACCAGATTGCGCCTTCTGTTATTCTGAAAGCTCCGTTTTGTCAATGTATTGATCATATCATCCTACCTTCCATACTCAGCCAAAAATTAATCTGCAATTTTCCCATCCTCAATCCTGATACAGCGGTCCGCCTGCTTTGCAATTTCCGGATTATGAGTGATCATCACAATAGTCTGGTCAAATTGTTTTCCGGTAAGCTTTAAAAGCCGGATCACTTCCTCGCTGGTCTTGCTGTCCAGATTGCCGGTAGGCTCATCTGCAAGAATGATTGCAGGCTTGCTGGCCAGCGCCCTTGCTATGGACACCCTCTGCTGCTGACCTCCGGAAAGTGTGCCTGGCATCTGGTAAAGCTTTTTCTCCAGCCCCAGAACCCCGACCACTTCCTCAATAAATCCGTCATCCGGCTTTTTCTCATCAAGCTGGATGGGCATGACAATGTTTTCATATACATTCAGTATCGGAACCAGATTATAATTCTGGAAAATAAAACCAATCCTCCGGCGGCGGAATACCGTCAGATCCTCATCGGAAAGCTTCCCCAATTCATATTTATCCACCTTCACGCTGCCCTGGCTTGGTCTGTCAAGACCGCCCAGCATATTGAGCAAAGTGGATTTTCCGCTGCCTGATGTTCCTGTGATCGCAACAAATTCTCCCTGATCAACAGAAATATTCACATCGTCCAAAGCCTTTACTATATTTGGCTCCCTGCCATACTGTTTCGTCAAATGCGTGGTACTTAAAATCGTCATCTTGTTTTACCTCGTTTCCTGCTTATTTGTTCCCTTTGGAATTAAGCCCATTATATCGACATGAAAAAAAGGTACAACATACAATGCAAAAACTAACATCCACAATGCAAAAATTCCTATATGTAAAAAAGCGCAGCCACTATCTCGCTGCGCTTACAAATATTTCAGGGAATGGGAATCAATATTTTCAAAACAAACCTCTCTTTTTCCGCTCCGATCCTGCACTGGCCCTCATACCGCTCCACCGCCTTTCGGATGTTCGGGATCCCAAAGCCATGGACAAAGGTATCCTTTTTGGTTGTCTTTTCCAAATCAGTTAAATCATCTAAAGCTGCGTTATTTTCCACCACAATGACCAGCATGTCGTGGACACGTTCCGCCCGCACACTGACCAGCCGCTGCTCCTTAGGAAGTTTTTCACTGGCTTCTATGGCATTATCAAGCGCATTGCCAAAAATCGTGCTGATATCCAGCGGATCAATAAAATCACAGTCTTCTAAAGAAATCGCCGTGCTGAAATCTATCTGCTTTTCCTGTGCAGCTTTTGCCTTATCCCGGATAATGATATCAAGAAATTCATTGCCGGTATGCTGGTATGTCTCATATTCCCTGATCTGATCCTGCAGCTCACGGGCAGATTTTTGTAATTCCTGTCCGTTCCCTGCCTGTGCCTCAAGCACCAGCAAATGATTTTTCAGGTCATGATAAATGCTCCGCACCCGCTCCTCATCATTGATCCGGTCCTTATAATAAGCCTGCTTCAGTTCCAATTCCTGCGCGTGATAGGCAGTCTGCACGGAAGCACAGATATAGGCGGCAAGATAAATGCACCCGAAGCTGGAAAAAATGGATGCCCCACAGATTGGATAGACAATTACCTGATTTCTCGGCATAAAATATATGATCGTAAAAATTGCCACGAAAGGAGCCAGCATCAATGCATCCACGATCAGCCACATTTTCATGGTCAGATCCGAAGTGATCCGCTTTAAATATTTTCGTAAAAAAAGCCATGCTCCCAGCCAGAACAAAAACCGGAGCACTACTGTAAATGTATGGATCGCCGTGCTGAGCAGAAACTGCTCCTTTGTCCATCCCAGACTCGGACTAGAAGGCGCATTGCTGATCGCAAAAAAGCATCTGCTTCCAATATCCTGCATTAAGTAATTTACAGCGATCACCGCCGGATAAAAGACAAGGACAGCCGTAAGCTTTTCCACCCACCGCCCCCTGTGAAATACCGCAACATAAACGGCAAATCCCAAAAGCGCCCCTAAAAGCGCCGGAAAGTCATTAGAATAAATGACCACCGATGCCAGATAATTGCATGCCAAAAATCCCAGAACGCGCATCACCCAGTTTTTCCGCAGTGGCAAAAAGGTCATCATGATCTGGAAGAAAATGAGAATATAGCCCCAAAAGAATGCTGCAGAGAGAATATCCAAAAACCTGATCATAGCCTGTCCCCCCAGTACTCGGTCAACTGCTCCATGAACTCTTTGCGCTTAGGCTGGCTGATAGGGATCATCTCTCCGGTGATCAGCTCAATTTCCATTTTTTTAACGCCTTTCACATAAAAAAGATTGACCAGATAACTGGTGTGGCAGCGCACAAACCCTTTATCCCTTAAATCCTGTTCCAATTCCTTCATGCTTTTATAGCAGATGATATTTTCCTGCTCCGCATGCAGTAACAGATTCCGGTTAAAGGTTTCCGCATAACGGAGTGTTTTCAGCATGATCTTATATTTCCCCGTGTCATTGACCACCACATAGGATGGATTATCCTCCTGCCGGTATCTGCTCAAAAACTTATCCAGTTCCGCCTTCAAGCGTACATACTTCATCGGCTTGATGATATAATTGACTGCCCGGTACTTATATCCCTCCAGCCCATACTGAGAAAGGGTGGTCAAAAAGATAATCCCCACCCTTTCGTCCATGCGGCGGATCTGCTCGGCTGCCCGGAGCCCATTTACCAGCTTCATCTGAATATCCAAAAAGATCAGGTCAATGGTGGTATCATACTTTTCGATCAGCTCCATACCGTCATAATAAACCGTTACTTTTATTTCTTCTCCCGTTTCTGCCGCATATTGATTTAATTGTTCTGTCAAATGAGTGACGAAATTCTGCTCATCGTCACAGATTGCTATATGTACCATTTTATCAGAAATACTTTACTCCTAACTAAACTTTGTAAAAGTATTATAACGTGCCTGACAGCATTGTACAAGTTTAAAGTCAGATAACGCCAAATTCAGCCACCGTCCGGCGGTAAGCCGCTGCATTGCCAATATCAAAGGATTCCCCATCCGGAACAAACGCCATCATGCCTTTCTCCCTGCGCACATATTCCAGGGCATCCGTAAGCTCTACCTCTCCTTTGTCGTTTGTGATCCCATGCATGATTGCATAGTCCAGGCGCTCATAAACATCTTTTGTGATCACATAAGCCCCAAAAGCAGCATAATAATTTTCCGCATGCTTCTTATTCGATACAGACAAATAATCTTTCGCCTCCTCACAGGAAGGTTTTTCCGCAATGGCTGTAAGCTTCAGCACTGTTTCTTCCTTATTCTCCCAGACGCCGCTGAAAATCCCATAATGCACCACCTCGTCCAGTTCCACAGGATGGACTGCTGTCATCGGCTGTCCGAACTGCTCATAGGCATCCAGCAGCTGTTTCGTGCACGGAACTCCCGTATTACTGTGATAAATTGTATCCCCAAGCAAAAGCAGTACCGGCTCCCCTGCCGCAAAGCTGCGGGACTGATACACGGCATGTCCAAATCCTTTCTGTTCATTTTGGAACACAAACCGGAGCTTTCTGCTGATCCTCCTGATCTTGTCCTCATAAGCCTTCATATCCTTGGACAACTTGTTGTAATGCTCTAAGGGCAGGGGCATCATAAAGAAATTTTCATAATAAGCCTTTTCTTCCTTATTTAAGATCAGACAGATTTCCTCAATCTCTATCCGTTCCAGTTCTTCTAACAAAACCAGGATTGCGGGCTTTACCAGACCATCCCTGTCCACCACCGGGCAGAATTCCTTTTTTACACCCCTTGTCTCAGGATAAAGGCGCGTTCCAAAACCGGCTACCGGGATCACCGCTTTGCGCACTGCCGTATTGGGTCTCAAGGTCAGCGTGTATGCCGTCATACCTTTTTCATTCTTTAAATAATTGACCAGCTTTTTCTGGGTTTCTTCATCTCTGGCAAGAAACTGTACCGTGCCGTCCCCCTGGGAGCCCACCCCTTTCGCACCATAGGTAAGGTCTTTTACCACCGGGTCTTTTAAAATACTATGTAAGGCTGGCGCGGTAAGCTCTTCCGGACACATAGGCGCCACCTTGGCATCAAATAATGCCTGTGCCTCCGTCATCAGTGCCCCCAGCTTTTTTGCATCTCCATTTGAGATATAAGAAATTGCCCTGCTGGTAATGATGCGGTTATCCTTCCCAAGAGCATCATGAAGCCGCTCTTCCATCTCATTATGGGCAAAGGGATATCCCCTGTTCAGATCCCCTAAAATCTTCACCGTATCTTTGCCCGCCATCAGGTCTGCAAATACATAATACAATGGCTTCCTGACTGTGATCCGGTCTACATCCAGCTCATTCCCATCAAAAGTCATAATGACCGGATTCACCCCAAAAGCGCATGCCTGATCCAGCCTCCCACACCGGGAAGGCGTACGCTGCTCCCCCCAATAGGCAATGTTCATCAGCCCCAAGGTGTTCATATGCAGATCATAAAGCTGGTTAAAAGCCTTGGCTACCATCACACAGATTGCCGCAGAAGAAGACAAGCCGCTCTTCATTGGAAGCGTCATATCCGTGATCTCCAGATGCAGACCACCCACATGGTACCACTCACAAATGTAGGAAGCTACTCCTGCAACATAAGAGAAGAAACCGCCCTCCCTTGCCGCTGCACGGAGCTTCCCCATGTCCATCTCACAGGAAAAGGATGAGCCATGGTACTCCGGCAGTTCACTGGTGACTGAAAAGGTATCCGCCTTCTCAGCCATGCCGTAGATTCCCTGTTCAATACCGGTAACGATGGCGTAACCCGGGACAATATCTGAATTGATGCTCCGCTGAAGTCCTGCCCAGTCGCTGTGTTCCCCAAAAAGGCAGAGACGTCCGGGAACGAAAAGGTTAATCTTTTCTTTTGGTGTGTTTGGTTCTTTTATCATGATCGTGCCTTTCTCACCTGCAATCTTTCAACAACACTTGATTTTTCTTATACAATCTGACCGCTCGTATCCAATGCCCTCTTGATGACTTTATCCATATCGTAATATTTAAAATCTGCTAAGCGGCCACAGCAATATAAATTCTTTATCCCCCTTACGTTCTGCCGATATTTACGATACGCCTGCTGGCTTTCTTCGGTCAGTATTGGATAATAAGGTTCCATCCTAACATCAGATGCATTGTACTGTAACGGATATTCCACCGCATACGTTGTTCCCTTTGCCTGCTGCACAGGAAGTTTTTTGTACTCTGTAATTCTAGTAAAGCCTTTTGCTTGTGGATACGCGACAACCGGCAATTCCTGAAAACTGTCTTTCTCTTCGTATTTCCATTCAAATTTCAAAGACCTATATGGTAAACGCCCGTTCTCAAATCGAAACAATTCATCAATTGGCCCTGTATAGATCACAGGATCGTCCATTTCAACTTGATCAAAAAATAACTTATTGTCATAAATTTTTATATGTTCTAATGCATCTATATTTAAGTGAACTTTAATATTCGGATGATGAAGGATATTCTGGACAAACTTTGTATATCCATCTTTGGGCATGTACTGAAACCGATCCGAAAAATATGCCTCCTCATAGGAAAACCTGATTGGTACCCGCTTCAATACACTCTTATCAATATCCTCAGGCGCAATTCCCCATTGTTTTGCCGTATACAAGCGATAATCCTTATCAAACAAAAACTGGGCATAATCCCGTATTACAGAATCATCACAGTCCAAAAGCTCCACCACAGTCGCCGACTTTCGTTCACCAAATTTATTTTTTATATGCCATTTGATATTTTTTGCTTCTGTCTCTGAATAGAATAAATCGATCGTTTTGAAATTGAATGCCGTAGGCGTACAGATGCCGTCTATCACAGCTCCGCAAACCAGATGATAAGGCTCCCATTCTCCATATTTGCAAACATATTCAAAGATTTTTTCATTTTCAGTATGGAATATATGCGGGCCATACTTATGCACTCGAATCCCATGCTCGTCTGTATAGTCATATATATTTCCACCTATATGGCTTCTGCGTTCCAGCACAGCTACATCCATACCTCTTTCTTCAGCCAAATATCTTGCGATCACGCTTCCCACAATACCACATCCGACAATGAATACTTTATTTTTCATCTGTAATCTCCTTTT
>ERZ808054.940-NODE-940-length-20473-cov-4.335066_pt1 | contig 20473 bp, 17 predicted proteins | sample MGYA00380201_ERZ808054 | MGnify/ENA primary metagenome ERZ808054 (study PRJEB31490, sample SAMN06133419) | mouse gut metagenome | isolation source: Z5_2 | host: mice | place: China: Chengdu | collected 2015-05 ... | reverse complement strand
TGCATGAGGTCATGGGACCAGTAATTAAACTGCACAGCGAGGAACTGGAAGAAAAAATAGCAATGCAGCAGGAAGAGCTGAAAGAAAAAGAAATCCAGCTAAAACGGCAAAGTGAACAGTTGGACAAGTTTATCAAGAATTATATCCACTTGTGTAAAAAAGATGGAAAAACAGATCAGCAGACAGAATTAGAATTGCAAGAAAAATTTTCCCTTACGCTGGCAGACGTAAAAGAATTATTAGAGAAATATTGGTAAGTTTTTATTTGTCTGGGGAAGAGAGATTTGTATAACGAAATATCCCGATTAAAACAATGCTTGATGTCTTAGCATTAACTCGGGATATTTCAGTTCCGCGCTGAGCAAATTTCCCTTATCTCGTTAAATATCCAGTTATTGGGAAACCGTCCGGTTCATTGATGATAATTTGTTTTGATATTTATACGCCATAATAATGTTGGATAGCGTGTGCAACATATTCAGAGCAGCCTTTTCCAAATTGGCAGTCGGTTGCTTTTGCAAGTTTTTCGCCCTGCAAATATTCTTTTGCCAAATCAAGCAGGATATTTCTTGCATTATCAAGCGCAAACATTGTCTTATAATTTTCTGCAAGCCTTTCAACAGCAGAAAGTGCCAGATCCATATCGTCAGCATTTTTTGCAGACATAAACTGTTTATATATTTTGGCATTTTCTTCTTGTTCAGATTTTATTTCTTCGGTATTTCCGGTTGACTGCATGACTGCATCTATTGCTTTTTCTTTGCTGCCATACCATTTCAATAAGTCTGCGGTAGCCTGCTCATTGGCAAAGCCGGACACCAGATGCTCCTTGTACTTTTCCACGCTCCCATATTTTTGCACCTGTTCGTCAAGGCTTTCCTTTGACATACATTCTAAAGTGTGGTTTACCATTTTTAGTATCTCTTCGTTGTTAAATGCCCCAAAACTCATAGTATTGACTCCTTTCATTACATCCGTTATTAACTCAATAATCCCATTTAGTCGATTTCGCTTCTGTTCTAATAATGATCTTTGAGCTGATAAAACCTGTTTTTTGTCATAATTAGGGTTATCCATGATTTTTTTAATGTCCATTAATGGAATTTCTAATTCTCTAAAAAACATAATTTCCTGTAACTTTTCTAAGGCTTTACTGTCATAAAGCCGATAGCCGGATTCCGTTAATTCCGTTGGCTTCAGCAGACCGATTTCATCATAATATCTCAACGTTCTTATACTTATTCCGGTTATCTTTGACACGTCTTTTACAGTTTTCATTTTTCCTCATTTCTGCGCTGCTTTTATGGTTCAGCTTTGCTGAACCTCGCATAAGACAGAGTTTGTGGATGCAGCGCAGACACAAACTCCTTGGAGTGAAAGATTTATCTTTCACTCTTCCCCCTTTCGGTTTAATCGTAAACCGTTACGCTGCGAGAGAGTCAATAGCAAACGACAAAAATATTTTGATAATTATAAATCAAATATTCCGCTGCAAGCAATGGGGATTTAATCCTCGCCAGGATTTTGAGAATCCGGTTGCAAAAACACATAATGTGTGCTATTATGAAAGCACATAGAAAAGCACAAAAAGCACGCAAGAAAAAAGTGCACGCACACAGGGAAACAGGCAAAAAACAAAGATGGAGGGAAAGCATGAAGTATATTGAATTTGATGAGTCAAGACCAATGGATCTGGTGCTTCTTGGAAGGGTGGCAATTGATTTCAATCCGGCGTACAACGATCAGGTGAAGGAAGAATTCAAGCCGCTTAAGAAGGTACATATGTTTGAGAAGTTTGTGGGTGGTTCCCCGGCAAACATTGCAGTGGGCGTTACCAGGCATGGTCTGAAAGCAGGTTTTTTCGGCAAGGTGTCCGATGACCAGTTTGGGGATTTTGTGGTTGAGTATTTTGATGAACAGGGGATTGACACTTCCCGCATTACCAGATGTACGGGAGGGGAAAAGCTGGGACTTACCTTTACGGAAATGTTATCCTCTAAGGAGAGCAGCATTTTAATGTATCGCAACTGTATTGCGGATCTGCAGCTCCATGTGGATGACATTGACGAAGAATATATTAAAAACACAAAGGCGATCCTGATCTCGGGAACATCCTTGGCGGAAAGTCCGTCCAGAGAAGCGGCAATCAAGGCTGTGATGCTGGCGAAGAAAAACAATACCAAGGTGATCTTCGATATTGATTACAGAGAGTACAACTGGAAGAACAGTGATGAGATTTCCATTTATTATTCCATCGTTGCGAAGGAAGCGGATATCATCATGGGATCAAGGGAAGAGTTTGACCTGACAGAGAAGCTGATCCAGCCGGGGATGACCGATGAAGAAAGCTCGGCATTATGGCAGAAATATAATGCAAAGATCGTGGTGATCAAGCATGGGATGCAGGGATCCACGGCATATACCTGCGACGGACAGAGCTTTAGCATTAAGCCCTTCCCGGTAGAAGCAAGAAAAGGCTTTGGCGGCGGTGACGGCTATGGGTCAGGGTTCCTTTATGGATTGTACCAGGGATGGGAGATCATCGACTGTCTGGAATTTGGTTCCGCAGAGGCATCCATGATGGTGCGCAGCAATAACTGTTCAGACTCCCTTCCGGGTCCGGAGGAAGTAGCAGCATTTATTAAAGAAGAAAAAGAAAAATTCGGCGAAATGATCGCCAGGGTGTAAAGAAAGGGGTTAAAAATGGCAGAAACGATCAGAATGACAACTGCACAGGCAATTGTAAAATTTTTGGATAATCAGTATGTTTCCATGGATGGAAAAGAAACGAAATTTGTAGAGGGGTTTTTTACGATCTTTGGACATGGCATTGCCGTAGGTCTGGGGGAAGCGCTGGATAGCGAGCCCGGTGAGCTTCGGGTGATGCAGGGAAGGAATGAGCAGGGGATGTGCCATGCGGCAATCGCTTTTGCAAAGCAGAACCAGCGAAAGAAGATCATCGCATGTTCCTCTTCCGTGGGACCGGGCGCGGCAAATATGGTGACGGCTTGTGCGACAGCTACGGTAAACAATATTCCGCTTTTGGTATTTCCGGCAGATACCTTTGCTTCCAGACAGCCGGATCCGGTGCTCCAGCAGCTAGAGCAGAGCTCTTCTCTGGCAGTGTCTACCAATGATGCGTTTAAGCCGGTCTGCAAATACTGGGACCGTGTCGCCAGACCGGAGATGGTGATGACAGCGCTGATCAACGCAATGAGGGTTCTTACGGATCCTGCGGAGACCGGGGCATGCTGCATTGCACTTCCCCAGGATGTGGAAGGGGAATCCTTTGATTATCCCGAGTATTTCTTTGCCAAGAGGGTGCACAGGATCACTAGACCTGTTGCAGTGGAGGAAGAACTGGAGGACGTGGCACAGGTGATTGCCGGTGCAAAGAAGCCGCTGGTCATCGTCGGCGGCGGCGTCCGCTATTCCGATGCCGGGGAAGAAGTGGAGAAGTTCTGTGAGGAATTCGGCATTCCCTTCGGCGAGACCCAGGCAGGAAAAAGTGCATGTGTATCCAGCCACCCTTACTGCCTTGGCGGTATCGGCGTGACCGGAACCTATGCATCCAACGTTATCGGCAGGGATGCGGATGTGGTAATTTCCATCGGCTCCCGCATGTCCGATTTCACAACAAGCTCCAAGCATCTTTTCCAGAATAAGGACGTGAAGTTTGTTTCTATCAATAACTGCAGGTTCCATGCCTATAAGATGGATGCAGTAAAGGCAGTTGGCGATGCGAAAGCAACGGTAAAGGCACTGGCAGACAAACTGCGGAAAATGGGTTATAAATCCACATATACCACGGAGATCACGGAGGCAAAGAAAGCCTGGGACGAGGAGATGGAGCGCTTGTCCGGAATCGCCTACACCGGGGATGATTTCGAACCGATGATCAAGGCCAGGGATCCCAGAACGATTCCTGAGTTTGTGAAGCTGACAGAAGGCAGGATCACACAGACGGCAGCTCTTGCAGCAATCCGCAGGACCATTGACCAGAATGCAGTGATCATTACGGCAGGAGGTTCTCTCCCAAGCTGTATGCAGAGAATGTGGACCACGGATAAGAGGGGCGGTTATCATGCAGAGTACGGATATTCCTGTATGGGATACGAGGTGGCGGCTACGCTGGGCGTTAAGTTTGCCGAACCGGAATCGGAAGTATACTGTGTGGTAGGCGATTCCAGCTTCCAGATGCTCCACAGCGAGATCATGACCATTATGCAGGAGAAGCAGAAGGTAAATATTCTGGTATTTGACAACTGTGGTTTCGGATGCATCAATAATTTGGAAATGAACCACGGAATTGGAAGCCTGGCAACGGAATTCCGTTACACAGACGGCAAGAAGCCTACCGGCGACCTGATTCCGGTAAGCTACGCAAAGGTGGCGGAAGGATACGGACTGAAATCCTACACCTGCAAAACCATCGAAGAACTGGTTGCAGCCCTTGAGGATGCAAAAGCACAGACCGTGGCATGTCTGTTTGACCTGAAAGTGCTTCCGAAAACAATGACGGACGGCTATGAGTCATGGTGGAACGTAGGGATTGCAACGACTTCTAAGAAAGAATCCGTCAGAGAGGCTTGCGAGGGCGTTATGAAGGGAAGAAGCGAGTCCAGATTATATTAAGGAAGGTGATAAAAATATGAGCAAAGTGTTTGGATATCCTGCATTTGACGAGACAGGGGAAATGGTTCTTACAACCTATGAAAATGATTATAAAGAGATGATGATGGACATTCGTGTTTATCAGATGAAGCAGAAGGAGACCAGAGAATTTAGCCGGAAGGGAGAGGAGATTGCAGTGCTTCTCCTTTCGGGAAAGATCACTTATGAATGGGAAGGAAATAAGAACACGGTTTCCAGAAAAGATGTATTTACCGAAGGACCATGGTGCTTACATGTATGCAGTGCAAAAGCGGTTAAAGTAATTGCTGAGGAAGAGGCGGAGATTCTGGTTCAGTGCACAAAGAATGAGCGGTCCTTTGCAAGCCGTCTTTATGCACCGGAAGATGCGCCATGGGGTTATTCCAGCGTAGGGAAATTTGGAAATGTGGCAAAGCGGAGAGTGAATACTATTTTTGATCATGACATTTGCCCGGAATCCAATATGGTGCTTGGCGAGGTGTTAAATGACAGAGGAAACTGGTCAGGCTATCTGCCCCACAGACATCCCCAGCCGGAAACCTATCTGTTTAAATTTGACAGACCGGAAGGCTTCGGCGCAAGCTTTGTGGGAGACCAGGTATTTAAGAGTGTCAATAACAGCTTTTCGGCAATCCCCGGCGGACAGCTTCATCCCCAGGCAGTTGCACCGGGCTTCCAGATGTATACCTGCTGGATGATCCGCCATCTGGACGGGAATCCATGGCTGCAGACAGACCGCTGCGAAGACGAGAAATATGTCTGGATGCATGATGCAGAATTTTAAGTGAAAGGAAAGAGAAAAATGGCAAGAGAATTTATCGTACCGGGCCAGATCGTTAGTGGCGCCGGAGCTTTGGACATGGCAGAGGGCGCATTGGCGCAGTTTGGCAAGAAAGCGCTTATCGTTACAGATAAGGTCATGATTCAGCTTGGAAATTGTGAAAAGGTGGAAGCTGCCCTGAAAAATCAGGGAATTGACTATTCCATCTATTCAGAGATCACTGGGGAGCCTACCGACAAGATGATTGATGCAGGGCTTGCGCAGTACAAGGCGGAAAACTGTGATTTCCTGATCGCGTTAGGCGGAGGAAGCCCTATTGACTCTATGAAGGCAATTGCTTCGCTGGTTGTCCATGGCGGAAGCATTTCTGATTATATGGGGAAAGAGATCAACGTGGAGATGCCGCCCATCATTGCAATCCCCACCACGGCAGGCACGGGATCGGAAGCAACCCAGTTTACGATCATTACAGATACGAAAAGGGACATCAAAATGCTGTTAAAAGGAAAGGTGCTGATGCCCAAACTGGCGATCATCGATCCGCAGTTTACCATGACAGCGCCGCCTAAGATCACGGCGGCTACCGGTCTGGATGCCCTTTGCCATGCGGTGGAGGCTTACACATCCAGAAAAGCCCAGGCGATGTCCGATACCTTTGCTTTGTCGGCAGTGAAGAGGATTTTTAAGTATCTGCCTGTGGCATTCCATGATGGACAAAATGAGGAAGCAAGAGTGCAGATGTCGGTTGCAGCCCTTGAGGCAGGGATCGCCTTTAATAATGCAAGCGTTACCCTGATCCATGGGATGAGCCGCCCGATCGGCGCATTGTTCCATGTGGCGCATGGTCTTTCCAATGCCATGCTGATGAAGGAGTGCCTTGGCTTTGCCTTGGAAGGGGCATATGGAAGATTTGCAGAGCTTGGCCGTGCCATTGGCGCAGCAGGAAATGATGATTCTGACCAGGCGGCAAGTGAGAAATTTTTGGAGGCAGTTGTCAGGCTTACCGATGAGCTGGAAACGCCTACTCTGGAAGCCTATGGGATCAACAAGGAGGAATTCTTTGGCGTGATCGGGAAGATGGCACACGATGCCATGGAGAGCGGCAGTCCCCAGAATACCCAGCGGGAAATTACCCAGACAGATGTGGAGCAGATGTACAGGAATCTCTGGTAAAAGGAAGAGAGGAAATGGATATGTATTATTTAGGGGTGGATTGCGGCGGAACCAAGTCAGCTTTTTTATTGGGGGATGAAAATGGAAAAGTATATGCCCGCTACCGGTCAGGCGGATGTATCATCATGGATGCCCGAAAGGAGGGCTTAAAAAAGACGCTGGAGGATGGCATACAGGCAGTCTGCAGACAGGCCGGCATCGGCAAAGAGGAGATTGCCTGCATGGGGCTTGGAATCAGTTGTTATGGGGAAGGGGAAGGAACAGAAGAGGAGACTCAGGAAGCCTGCCAGGAAGTTCTCTCCCCGGACAGGGTGGTATGCCAGTGTGACACTTATGTAGGCTGGGCAGGCTCTCTGTTATTTCATCCCGGAATCAACATCATTTCAGGGACGGGCGCTATTGCCTTTGGGGTCAATCAGGAAGGAAAAACTGCCCGCAGCAGCGGCTGGGGCGCCGGATATGACGAGGGGTCCTGTACGTGGCATGGGCGGAAGCTGGTAGAAGCCTATACCAGACAGGCGGACGGACGTATGGAGCGGACGGCGCTTTATGAGATGTTCCGGAAATATTTTGATATCAAAACCGATGACGAGCATTTCGTAGTGACCCTAAACAGAAAAATCGTCCAGACCGGAAGGTACGCGGAATTGCAGCGTTTGCTGAAAGAGGTTTGTGAAGCCGGAGATCCGGTTGCCCGCAGTATTTATGAAGAGGGGGCAAAGGAATTGTGGATGAGCGTGGAAGCAGTGGCGAAAAAGCTTGGGCTTACAGGGACTGCTTTTCCGGTATCTTATTCCGGCGGTTTGTTTAAAAGCGGAGACTGCATTTTAGAGCCTTTTAGAAGGCTGGCGGAGGCAGGCGGCGGAAAATTAGTCTTGCCTCGCCAGGAACCGGATACGGGGGCGTTGATGATGGCAATCAGAGAAAAAAATCCTGATTTTAATGCGGATAATTTTGTGTTGCAGGAATGATAAAAGTATGAGATAATCAAGTACCCGGCAGATTGCTGCCGGGTTTATTACGAGCAGGGGAAGTTGAAATTTCCCTGCCCAATTACAATATGAAAACGCAGGGAGTAGAAGAAATGATCATTCCAAAGTATTACGAAGACCTAACCGTGCTGCATAAGAATACAATGCCGAACAGGGCCTATTATATTCCGGCAGCGAAAAGACTGGAAAATCCAGTGGAAGGCAGGGAGAACTCGGAGCGGTTTATGCTGCTTTCCGGGGAGTGGAAATTCCGGTATTTTGACAGCATTTACGAAGTGAAGGAGGAGTTTTTCCGGGAAGGCTATGATGTGTCAGGGTTCGATACCGTGACCGTGCCGGGGGTATGGCAGAATTACGGCTATGACCGGCATCAGTATACCAATGTCCGTTACCCGATCCCCATGGATCCGCCTTATGTGCCGCACCACAATCCCTGTGGGGAATATGTGCGCACATTTCTTTACCACAAGGATGAAAAAGCGCCAAAAGCTTATTTGAATTTTGAAGGCGTGGATTCGTGCTTTTATGTATGGGTGAACGGAAATTTTGCAGGATACAGCCAGGTTTCTCATTCGACCAGTGAATTTGATATCACGGAAAGCGTGAAGGAAGGGGAAAACACTCTTTGCGTCCTGGTTTTGAAGTGGTGCGACGGAACTTATCTGGAGGATCAGGATAAGTTTCGGATGAGCGGTATTTTCCGGGATGTTTATCTGTTAAGCAGACCGGCGGAGGGGATTTTTGATTATTTTGTCAAGGCGCAGCCTGCAGAGGATCTGAGCGGCGGAGAATTGGAGATCAGCTTCCGGTATCAGAATAACGAGGTACCTGTTAGTGTAAAGCTGTATGACAGGGAAGGAAATCTGGCAGGGGAAGCTGCAGCGCAGGAGGGAAAGGCATCTCTTTGTGTAAAGGGCGCCAGACTTTGGAATGCAGAAGAACCATACCTTTATACCTTGGTTTTGGAGACAGAAAATGAAGTGATCACGGATCTTGTGGGATTCCGCAAGATACAGGTATCGGACGGTGTTTTATATATCAATGGCGCTAAGGTGAAGTTCCGTGGAACCAACCGCCACGACAGCGACCCGGTGACTGGGTTTGCAATCAGCTTTGACCAGTTAAAGAAGGATCTGAAGCTGATGAAGGAGCATAATATCAATGCGATCCGCACCAGCCATTATCCCAATGCGCCTTGGGCGTACCAGTTGTATGACCGTCTTGGCTTTTATGTGATTGATGAGGCTGACAATGAAAGCCATGGAACAGAATCGGTCTATAATGTGGAAACTGACTGGGCGAGCAGATGCAAACGCTGGGGAAAGGCAATTGCCGATAATCCGGAGTTTACGGAAGCCACAGTGGACAGGACCAGACGCTGTGTAGAGAGGGATAAGAACAGACCAAGCGTGATCATATGGTCTATGGGTAATGAGTGTGCCTATGGATGTACTTTTGAAGAAGCCCTGAAATGGACAAAGGAATTTGACCCCACAAGACTGACCCATTATGAAGGCGCACGTTATGGGGCGGAGGGGAGTGATTTCAGCAATCTGGATCTGCATAGCCGCATGTATCCTTCACTGGATGAAATCCATACATACTTTAAGGAGGATGGTTCGCTGCCTTACGTAATGTGTGAATACTGCCATGCCATGGGCAACGGTCCCGGCGACTTTGAGGATTATTTTGAAGTGATCCAGCAGTATGACGGCATTTGCGGCGGCTTTGTGTGGGAATGGTGCGATCATGCCATTATGACCGGAAAAACCATCACCGGAAAGACCATGTATGCTTATGGCGGCGACCATGAAGAATATCCTCATGACGGAAATTTCTGCATGGACGGGATGGTGTATCCGGACCGCAGACCCCACACCGGTCTTGCAGAATTTAAAAATGTACACAGACCGGCAAGGGTTGTTTCCTTTGACCAGGAGAAAAAGGAGCTGGTTCTTCACAATTATAAGGATTTTGTGAATCTGAAGGATTACCTGACGGTGGGTTATGAAGTGACCTGTGATGGAGCAGTGGCAGAAAAAGGCGTTGTGGAAGACCAGGCGCTTTTGGATATTGCTGCCCATGGGGAAGGCGTTGTTCCTGTTGCTTTTGACGTTCCCAGGGAAGGGAAATGTTTCCTGAAGGTATCTTACTATCTGAAAGAGGCAACGGAAGCGCTTCCGGCAGGATATATGCTGGGATTTGACGAGCTTGCCCTGAAAAATGAAAACAGCCGGAATAAACTGGTTAAAGGTTTGCTGGCACAGGAGAAAGGGCAGACCTCTTTTGCATTTGACGAGGATGACTGCCTGATCACGGTTTCTGCTCCGGATTTTACTTATACCTATGACAAACTGACCGGGCTTTTCACGGATATGTGCTACAGGAATCAGTCCATACTGGACCGGTCCATGGAGTTTAATATCTGGAGAGCGCCTACGGATAATGACAGGAATATCAAGCTGGAGTGGATGCGGGCACAGTACGACCGTGTTGTAACGAGGGCTTATGAAACAAAGGTCAGGGCGGAGAAAGACCAGGTCAGGATTGAGACCGTATTGTCCTTGTCGGCCGTTTATATTCAGCGGATTTTGGATATCAAAGCCTGCTGGACGGTCTTAGCAGACGGCACGGTAGATGTGGAGATCCATGCAAGAAAGAATCCGGTATTTCCGTTCCTGCCCAGATTTGGACTGCGCCTGTTCCTTCCTAAGGAAATGTCAAAGGTGACCTATTGCGGAATCGGACCGGCGGAGAGCTATATGGATAAGAGGCGTGCAGGGTTCCATGGCGTGTTCCGTGCAGATGTGAAGGATATGCACGAAGATTATATCCGTCCTCAGGAGAATGGCAGCCATCATGACTGTGATTATGTGATCGTGGAAGGAAAGAAAGCATCGCTTACGGCAGCCGGGGAAAAGACCTTTGCCTTTAATGTCTCAGAGTATACCCAGGAAGAGCTTACGGCAAAAGCCCACAACTATGAACTGGAAAAATCGCCATACACGGTATTGTGCATTGATTACCGCCAGAGCGGGATCGGTTCAGGAAGCTGCGGACCGGAGCGCCTTGAAAAGTACCGTCTGAATGAGGAGGAGATGGACTTTAAAGTACGCCTAAAGCCGGAGATTATGGGAAACTAAGTTGAAAATTGGTATAAAACTAAGACAGATAAGGCAGATTTGCCTTATCTGTTTTTGCATGGGGAAAGCGATTGTGGTATAATGTTTGCGAAGCTTGTGAATGAGGTAAATCTCTGATTTTCCATATGCGCAGTGCGGAGATGACATAATGGAAGGGAATCAAAATGAAGAAAAAGTTTTTTGGCATTCTGCTTTCCCTGTTGGCGATAGGGATATTGATGGGATGTGAAAAGGAAAGCGCAGACCCCATGACAGAATTACTAAAAGATCCTTATGGGGATTATAAAGAAAAGGGCGGTGAGATCGCCTTTGTGCTGAACGGCCAGATAGAGGACGGAAGCTATAATGAGGCAATTTATGAAGGGCTTCAGATGTATGCATTGGCGGCAGGAGCTTCTTTTTCTTATTATAAGACAGCGGATGATTCGGATGAAAGCCACAGTGATGCGATTAAGTCAGCGGCGGAGAATCAGGCGCAGATCATCATCTGCGCGGGATATGACTTTCAGGAAGCTGTAGAGGCGTTGCAGGATACATACCCGGAACTTTCTTTTTTATTGATCGATGGGAATGCGGCGGGAGCGGACAAAGCTCCGATAGAAATAGGCGACAATGTGCATTGTATTTCCTTTCGGGAAGAGGAATCAGGCTATCTGGCAGGATATGTGGCAGTTTTAGAAGGATACCGTAAGCTGGGCTTTATTGGCGGCAAGAAAGAAGCGCCTGCGGTAATGAGATATGGCTATGGTTATCTGCAGGGCATCAATGAGGCTGCAAGGGAGCTGGGGCTTGAGGATGACATATCAGTGAATTACTGGTATTCCGGTTCTTTTCTTCCAAACCAGGAGATCAAGAGCATGGCGGCAAAGTGGTACCGGGGAGGAACAGAGATTATTTTTGCCTGTGGCGGCGGACTGTACGAGGCCGTATTGGAAGCGGCGGATGAGGCGGACGGTCTTCTGATCGGCGTGGATGTGGACCAGAGTCCGTTGTCAGAGCGGTTTGTGTCCAGTGCCGTCAAGGATATTGCAAACGGGGTGATCATCTCATTGGACGATTACTTTGCGTCAGGGAGAAAATGGTCGGAGGCATTTGCCGGGCAGGAGACGCGGTATGGCGCGAAGGAGCGGTGTACCGGGCTGCCCACGTCAAATGAGGCATGGCGGTTTAAAAATGTATCCGTGGATGAATTTAATGAAATATATAAGCGTGTCCGGCAGGGAGAGCTGCTTATATCCGATGAAACCAAAAGAAAACCGGAAGTTGATATTGCAGTGAATTATTTATAGCAGCAGGGGGATGGGGAGTGCATAACAGAAATACGAAATTGAAAAAAAGTGTTATCTTTTTACTTGCAGGCGCTTTGCTTGCAGCGCTTTTCTTATATGGCTGTGGGAAACAGATCCCGACAGGGGGGAACGCAGGGCGGAAGGAAAGTGATGCCAGCAAAGACAGCGGGCCGCAGAAGAAGGAGATTCGTTTGGAATTGCTTGCCAAAGGGGATATTAAGCTGGATATCCCGGCGCTTGCAGCTTATGCTTCCGGCAGTGCGCTTTTTGGCGAAGAATCGGACAAGATCACATATTTTCTCACCATGCCGCAGATCCCGGAAAGCGATGACGCCCAATTGTATTTGTTTGCAAAGGAGTGTTTTGAAGATGAGGAGAAATTGTCAGGGAAGCCGATTGCATCATGTTTAAAGGGGACAGAATGTAAGATTTCGATTTCTTATGAGGAAAAGTATCTGTTTGAGCAGTTTGTTCCTGCGCTTTTGATAGAAGGAAACTATGTTTCCATAGGCAAAGGCGTTTATCTTGGGAACCCGGAGGCTTTGGCGAAAAATCAGGAGGAGTATCCGGAGGTGGAATCCAAGAAAGGGCTTTTGCTGGATCCGGCGATGCTGGGACGTGAAGAGCTTACGGATCTGGGGGTTAAACATGCTATTTACAATATTCCTTTATCGGCGATTATGGGGGAGACCACTGATGAGGATTATCCCACAATATTTTATGAGTATGAAGGGAAGAAATATGCTTTTAACGGGGCGGCAATAAACGGTTACGATAATCTATTTACCTATCTGGCCATGGAGAAGATGTGCACAACGGCAGTGATCTTAAACGACTGGAATGCAGAGTATGAGGAAATGATCCATCCCGAGGCAAGGAATAAGGCCAGCGGCGCTTATTATTTTATGTTTAACACCAAGGAAAAGGAAGGCACCAAAATGCTCCAGGCAGTAGCCAGCTTCCTTGCAGGACGTTATTCCGGCACTGAGCACGGCATGATCTACAACTGGGTGATCGCCAATGAGATCAACCAGCACAAGACGTGGAATTATATGGACACAAAGGATCTGCCGTATTATACGCAGGAGTTTGAGAAATCCTTCCGCATTTTTTATCAGGCGGTGAAAAGCAGCTATGCCAATGCAAGGGTGTATTTCAGCATCGACCATGAATGGAACAGCAACGGAGGCAGCAATCAGGTTTATTTTAACGGAAAGGATATTGTCGGGCAGTTTAATGATGCAGCGGCGCAGCACGGCAATTATGACTGGGGAGTTGCCCTCCATCCATATCCAGATCCGCTTACCCGCGTGAATTACTGGTCTCAAAAATATGATAAAACCCAGGATTCCAAGCTTTTGACGATCATGAATTTAAGTACATTGACGAATCTGTTAGAGCAAAAGCAGTATTTGAATTCGGAAGGCGAGGTAAGGGATATTATCATTTCGGAGATTGGATTTTCATCCAGATTCGGGGAGAAGCTCCAGGCAGCGGCGTTTGCTTATGGTTATTACATTGCGGAAGCAAATCCTTACATAGATGCGCTGCTTTTGAACCGACAGACAGATGCGCCCGAGGAAATGCGGCAGGGGCTTTCTTTTGGGATTTATGAACATGACGGCTCGGAGAAATATTTGAAGGAAATATACAGCCATATTGATACAGACCAGGCCAATGAATATATGGAACTTATTTTGAATGTGCTGGGGGCTGAGAGTATGGAGGAAGCCCTTAGCTGGGCTTCCTGATTCCCTTTTCGATGATCCCAAACCCAAGCGGATAGGGACCGGTATGGACGCCAATGGTAGCGCCAATCTGGTAAACCGGGATTTCTTTTATGTTATAGCCTTTTGCCTGCAAAATGGACAGTGCATGGTCGCGGAAAGCGATGCCTTCTTCGCGGTCATATCCATATCCTACTGCAATGCTAAAGCATTCAATATCCAGATTGGTTTCCTCCAAATATTCTAATAAAAGCTCTATAGCTTTTTGGGTAGTGCGTTTCCGTCCCCGGTCAATGCCGGAAGGGAAGATTTCGCCTTGTTTTAATGTGATCACGGGGCGGATATCCAAGAAGCCCCCTGCAAGCGCGGCAACTTTTCCGATACGCCCGCCATGCTTTAAATATTCCATATTTCCCACGGTAAAAAAGATTCTGCCGGTACTCTTTATCTGTTCAAGCCGTGCAACAGTGTCCTGATAGCTGGTGCCGTTATCCCTCAAATTTACCGCCTCTAATACATATTGTCCCTGAAGAACGGTGTTGACCGTAGCGTCGATGACTGTAATTTCAGCCTGCGGGTATTTTTCCAGCACCATGGAACGGGCGTTTAGTGCAGACTGCATGGAACCGCTGAACTTGGTGGTAATACAGATGCAGATCACAGGCATCCCGTCTTTGGCAAAAGGAAGAAAAACTTCTTCGTAATCATGGGCAGAGGGCATGGAGGATTTCGGGAAAACACCCTTCTTATCAACCATCTGCTGGTAAAAATCCCTGATATCAATATCTATATTTTCTTTCAGATAGTGCACATCGTCAAAAGATACGTAAAAGGGCACTACTGTAATGTTTTTTTCCTGCGCCAGCCGGGGCGGAAGATCACAGGAACCGTCGCTGATAATATGAAATGTTTCGCTCATAATAATTTTAAACCTCTCGCAGATATTATTCTTTTGCAGTAATCCTGCACAAAAGCTGCAAGCAGGGTTACTGCTACATAGAATACTCCTTTTATATGAAAAAATCAATCTATTTTATATATAAATATCATGATTTGGAGTTTTTATAATTGCTTTTGGTGGTTATGATTACTACATATAGCAAACGAAATTTTTCTAAAATCCGCAAGTGAAATCAAGCCAATCCATTTTAGCTTTTGTATAATACATTCAGGACAGTTGAAGGAGAGAAGAAAGGGGAGCAGCTGATCAATGTACGAATCAATGTACGAATCAATGTACGTGTGGTCAAAAAATCTACAGTTCATGATTGATGAGATAGACCGGTGTATTAAAAACAATGATGACGAGGCATTGTCCTTAAGCTATCTTTCGAGAATGCTCGGGTACTCTGAATTTTATATGTCAAGAAAATTCAGGGAGATCTCAGGGATGCAGTTTCGGGATTATCTTCGGTACCGGAGGCTGGCTTTTGCACTGAAAGAGCTTAGAGACACGGAAAATGGGATATTGGATATTGCATTGAAGTATGGATTTTCTTCTCATGAGGCTTTTACGCGGGCATTTAAGGAAGCTTACGGACTTACGCCAAGTGAATATCGTCAAAATCCAAGACCTGTAGTGCTGCGTACGATCATCAAGCCTTTTGACTGTTACTTGGTAGAAGCAGGAGGAAGTGGCATGGAGAAAACCACAGAAGACATTAAAATTTATTTTGTGACGATTCCGGCTCATAAGTTTTTGCACATCAGAAACTATGAGAGCATCGGGTATTGGGATTTTTGGCAAAAGCAGAGCTTGATCCCGGGGCAGGACTGTGAGACGATTTGCGGTCTGCTTGACAGCATCAAGGGTAAACTGGACGATATGGGCGGTGATGATGCCAACAGCGGGAGCGGACAGATCATGGCATATGTCAATGAGCCGGAAGGCAGGATCTGCAGCTGGGGAATTCCGCTTGCGGAATGTTACGGAGTACGCCTTCCAGCGGATTATGACGGCGAGGTGCCGCCGCAGATGCTTTTGATGGATGTCCCGGAAGCGGAATACATTGTATTTGAACACGGACCATTCAGTTATGAAAAGGAAAACCAAAGCGTGGAAGAAAAGATCGAAGCAGCCATGAAGCAATTTGATTATGCTGATTCCGGGTATTGCCTTGATACCACGCCGGGCAGAGTATTTTATTTTTATCATGACCCTGAACGGTTTTGGAAATATGTCAGGCCGGTGAGAAAGCTTTGACAGGATTATAGCTGTGATCCTTTGGTTATTAAAGTTTTTTATAGTTTCGTGTGCTATGGGGTTGACATTTTGTCAGCCCTGTAATATATTAAACGTATGAACAGTTGTTCAAGTGAATGAACAAAGAATTCTGGAAAGGCGGTGGGAAAATGGCAATACATGATGTGGAATGCTGTGATACATTTCAGACTCACGAGGATCTTTTAGAGCTTGTATCGCAGAAGATGCCGGATGAGGATGAGTTATATGATCTGGCAGAGCTGTTTAAGGTGTTTGGCGATTCTACCAGGATCAGGATCCTGTATGTGCTTTTTGAGGCGGAGGTGTGTGTATGCGATCTGGCGCAGGCGCTTAACATGACCCAGTCGGCGATTTCCCATCAGCTTAAGATCCTGAAGCAGAATAAGCTGGTAAAGAGCAGGCGGGAAGGGAAATCAGTGTTTTATTCGCTGGCAGACGGGCATGTGCGGACTATCATTGCCCAGGGAAGAGAGCATATCAAAGAGTGAAAACAAAGAGAAAGGAAGAAAACTATGAAAAAGAAATTCAAACTGGAGGATCTGGACTGCGCAAACTGCGCTGCAAAGATGGAGGATGCAATCAAAAAGATTGACGGGGTAAATGATGCCAATGTGAGTTTTTTGGCACAGAAGATGACCATTGATGCGGCAGATGAAAGGTTTGACGATATCATGAAAGAGGTTGTGGCTGTCTGCAGGAAGGTGGAGCCGGACTGCCGGATCCTTTTATAGTAAAGAAAGCATGAGGGATATAGAAAGGCAGGATGATGAGTTATGACGAAGAAGCAGAAGAAAATGCTGGTGCGCATTATTGCAGCATTTATCTTGTTTGCCGGATTATTTATCTGCGAACATGCAGGTCTGCTTGAGAAGCTGGAACATACAGCATTTTTATTCCTGATCTATCTGGTGCCATATTTGGTCATTGGATATGATATTATTTATAAAGCGGCAAGAAATATCAGCCATGGGCAGGTGTTTGATGAGAATTTTCTGATGATGATCGCCACCTTCGGGGCATTCGGGGTAGGGGAGTACTCGGAAGCCGTGGCGGTTATGCTGTTTTATCAGGTAGGGGAACTGTTTCAGGGTTATGCGGTGGGCAAATCCCGCCAGTCTATTTCCGATATGATGGATATTTGTCCGGAATATGCCAATATTGAGTCAGATGGAAAGCTGGAGCAGGTAGACCCGGATGACGTGGAGCTGGGGAGTATTATCGTGATCAAGCCGGGAGAGCGGATTCCGCTGGACGGCGTGGTGCTGGAAGGCGAGTCATTTATTGATACCGCTGCCCTTACCGGCGAGTCGGTGCCCCGCAGGGCAGCGGCAGGAGACGATGTGATCAGCGGCTGCGTAAACGGAAGCGGAACCTTGAAGGTTCGGACTACGAAAGAATTTGACGATTCTACCGTTGCAAGGATTTTGGAGCTGGTGGAAAACGCCAGCAGCAAAAAAGCAAAGGTGGAAAACTTTATCACGAAATTTGCAAGGTATTATACGCCGGTAGTAACCATTGGAGCTGTGGTTTTGGCAATTCTGCCGCCCCTGTTTTTAGGCGGAGGCTGGGGAGAATGGATCAGGAGGGCCTGTATCTTTCTGGTTATTTCCTGCCCCTGCGCGCTGGTCATTTCCGTGCCCCTTGGGTTCTTTGGCGGGATCGGGGCAGCTTCCAGAATCGGCGTGCTTGTGAAGGGCAGTAATTATCTGGAAGCAGTTGCGGAGATGGAAACCATTGTGTTTGACAAGACGGGCACATTGACCAAAGGGGAGTTTAAGGTACAGGAGATCCGCCCGGTAAACCGGGGAAAAGCGGAGCTTTTGGAGCTGGCAGCCCTGGCGGAGGGATATTCTACCCATCCCATTGCCGGATCTGTCCGGGAAGCATATGGAAAAGAAGTAAACATTGACCGGACAGGTCAGGCGGAAGAGATTGCCGGGTGCGGGATCTGTATCCCGGTGGACGGAAAAGAAATTCTGATCGGCAATGAAAAGCTTATGAAAGCAAGAAATATAGACTATCTGCCCGATCACAGCTCCGGGACGATTGTCTATGTGGCATGCGAGGGAAGCTTTGCAGGAACCATTGTTATTGCAGACAGCGTGAAGGACGGCGCGGCGCAGGCAATCAGCAATATGAAGCGGGTGGGCGTGAAAAAGTGCGTGATGCTGACCGGTGACCGGAAGGAAGCGGCGGACGCGGTGGCAAAGGAGCTCGGGATCGATGAAGTCCATGCGGAGCTTTTGCCCGGAGATAAGGTATCCAGAGTGGAGGAGCTTCTTGCAAGGCAGGAAGGGAAGGCAAAGCTTGCCTTTGCGGGAGACGGCATCAATGATGCGCCGGTGCTTACCAGAGCCGATATCGGCATTGCCATGGGAAGCATGGGGTCCGATGCGGCGATCGAAGCGGCGGATGTGGTGCTGATGGATGATGATGTGGGCAAGATTGCGGCAATTGTCCGGATCTCCAGAAAAACCCTTGCCATTGTGAAGCAGAATATTGTGTTTGCCCTGGCAGTGAAAGCGCTGGTGCTTTTGCTTGGCGCATTTGGGCTTGCCAATATGTGGGAGGCGGTATTTGCGGACGTAGGCGTATCCGTGATTGCGATACTGAACGCTATGAGGGCTTTAAAGATAGAAAAAAATTGAAAAAAATACAGAAATCCCCTATAATTGAATAAGCAAGAGACCAAAGAGAAGGTGAGGATACCATGAAGAGCAAGAAAGTGATGATTTTTTCTTTCCTGATAATATATTTTTTATGTTTATCTCCCGCCTTCTCTTTTTCTGTCTGTGGGGCGGAGGCAGAGGATTCCGATACGCTTTTGCAGGAATACCAGGATTACCAGCAGAGGCTTTCCGGGATTTCTAAGCGTTCCGAGATTGAAGGTGCGGGCTTTCGGATCATCAATGAGCAGATCTTCCCGATTGAGACAGACTGCTTTGGCGCCGTTTCCGTGATCCCTGCGCTGGAAAAGACCTATCATCGGCTGGCATTGTTTCTGGCAAGGGAGGATGGCACGGTGGTTTACCGTACCGACCAGCTTGAAGTCAACAGCAGGAATAAAGGGCAGATGAAGCAGCCGGTCAGGGAGCTTGCTGCAGTTTCTTTTCAGGAGCTTGATGGAGACGGAAAGATGGACATTGTCCTTATTACGATCTGTGAAAATGAGACTGGTTCTTACAGGAAGCCTTACAAGGTAGGGGATGTGCTGTTCCAAAATGAAAAGGGGTTTTACAGGGATTACCGGATATCTGACAAGATCAACCGTTTCAGCATGAACAAGAGTGTGGAATGCATCACGGCTTTTGTGAGGGATGGAAAGTCCGTGGAATTTCTTTATACGGCAACCACGAAAAGGGAGCTTTTAAGGCACGGTTTTCAGATTGCGCAGGAGCAATGTTATTTCAGACAGTTTGAAAAGCTGGGGCGGCTGGAGGTGGTTCCGGGAACCTATACCATGGCAGATTTTGCGGTTTTCATGATCTACCTGATTAATGACCAGGGGGATATCGTCTGGAGTCTGCAGCCCATGGGAGAATATGACAATCTTTATGCATTGAAGGGGATCGCCTGCCGTGACATTGACGGAGACGGAATGAAGGACATACTGGTTCTTGCAAGGTACAGCTACGAGGGAAACGAGCTCCTTACGGAAAGCAATTATTCCATTTATTATCAGCGTACTGGCGGCTTTTATGAAGATACAGAAATACAAAAGAAATACCCCTGCAGCGATGAGGATACGGTGGCAGGACTGGTAGAAAAGGCGAGAGCCTATTGGGGGTGGAAGACAGAAGGATGATTAAGATACTGATTGTAGATGACGAAAAGGCAATATGTGATTTGATTGACTTAAATTTATCGGCTTCCGGTTATCTGTGCACGGCGGTGCAGGATGGCCTGAAAGCTATTGAAATGATTGAAAAGGAGCAGTTTGACCTGATTCTTCTTGATATTATGCTGCCTGGGGTAGACGGGTATGACATTATGGATTATGTCAGGCCTTTGAAAGTTCCGGTGATCTTTATCACAGCCAAGCATGAAGTAAGAGACCGGGTAAAAGGGTTAAAACTTGGCGCAGATGATTATCTGGTCAAGCCTTTTGACGTGGTGGAACTGGTGGCCAGGGTGGAGGCTGTGCTGCGGCGTTACCAGAAAGTGCAGCAGATCCAAACGGTAGGCGATGTGGTAGTGGATATGGAAGCAAGGCAGGTTACCAGAGGCGGAAAGCCAGTGGTTTTAACGAATAAGGAATTTCAGCTTCTGGTCTTATTTGTAACCAACAAAAATGTTGCCCTGTTCAGGGAAAGCCTGTATGAGAAGGTATGGGAAGAGGAATATTACGGCGACAGCCGTACCCTGGATCTTCATGTGCAGCGGCTTCGCAGAAAGCTTGGATGGGAACATAATCTGGTAGCGGTATACAAAGTGGGATACCGCTTAGAGGTATCACAATGAAATTTTCTTTGAAACTTCTGTTGTGGAGTA
>ERZ808054.938-NODE-938-length-20499-cov-35.005974_pt1 | contig 20499 bp, 15 predicted proteins | sample MGYA00380201_ERZ808054 | MGnify/ENA primary metagenome ERZ808054 (study PRJEB31490, sample SAMN06133419) | mouse gut metagenome | isolation source: Z5_2 | host: mice | place: China: Chengdu | collected 2015-05 ... | reverse complement strand
TCCCCTTACGCAAAAACCCGAGGCTGGAAACCATTGCGCCGCAAGGGTTTCCAGCCTCGACAAAAAAGTTTGGTAGCCGATTTTTCCGGTTTGGTAGCACGACCTCAGCTTATGTCAACTGATTCTATTATTTTTCACCAATTTGCAGTTGGTAGCAGCCGAGAAAACCTTGGTAGCCAGGTGGTAGCGTTTTCATGATTTGTTCATAATTGAGTTTGGAGATTTTTCTGATTTTACAGACATTTGAAGATTCCGCGCATAAAAGAGACATAAGTTTTGAAATTAACAAACAAATTTACATAACACTTATTTGATACAAAAAGTTCCAAAACCACACGCCCGAAAAAGAAAGCGGTACGATCAACAACATGACCGTACCGCCTTTTTCTCATATATGCGAGATCACTTTTGCCCGGACCGCCGCCTTCTCCGATGGACAGACCGTGACGGTATATCCCTCCAACAGACCCTCCAGACACTGGCAAAGACCGTCCGGCTCCATAGGCCGCAGCAGGGCGGCAGCGCTCCCGCCCTGCCGCTTGATGGTAGCTTCCTTGGCCGTCCAGAGGCGGAAGAACGCCTCATCCTCCAACCCGTCCGCCAGCCGCCGCGGGGCGGGACGCAGCTTCTCTACATCGATGCCCACCGGCTTGTCATGAAGGGCGCAGACGGCTGCGCCGTGGGAGTGGCTGAGATTGAAGCAGATATCGGGGCGGCTGGGAAAGTATGGCTTCCCTACATCCTCCCATGCCATTTCCGGGAGTTCGGACAGGCCCAGCTCCCGATTCAGGGCTGCCGCCAGGAGCTTATAGGCCAAATCGTGCTCGCCGCCCTTGGTTCCCAGGGCGGCGTATACGACGACATCCATGCTGCGATCCTCCTCTATGCAGGAACTGATGGCATCATAGCATTTTTTGGGAAAAAAATGAAATTTTCATACCTATTGGAGTGGTAATTTACCAATCAAAAAATATTTTTAAAAAATTTTGCCCAGAAAAGAGGATTTTCTGCGCTTTTGTTGTATATTGTATTAGATCAATTTGTAGAATAGAGGAGGTGCAGACTCTAGTGGCGTTTCCGCAGCGTTTTTTGGACGAGCTGGTGGACCGCAGCGACATCGTGGATGTCGTTTCCTCCTATGTTTCTCTGAGCAAAAAGGGAGGCAACTACTTCGGCCTGTGCCCCTTCCACAACGAGAAGACGGGTTCCTTCTCCGTGGCGCCGGACAAGCAGATCTATTACTGCTTCGGCTGTCACCACGGCGGAGGCGTGATCCAGTTCGTCATGGAGATCGAAAATCTGGACTTCCCCAACGCGGTGCGCTTTCTGGCAAAGCGGGCCAATATGGAGGTGCCCGAGGACAACACCGGTCTTGAGGAGTCCCGCCGCCGCCAGCGGGTGCTGGCCGTGAACCGGGACGCCGCCCGGTGGTTCTACAGTAATCTGTCCCGCCCCGAGGGGGCGGCGGTGGCCGCCTATCTGGAGCGGCGGAAGATCAGCCGGAAGACCGCCATGAACTTCGGGCTGGGCGCTTCCCTGGACCAGTGGGACGCGCTGCTCAACGCCATGCTGGAGAAGGGGTATACCAAGGCGGACCTTCTGGCGGCGGGGCTGGTGGTATCCAATCAAAAGGGGCGGATTTACGACAAATTCCGGAACCGGCTTATGTTCCCCGTCATCGACGTGAAGGGGGACGTGGTGGCCTTCGGCGGCCGGGTCCTGGACAAGTCTGAGCCCAAGTATATGAACACCACGGAGACCATCGTTTACAGCAAGCGCCGGAACCTGTACGGCATCAATCTGGCAAAGAAGACCAAACGGCCCAATTTCATCCTCTGCGAGGGCAACATCGACGTCATCACCCTGCACCAGGCGGGGTTCGACAACGCGGTGGCGTCCATGGGGACCGCCCTGACCACGGAGCAGACCAAGATCCTCAGCCGGTACACCAAGGAGCTGGTGCTCTGCTTCGACAACGATAACGCGGGACAGCTGGCGACCCAGAAGAATATCGAGCTCCTGAAGGACAGCGAGTTCAACGTCCGGATCCTCCAGCTCCCCCGCCGTTTGGCGGACGGGGAGTATGTCAAGCAGGATGTGGACGATTTCATCAAGTTCCAGGGGGCGGCGGCCTTCGAGGCCATCCTCAACGGCAGCGCCAACCAAATGGACTACCGCATGGAGGCGGTGGCCGCCAAGTACGACCTCAGCGACCCGGAGCAGAAGATCGCCTACGGCGGCGAGATCAGCGCGCTGATCGCCTCCCTCTCCAACGCGGTGGAACGGGAGGTCTACGCCGGGCGGGCCGCCGAGACGGCGGGCATCTCCCGCACGGCCATGCTCACCGAGGTCGAGCGGGCCAGACGGAAGAAGGGGAGCCAGGAGCGCCAGACGCTCCAGCGGGAAAACTTAAACGCCGCCGCCCTGCGCCAGCCTAGGGACCGGACCATCCGGTATACCGACCTCCGGTCCGCCATGGCGGAGGAGGGGGTCGTCTGCCTGCTCCTGCTGGACGGCGCGCTGGCGGACAAATGCCGGGGCCTGCCGGCGGAGGCGTTCAGCTCTCCGTTCCTAGGGAAGCTGTTCGCCCTGCTGACGGAAGCCTGGTCCGAGGGGCGGACCATGACGGCGGCATCCCTGTCGGCCCACTGCACGCCGGAGGAGATGAGCCACCTGTCTGCCATCCTGCAGAGGCCGGAGTCCCTGGCCAATGCGGAGCGGGCCCTGGAGGACTACATACAGGTGATACTGCGCTCCGCGGAGAAGCGGCAGGGCGAACGGCCTGAAGACCCCCTGCTGGCGGCTGTGGAGAAATATAAACAGAAAAAGGGTAATGGAGGAAAGCAGTCATGACAAAAAAGAAGGAAGAGCTTACAACGGGGGCGGAACACGCCGCCGAGAATAAGAAGACGGAGGGCGATAAGAAATACGCCCGCCTGGCGGACAAGGTGGTGTCTACCCTGCCCGCGGCGCCCATCCTGCTGGCCAACGAGAAGGTCATGGACCTGTTCGCCCGGGGTAAGAAGCGGGGCCGTCTGGACTCGGCGGAGATGATGGAGGTCCTGGACGAGATCGACCTGGACAGCGACCAGATGGAGAAGATCTATGACTCCCTGGAGGTGCTGTCCATCGAGATCGGCAGCGAGGAGGACATCCTCCCGGAGATCCCCGACGACATAGACCCGCCCCTGGATGAGATCGCGGACATCGAAGAGGAGGAGCTGGTCGATCCCAATACCCTGGTGGACAGCTTCGCCATCGACGACCCTGTGCGCATGTACCTCAAGGAGATCGGCAAGGTCCCCCTGCTCTCCCCCGAGGAGGAGATCGACCTGGCGCAGAAGATGAGCGACGGCAACCACGCCCAGGAGCGGCTGGACAGCGCCGGGGAGGACGGCCTCTCCGGCGAGGAGCTGGCCCAGCTGAAGGCCCAGCTCAAAGCGGGGGAGAAGGCCAAGCAGAAGCTGGCCGAAGCCAACCTGCGTCTGGTGGTGTCCATCGCCAAGCGGTACGTGGGCCGCGGGATGCTGTTTCTGGACCTCATCCAGGAGGGCAACCTGGGCCTTATCAAGGCGGTGGAGAAGTTCGACTATACCAAGGGCTACAAGTTCTCTACCTACGCCACCTGGTGGATCCGGCAGGCCATCACCCGGGCCATCGCGGACCAGGCCCGGACCATCCGCATCCCGGTGCATATGGTGGAGACCATCAACAAGGTCATCCGCGTCTCCCGCCAGCTCCTCCAGGAGCTGGGACACGACCCCTCCCCGGAGGAGATCGCCGACGAGATGGCCATGCCCGTGGACAAGGTCCGGGAGATATTGAAGATCGCCCAGGAGCCCGTCAGTCTGGAGACCCCCATCGGCGAGGAGGAGGACAGCCATCTGGGCGACTTTATCCCCGATGAGGGAGCCAGCGAGCCCAGCGAGGCCGCCAGCTTCACCCTGCTGAAGGAGCAGCTGGTGGACGTTCTGGGCACCCTAACGCCCCGGGAGGAGAAGGTGTTGAAGCTCCGCTTCGGCATCGAGGACGGGCGCACCCGCACCCTGGAGGAAGTCGGCAAGGAGTTCAACGTGACCCGTGAGCGCATCCGCCAGATCGAGGCCAAGGCCCTGCGGAAGCTCCGCCACCCCAGCCGCAGCAAGAAGCTGAAGGATTTCCTGAACTGATACTTTTTCTCAAGAGAAAAAGTATCGAAACAAAAATATCTTGATACGGAAAAAGGAGAAGCATCGGCGGATGCTTCTCCTTTTCCATGCGCTTCTTATGTACGCTTATTTCTCCTCCACGGAGAGGATGCCCATGGGGCAGGCCTTGGCGCAGATGCCGCAGGCGATGCACTTGCTGGGCTTCGCGCCCTCCGCCTTGGGCATGGCCATCACCTGCATGGGGCAGGCCTTGACGCACTCGCCGCAGCCCACGCACTTGCGCTTGTCGATCATATACACGCCCTTGGCGTTCTGGGTAATGGCTCCCTCCGGGCAGGTCCGGGCGCACTTGCCGCACATGATGCAGTTCTGCACCTTGGGCTCGCCGTCGGGCTTGGCAACGATGCGGATGCAGCTGAGATCAGGATCGAACTCCTTATAAAACGCCTCGGAGCAGGCCCGGACGCAGCTGAGACACGCCTTGCAGGGATCGGTTTTGCTGACAACCAGTTTCTTCATATGAGGAAGACCTCCTGTTATGGAATGATTACCCCTCTATCCTACCAGATGTATTGTTAAAATGCAAACTATATTTTCAGGGAAATCGGATTTTGTTCGTTCCCTTTCGACGGGATTCAGCGCTTCCCGGGCTTCCGGCCGCGCTGTCCGGCGGGCTTCTGCGGCTTGGAAGTTTGACGGGCGTCCCGTTTGGGAGGCCTGCCCGTCCCGCCCTTGGAGGCCGGACGGCCGTCGCGGGCGCGGCCGGTCCCCGCGTGACGGTCGGAGGCCTTCGGCTTTTCCGGCGGCCTGCCGCCGTGGAGGGGCCGGACGAGGCAGTCCTTTCCGTAGCCGATCAGATCCTCCCGGCCCGCCTTGTGGAGGGCCTCCACCACCAGACGGCGCATCTCCGGACGCTTCCACTGCAGCAACGCCCGCTGGAGGGCCTTGTCGTGGGGGCTCTTCGCCACGTATACCGGCTCCATGGTCCGGGGGTCGATCTCCGTGTACCACATGCAGGTGGACAGGGTCCCGGGGGTGGGGTAGAAGTCCTGGACCTGCTCCGGCTGACGGCCCGTCTTATTCAAAAACACCGCCAGCTCCACCGCGTCGCCGAGGGTACACCCGGGATGGGAGCTCATGAGATAGGGCACCAGGTACTGCTCCATGCCATAACGCTGGTTCAGCCGCTGGTACTTCTCCTTGAACCGCTCGTAGACCTCGAAATGGGGCTTGCCCATGTAATCCAGCACCTGCGCGGAGCAGTGCTCCGGAGCGACCTTCAGCTGCCCGGAGATGTGATAGCGCACCAGCTCGGACAGGAACTCGCTGTTCTTCTCGCACAGCAGGTAGTCGAACCGGATGCCGCTGCGGACGAACACCTTCTTCACTCCCGGCACCGCCCGGACCTTCCGCAGCAGGGCCAAATAGTCGGCGTGGCTGGGGTCCAGATTTTTGCAGGGGGTGGGCGCCAGGCAGGAGCGGTTCCTGCACATGCCGTGCTTTTTCTGCTGCTGGCAGGAGGGGTGCCGGAAGTTGGCAGACGGTCCGCCCACGTCGTGGACATAGCCCTTGAATTTGGGGTCCCGGGTGAACCCCTCCACCTCCCGGACCACGCTCTCGTGACTGCGGGAGGTGATCATCCGCCCTTGATGGAAGGCCAGGGAGCAGAAGTTGCATCCGCCGAAGCATCCCCGGTTGTGGGTGACGGAGAACCGGACCTCCTCAATGGCGGCTACGCCACCCTGGGCATCGTACATAGGATGGACCTCCCGGGCGTAGGGCAGCTCCGCCACCGCGTCCAGCTCCTCCCGGCGCAGGGGCATGGCGGGAGGATTGACCACCAGCGTCCGGTCCCCGTGGCGCTGCAGGATCGCCTTGCCCCGGATGGGATCGTGCTCCTCGTACTCGATTTTGGTGGCCAGCGCGTAGTCCCGCTTGTCGGATACTACCGCCTCGAAGGAGGGGACCGTGACGCTCTCGAACCGGCAGTCCGGGCTTTTGACGGCGTAGGCGGTGCCGGGGATATCGGTCAACGCGCCCACGGCCTCGCCTGCGGAAAGACGGCGGGCGATCTCCCGTGTGGCCCGCTCCCCCATGCCGTAGACCAGCAGGTCCGCCTGGGCGTCGAAAAGGATGGAGCGGCGCACCGCGTCGTCCCAGTAGTCGTAGTGGGCGAACCGCCGCAGGCTGGCCTCCAGTCCGCCGATGACCACCGGGATGTCCGGAAAGGCCTCCCGGGCCCGGTTGGCGTAGACGATGGTAGGCCGGTCGGGGCGTAGGCCCATTTTGTTTCCGGGGCTGTAGGCATCGGAGGAGCGGCGCTTTTTGGCGGCGGTGTAGTGGGCCACCATGGAGTCGATGTTGCCGCCGCCGATAAAGACGCCGAAGCGGGGTTTGCCCATAGCGCGGAAGGCGTCCGCGCTGTGCCAGTCCGGCTGGGCGAGGACGGCCACCCGGTAGCCCTCCGCCTCCAGCACACGGGCGATGATGGCGGTGCCGAAGGAGGGGTGGTCCACATAGGCGTCGGCGGTAACGACCAGGAAGTCGTAGTACCACCAGTCTCTTTGGTTCATTTCCTCCCTGGAGACAGGGAGGAAATCGGTGCGATCTGCCATAGAAGCCTCTTTTCTTTTCTTCTCTTCGCCGCGCTTCGCGCGGCGAGGGGGAGTTTTTTCTATTTGATAGCCCGGGGGCTCCGCGCCCCCGGACCCTGCGGTTACTTTTGCCCCGCGGCAAAAGTAACCAAAAACGCGCCAGAACCAATGGTTCTGGACTCCTTTCTCGGGGCCGCCCTTGGGCGGCCAACCTCGGCGGGGGAATAAAGGACTGTGCAGTGGTTTGCTTGGTTAGGCGAAGCCTCCGAATTGGCGGTTCTCCTTCAGCCGCTCTGGTACTTGTAGAAGTCCGCCTGCCGGCCTTTCAAAGGGGTACTGCCTGCAAGGGGCACACGTCCTAACGGTACATTTTGCAAATTAGCACCCCAAACACCAGACCTTCGTGCCGAGTGCCGCGAGGCAACCGGGCAGCCCTGCGGGCTGCCGGGACGGTCGTTGCCGCGAAGCGGCAATGACGTCCCTCGGTAGGACTGTGCGCAGAAGTAGGCACCGGCATCGGCTCAGAGCACGGACGATAGACCACAAATCCGAAGGTCGTAGCGAAAATAATAACCTCCGTAATTCAGGAAGGTTCTTAGGAAACGTAGTTTCCTAAGTGACCTTTTGGTACTTTTCGTTCACACGAAAAGTACGTCCCCGCCCCGGAAGGGGCGAATCTAACTGTTAGAAGGAAGCGGGAGCGGCCCGCAGGGCCGCCGAAGCAGCTACCCCAGAGAAGGTATCTCCCGCACGATCCTCCGCAGATCCATCACCATCTCCGCCCCGGAAGAAACAAACCCATATTTGGCAAAATAGCCCCTCAACTCCTCCGGACAGCGTAAAATCAAAACCTCCCGCCCCTGGGTGCGGGCGTACTGGACCGCCTGGCCCAGAAGCTGAATGCCATACCGCTGTCCCCGCAGCGCGGGGACCAGCTGATAGTCCGTGATGCGAAGCGCCTCCGGCTCCAGCGCCATGGAGATCGTGCCGAAAACCTCTTCCTCCAACAGCGCCTCCTCGGTCCGGCTTCCATCCTCTTCGGCGGCTACCCGGAACCAAAGCCCCGGCTCCGTGGCGGCGTCATCCTTATGCCAGCTCTGGCGGCGGAAGGTGGACACGGCAGCAGGCAGATGGCTGGCATCGTCCCGGAACACGACCCGGATATTGTCCCCCTCCACTTCCAGCAGGGAGACGGCGGTATTGTCCCCGTGGCCCGTCTGGCCGATCTCCTCCAGACTCATGCCCTGGAGCGTCCCCAGCAGGGTCCGCAGGGCCGCGCCGTGGCTGGCGGCGGCCACCGTGCCGCCGGGATTCTCCGCCGCGATCTGGCGGATGCCCTCCAGCGTCCGGTCACGGACCTGCGCAAAGGTCTCCGCTCCCTCCACGCGCCACAGATCGGGCCGCTTGTTGAAATCCACATACATCTGCTTATCCATACGCTGGATCTGTCCCCAGCTCAATTGCTCCCAGACGCCCAGCCTGATCTCCCGCAGCAGGGGCAGAGGGCGAAATTCCAGCCCTCGGGGGACGTACAGGGCGGAGGCGGTGATATGGGTGCGGGTCAGATCGCTGCCGTACACCGCGTCCAGCCGTTCCTCCCGGAACCGCTCCCGCAGATAGGCCAGCTGCCGGTAGCCCTGGGGGGTAATCACGCTGTCATACTGTCCATGGGCTACCCGGAAGAGGTTGCCCTCCGCCTCAGCGTGGCGGACGAGAAAAATTTTCGTTGTCATAGCGGTGCGCGCTCCCTTATGTAGATTCGATGCACCGGCGGAGGATGGAGCCGCCGGTCTCATAGGGCTCCCGGGCCTCCGCCAGAATGTTTTCGTAGATACTGACCATTGCGGCCTGCCTCCGGCGGGCCATCTCCGCGCCCCGCGGGGTGAGGAAGCGGTCGTATATTTTTTCCAGCTTGAACTTGTACTCCCGCAGGACGGAGTGGCAGCCCTTGGGTTCCTCCGCCGTGCCGTCGGAGACCGTGCCGTCCGGCAGAAGGGTATACAGGGGCTGTCCCACCTGGGCGGCGTAGAAGAAGGTCCGCGCCATGCCGATGGCCCCGGTGACGTCCAGCTTGTCCGCGTCGAAGAGTATCTTCGCCTCAATGGTGGCCGGCGGGTCGCCGGAGCGGAAGCGGTGGGTCCGGACGCAGTCCCGGACATGGGCGGCGAAGGGTTCCGGGAAGCCCTGGCTTACGAGAAACCGGTACGCCTTCTCCGCGCCCACCCGGGCGTGGCAGAGGGACGGGTCCCGGAACTGTTCCTCCCGGCCGATGTCGTGGAGCAGGCAGGCGGCAATGAGCACGTCCCGGTCCGCTGCCGGTTCCGCCTCCGCGATCTCCAGGGCCAGGAACAGCACCCGCCGGACGTGTTCGGCGTCATGGGCGGAATCGCCCATACAGGCGAGCATATGACCCTCCAGCAGGTCAAAGGTTTTCTGTGTCATGCGCTCTCCTTTCGATCATATCCCTTCCAGCTCCTCCAGCCACAGCCGGGCCACGGCGTCCGAGGGCATCCGCCAGTCGCCCCGGGGGGAAAGGGACACGCTGCCCACCTTGGGACCGTCGGGCAGGCAGGAGCGCTTGAACTGCTGGGCGAAGAACCGGTAGTAGAAATTTTTCAGCCATTTGAGGATGACCTCCCGGCTGTACTGCCGCCCCAGGGCCAGCTCCGCCAGCCGGAGGATCTTCCGGGGGCCGAAGCCCCAGCGGACGGCGTGGTAGAGGAAGAAGTCGTGGAGCTCATAAGGCCCCACCAGGTCCTCCGTGCGCTGGCTGATCTCCCCTTGGACCGCCGGAAGCAGCTCCGGGGAAACAGGGGTGTCCAGAATATCCTCCAGGACCTGGGCCAGCTCCGGGTCCTTCTTCCGGTTGTCCCGCGCCACGTAGTCCACCAGATGGCGCACCAAGGTTTTGGGAATGGAGGCGTTGACGCCGTACATGCTCATATGGTCGCCGTTGTAGGTGGCCCAGCCCAGGGCCAGCTCGCTGAGATCCCCGGTGCCGATGACCAGTCCGCCCGTCTGATTGGCCACGTCCATGAGCACCTGGGTCCGCTCCCGGGCCTGGGCGTTCTCATAGGTGACGTCCTGATCCTCTGGATCGTGGCCGATGTCCCGGAAGTGGCTGCGCACCGTGTCCCCGATGGGGATGGTCCGCAGGGTAGTCCCCATGTGCTCCGCCAGGAGGACGGCGTTGTTCTTCGTCCGCTCCGTGGTGCCGAAGCAGGGCATGGTGACGGCAATGATGTCACTGGGGTCCCGGTGGAGCATCCCCATGGCCAGGGCGGCGATCAGCAGGGCCAGGGTGCTGTCCAGGCCGCCGGAGAGCCCGATGACGGCAGAGCGCGCGCCGGTGTGCTTCAGCCGCTTCTTCAGGCCCAGGGCGGCGATGGTCAGGATCTCCTCGCACCGGGAGGCCCGGTCGGCGGCGTTGTCCGGGATGAACGGGGCGGGGGAGACATACCGGCGGAGCTTGGTGACGCAGGGGGTGAACTCCGCCGCGCCCTGATAAAGGGCCGCTCCTCCTTCGGCGGGGAAGGGGGTCAGGCGGCGGCGTTCATAGGTCAGGCGCTGCACGTCGATGTCCGCAATGGTCAGCCCCGTGGTGAAGCGGTGTTCTGCCAGCAGAGCGCCGTTTTCCGCCACCATGTTGTGGCCGGTGAACACCAGGTCCGTGGTGGACTCGCCCTCCCCGGCATCGGCGTACACATAGCCGCAGCACAGCCGCCCGGACTGGCCCACCACCAGCTGGCGGCGGTAGGCGGCCTTGCCCACCACCTCGTTGGAGGCGGAGAGGTTCAGTATCACCGTGGCCCCCGCCTCCGCCAGCCGGCGGGAGGGCGGGTCTGCGGCCCACAGGTCCTCACAGATCTCCACGCCCACCTTCAGACCCGGGACGGCGGGGCAGTCGATGATAGCCTGTCCCAGGCCGGTATACATCGTCCCGCCGTCCGCGCCGGGGAGGCCGATGCTCACTTGGCTGGTAATATCTTCTCCGCCCTCAAACCACCGTTTCTCGTAAAATTCACCATAATTAGGCACATAGGTCTTGGGGACCACTGCCAGGATATCACCCTTCTGGATGACCACGGCGCAGTTGTAGAGCTTCCCTCTGGCCCGCAGGGGCATCCCCAGGGCGGTGAGCACCTCCAGGTGCCGGGTGGCCTCCAGGATGGTGCGCAGTCCCTCGACCGCGCCGTTCAGAAGGGTGTCCTGCAAAAACAGGTCGCCGCAGGTGTAGCCGGTGAGGCACAGCTCCGGCAGGGCCAGGATCTTGACCCCCTGCTTCTCCGCTTCCCGCATCATGGTGAAGATCTGTTCTGCGTTGTACCGGCAGTCCGCCACCCGGACCTTGGGCGTTCCCGCCGCCACACAGATAAAGCCGTCTTTCATATCGAAGCCTCCTCGTTTGCGTTCATTGCCTCTATTGTACCCCTAAAAGCGAAAAAAAGCAACAGGGCGCGGCTGCCGCGTCCTGTTGCTTTTTTGTAAAACCGGCCGTTCAGGCTCAGCCCTCGCCCGGTCCCTTGCCTCGGGGCTTCCGGCGGGGACGGCGGTAGTTGGACTTGTGGTCCTGACCGCCGGACTGCTGGCGGGCAGCCCGGTCGGCGGCGGCCTTTTTCTCGGCGGTGGTGTCGGTGTTGGGACGGACGGGGAGCTTCTCCACCCGCTCCTGCTTCACGGCGCGCTCCGCCTTCTCCTGGCGGGGAGGCCGGTCCTGCCTGGGGGACCGGGAGGGGGCCTCCGCCTTGCAGGGCTTCTCGCCGGGGCCCTGGGGACGGGGCTTGCCGCCCTTGGGGCGGTGGCGGCGGCGTCCGCCGGAACGGCGGTCCTCCTCCTCCGGGGCCGGTTCCCCGGCCAGGACGGAGGCCACGGGGATGGGATTCTTCCCGGGGCCGGGACGGCGGTTGAAGCGGGAGAAAGGCTCCTCGCCCGCGTCCTGGCGCTGGAGCCTGGCGGGACGGTCCTTGGGGATCTCGATGCCGTCCCGGCTGCCCTTGCCGTTGCGCAGGACCCGGATCTCCGCCGCCTTATAGCGCTTGGGGGATTCCGGGGCGCTGTCCAGGCGCACCTGGACCTGCTCCTGGAGCAGGTCCACGCTGCTGACGTTGCCGATCCCGTCGGGGGTGTCCACGAAGCTGTCGTTCTTGGGCATCCGGCTGGCGGCGTCCTCATAGGCGGCCTGCTCGTACTTGAGGCAGCACATCAGCCGCCCGCAGGTGCCGGAAATTTTGGTGGGGTTCAGGCTCAGGCTCTGGGTCTTGGCCATCTTGATGGACACGGGGATGAACTCGTCCAGGAACTGGCTGCAGCACAAGGGCCTGCCGCAGATGCCCAGGCCGCCCAGCATCTTGGCCTCGTCCCGGACGCCGATCTGCCGCAGCTCGATCCTGGCCCGGAAGACGCTGGCCAAGTCCTTCACCAGCTCACGGAAGTCCACCCGCCCGTCGGCGGTGAAAAAGAAGATGATCTTGTTGCCCTCGAAGCTGCACTCCACGTTGACCAGCTTCATTTCCAGCCCGTGGGCGGCGATCTTCTTCTCGCAGATGCCGAAGGCTTCTTTTTCCCGTTTCCGGTTGTACTCGGCGGCCTTGCGGTCGTTGTCCGTGGCGACGCGCACCACGGGGCGCAGGGGCTGGACGACGCTCTGATCGGGGACCTCGTGGTTCCCCTCCACGCAGCGGGCGTACTCCATGCCCTGGGCGGTCTCGATCACTACGTAGGTGTTGGGCTCCACCTGGAGCCCCCGGGGATCAAAGTAGTAGTTTTTACTTCCGCCGCGGAAGCGGACGGAGATGACTTCGGCCATTGGTATTGATTCCTTTCTTCTTTGCGGCGGTCGCCGCAAGGCAAGTTGTTTCTTGTTGATGGCCCGTGGGCTGTCCGCCCCCGGACCCCTGACCAACTTTTGCCGCGCGGCAAAAGTTGGCAAAAACGCGCTTAAACCTACGGTTTAAGAATCCCTTTCTCGGGGCCGCCCTTGGGCGGCCACCTCGGCGGGAGCTAAAGGACTGTGCGGCGGGAGTGTTGGTTAGGCGAAGCCTTCGAATTGGCAGTCCTTCTTCTGCCGCTCTGGTACTTGTAGAAGTCCGGCTGACGCCCTTTCAAAGGGGTACTGCCTGCAAGGGGCACGTGTTCTAACGGGACATCCTGCAAATCTGGACCCTTGCGGGTGCTGTCCTATATTTTCGGATCGTCCGATAATCCCAGCAGGTAATTTGCGGATACTTTATAATGCTCACAAATCAATGCAAATTTTTCGATAGTGGTTGTATTTTTGCCGTTTTCCATTTCGCTGATGCGGCTTTTGCTGACATTCAATAATTGTGCCAGGTCTGGCTGCGTCTCGTGATTCTGTTTTCGAATCTCTAACAAGCGCTGCCCAAATAATTCTCTCGAAAACATAAATTCCCCTTGACATGTTCTAGTTTTTAGACTATAATGCAGTTATGAAATTCTATTATTTAGAATAGCAGAAAGGACAAGGAAAAACAATGTGTATTCTTGCCGAATTATATCACGAATGGTATTCTCCAAATGCGAAGCGCTGGGAAAATGGAGAAGAGGGCCGGGAGGAATGGGTACGGAATGAAGCGCTGTGGACAAAAGCGGAGGCGTGTCTTGACGGGGCGTTGTTCCGCGAGCTGCAAATGAGCGTCATAAACCTGATGGACATAGAGACCTGCCGCACTTTTCAGACAGGCTTTCGTTTAGGCTCCCAGCTCATGCAGGAGATATATGCCCCCGCCCCGCACTCCGGGGAGTCTGCGTAGTCTACACGGTAGGGGCCATCGATGACCACGCTGAAAGAGAAGCAGGGAGCAGCAAAGTGGGAAGCAGTCCGAACAACAAAACTGACTTTGACTGACGCGCAAATAAATAAATAAATACATGAGGGATTCTCAAACCGCAAGGTTTGAGCGCGTTTTTGCCTACTTTTGCCGCGTGGCAAAAGTAGGCGCGGAGTCCGGGGCCGCGCAGGCCCCGGGGTATCGATACGAAACCGCTCAGAGCCGCCCGAAGGGCGGCAAAGAAACTGCCTAGCTTAACTCCACTGCCAGGGCTCCCAAGAGATGCCCCACCCCAATATTAAAATTGCACTGACGAATAAATTCCCCCAGCTTCTCCACAATAGAAGAAAGCCTATACCTGCCAAGGCCGGCCAGCTGTCCCGCCAGGGGGTCCCCCTGGCCCGTATAGACCGCCGCCAGACCGGAGACCAGCAGATCCCGCGTATCAGAGAGAAGCCCCTTTAGCTCCTCACGGGAAATTTTGCTGTTCTCCAGCTCCGCGCAGAAAGCCGCCAGCTCCGGCGCCCTGCCGCCGCAGATGAGCTCGCACAGCCGCCGGGCCTGACCGTCCTCCGCCGCCGTCTCCGGCGGGGGAGACAGCTTCCACTCCGCCGTCCGGCTGCGGATGGTGGGCAGGAGCACCGCGCTGTTGGCGGCGCAGAAGAGAAACGCCGCGTGGACGGGCCCGTCCTCCACTACCTTCAGGAGCACATTCTGGGCCTTGCCGTCCAGCAGGGAGCAGTCGGGGAAAATGTAGACCTTCCGCCGCCCCTCGTTGGGCAGGACGCTGGCGTCCGCCGTCACCCCGCGCAGTACGTCTACCGAGACGTTCTTGTGCTCCGGGTCCGTCACCGTCAGCACGTCGGGGTGGACGTCCCGCAGGATCTTCCGGCAGTCGGGACAGATGCCGCAGGGCTTGTCCCCGCCCCGGCACAGCAGGGCGGCGGCGGTAAACCGCGCGGCGGCGGCCAGATCCCCCTGCCCGCTGAGGACCGCCGCCCGTCCCAGGGCGTCCCGATTCGCCGCTTCCCGGATGCGCTGGGAAAGGCGGGGCTCCCCCGGAATGACCAGAGGCTCCTGCTGGCTCATTATCTCCTTCCCCCTTCCGGCTCCGCGCGGCGGATGCAAAATCAAATCTATTTTATCACAACATGCCGCCGGAAATCAACAGAAACTGAAAAAAAGAATATAGAAAACGTTGCCGGTGAAAAAAATCCTTAAATTTTCCTTGAAATTTGGAGAATCCCTCTTGCAATGCGCAGGATTCCCTTCTATAATAGATTTTGCAAAAGCGCAATTCGAAAAAAATCCAATATATGAATACAGGAGGAGTATTACCCGTGAGCAAAAAGTTTGTCTATCTCTTTTCCGAGGGCAACGGGCACATGCGGGAGCTGCTGGGCGGCAAGGGTGCCAACCTGGCTGAAATGACCAGCCTTGGTATGCCCGTACCCCGGGGCTTTACCATTACCACCGAGGCCTGCACCCAGTACTATGCCGACGGCCGCGCCATCAACGCCGAGATCCAGGATGAGATCATGGAATATATGTCCCAGCTGGAGGATATGACCGGCAAGAAGTTCGGCGACCTGAACAATCCCCTGCTGGTCTCCGTCCGTTCCGGCGCACGGGCCTCCATGCCCGGCATGATGGACACCATCCTGAACCTGGGCCTCAACGACGAGGTGGTGGAGGCCTTCGCCAAGAAGACCAAGAATCCCCGCTTCGCCTATGACTCCTACCGCCGGTTCATCCAGATGTATTCCGACGTGGTTATGGAAGTGGGCAAGAAGTACTTCGAAGAGCTCATCGACGAGATGAAGGCCAAGCGCAACGTGAAGCTGGACACCGAGCTCACCGCCAAGGACCTCAAGGAGCTGGCCGAGCAGTTCAAGAACGAGTACCGTGAGAAGATCGGCGAGGACTTCCCCCAGGATGCCCGCGAGCAGCTCATGGGTGCCGTCCGCGCCGTGTTCCGCTCCTGGGACAACCCCCGGGCCATCTACTACCGCCGCATGAACGACATCCCCTCCTCCTGGGGCACCGCCGTCAACGTGCAGGAGATGGTCTTCGGTAACATGGGCGACACCTCCGGCACCGGCGTCGCCTTCACCCGCAACCCCGCCACCGGCGAGAAGAAGCTCTTCGGCGAGTTCCTGATGAATGCCCAGGGCGAGGACGTGGTGGCCGGCGTGCGCACCCCCCAGACCATCGACCAGCTGGCCGAGGTCATGCCCGAGGCCTACCAGCAGTTCGTGGACATCTCCAGCAAGCTGGAGTACCACTACCGCGACATGCAGGACATGGAGTTCACCATTGAGAACAAGAAGCTGTTCATGCTCCAGACCCGCAACGGCAAGCGCACCGCCGCCGCCGCCCTGAAGATCGCCTGCGACCTAGTGGACGAGGGCATGATCTCCGAGGAAGAGGCCGTGGCGATGATCGACCCCAAGAGTCTGGACGCCCTGCTGCACCCCACCTTCCCCAAGGAGGAGCTGGATCGCGTAGCCCCCGTGGGCCACGGCCTGGCCGCCTCCCCCGGAGCCGCCGCCGGTCAGATCGTGTTCACCGCTGACGACGTGGTGGAGTGGGTGGACAAGGGCCACAAGGTCATCCTGGTCCGCCTGGAGACCAGCCCCGAGGATATCGAGGGTATGCACTTTGCCCGGGGCATCCTCACCGTGCGTGGCGGCATGACCAGCCACGCCGCCGTGGTGGCCCGGGGCATGGGCACCTGCTGCGTGTCCGGCTGCGGCGACATCGTCATGGACGAGGCCAACAAGAAGTTCACCTTGGCCGGCAAGGAGTACAAGGAGGGCGATTGGATCAGCCTGGACGGCTCCACCGGCAACATCTACGGCGAGCGCCTCCACACCGCCGAGGCCAAGATCTCCGGCGAGTTCGAGCGCATCATGACCTGGGCCGACAAGCTGCGCGACCTCCAGGTCCGCACCAACGCCGACACCCCCAAGGACGCCCGTCAGGCCAAGAACTTCGGCGCCGAGGGCGTGGGCCTGTGCCGTACCGAGCATATGTTCTTTGATCCCGAGCGCATTGCCGCCATCCGTGAGATGATCGTCTCCGACACCGTGGAGCAGCGCGAGAAGGCCCTGGCCAAGCTGGAGCCCATGCAGCAGAAGGACTTCGAGGAGATCTACGAGGCCATGATGGGCAAGCCCGTCACCATCCGCCTCCTCGACCCGCCCCTCCACGAGTTCCTGCCCACTGAGGACGCCGACATCAAGGCCCTGGCCAAGGAGATGAAGATCACCGAGGACCAGCTGCGCGCCACCATTGACAGCCTCCACGAGTTCAACCCCATGATGGGCCACCGCGGCTGCCGTCTGGACATCACCTATCCTGAGATCGCCAAGATGCAGACCGCCGCCATCATCAAGGCCGCTCTGGCTGTCCGTTCCCGCCGTCCGGCGTGGAAGATCTGCCCGGAGATCATGGTCCCCCTGGTGGGCGAAGCCAAGGAGCTGGCCTACGTGAAGAAGACCATCGACAAGGTGGCTCAGAAGCTCATCAAGGAAGCCGGCAGCGATATGACCTATAAGGTGGGCACCATGATCGAGATCCCCCGCGCGGCCCTCACCGCCGACGACATCGCCAAGGAGGCCGAGTTCTTCTCCTTCGGCACCAACGACCTGACCCAGATGACCTTCGGCTTCAGCCGCGACGACGCGGGCAAGTTCCTGGCCAGCTATTATGACCGGAAGATCTACGAGTCCGATCCGTTCTCCCGTCTGGACCAGGTGGGCGTGGGCCGTCTGGTGAAGATGGCCTGCGAGCTGGGCCGTCAGACCCGCCCGGAGATCAAGCTGGGCATCTGCGGCGAGCAGGGCGGCGACCCCTCCACTGTGGAGTTCTGCCACAACGTTGGCCTGACCTACGTGTCCTGCTCCCCCTTCCGCGTGCCCATCGCCCGTCTGGCCGCCGCCCAGGCCGCGATCAAGAATCCGCGGAATAAGTAAGTAATTGTCGTAGGGCATTGTGATTTAGCCTGTGTAGGGCAATAACCACCAGCCTGTGCCATAGAAAAAGTGACCTTGCATCTCACGATGCAAGGTCACTTTTTCCCTTTGCAAAGCTGCGGCCCCCGCTTCTTGTTGGAGAAGCGGGGGCCCTGCCATATTGAATTATTGAAACACCAGCTCATACGTATCTATCCCAGGCACAAGGGAGAAAAACGCCCTGATCACGGCCTTGGCCTCGGCATCGGCGTCCGTCAGCAGTCCGCGCTCGATGGCTTTCTGCTCCATGATCTGCTTGCGCTCGGCGATGAGCGCGTTGGAGTCGTCGATGGTCACCTTGTTAAATAGGCCGTCCTTGATGTCGATGGTCTCGATGGTCTCCTGGGGGACGTTGTTATCGGTGATCCGGCTGGGAGGAAGGGTCACGGTGATGGTGCGGGTGTCCTCGTTGACGTCGATCTTGACTTCATTCAGATCGATCCCGGCCTTGATAATGCCGTCATACCGGATCAGGAAGCTCTTATCGCTGAAGGGCATATCCCAATCGAAGAGCCAGGTTTTGTGATACTCCCCCCGATCCGCGTCCGTATAGAGGTACTTCTGCGTGACCAGCTCACGGACGGACTCCAGCTGTTCCTGCAGTTGGGTGCTGGTGATCACAGGCTCAGCGTCCTGGATGCTGAGCAGTTCGTCCAGCGTCTCCTGCAGGGACTCGTTTTCGCCCTGCTCCTTGTCCACGAGGTCTTGCAGGATCTGCATCTCCTTTTCCGCATCGGACAGCTCCGACTTCAGCTTGCGGTTCATATTCCAGGCCACGATGGAAAACGCGATCAGATTCACCATCAGGATCAGGACGCCTATGACGGCATAGCGCCGCAGCTTCTTCCACGTCCTGGCCAGCGCCGGGCGCTCCTCCGTATCCGTTCGCTTCTCGTTGTATTCATCCATTGCCGTATCCTCCCACGACCGCCTTTTTTACAGTCATTATATCAGCCGCCCCTCCTCATTGCAAGAAAAACCACGAAATTTGCCGAATGGCCATATTCTGCCGGGAAAATCTCCCTCCGGTGGAAAAGCCTATTGTCTTATCCCGCGATCTGCGGTAAAATGGCGGCAGAGTCTATTGACAGTCTATGATGGAAAATACATATCCTGACAGGAGGAATATACGATGAGCAGAGGAAAACACAGCAGGACCAAACGGCGTACCTATTGGCCAGCGGTGCTCCTGCTGGCTGTCGTGATAGCGGCGGCGGCGTTCTGGGGCGTCCCGAAGCTGATGGAGCCGGAAACGGAGCCCGTCTCCAGCCAGGAGCCGCTTCCGGCGGACCCAGCCGAACCATCCGAACCGGAGGAGCCGTCCATTCCCGAGCCGGACCCCGTCCTGCCGCCCGAGCCCGAACCGGGCCCTGCGGCGGAGCTGCTGGCCGGGATGACCCTGCGAGAGAAGATTTGTCAGATGTTCGTGGTCTACCCCTCCGCCATCACCGGCGTATCTAAGGTGACGTCGGCTGGGGAGGGCACCCGGCAGGCGCTGGAGGAGTGGCCGGTAGGCGGGCTGCTGTATGACCGGTCCAACATGGTCGATCAGGAGCAGGTCCGGGAGATGCTGGCAAATACGCAGAGTTATTCCAAGATCCCGCTGATCCTCACCTGCGACGAGGAGGGCGGCCGGGTGAACCGCCTCATGGACACCATCGGCACCACCAAGATCGGCCCCATGCTGAGCTACAAGGACCAGGGGCCCGAGAAGGCCGCGGAGAACGCCCGGACCATTGCCTCCGATCTGCTCTCCTGCGGGTTCAATATGGACCTGGCCCCGGTGGCCGACGTATGGTCCAACCCCGCCAATAAGGTCATCGGCGACCGGGCCTACAGTGACGATTTTGTCCAGGCGGCAGAGCTGGTGGCGGCAGCGGTGGAGGGCTTCCACCAGGGCGGCGCGGCCTGTACCCTCAAACACTTTCCCGGGCACGGGGATACCTCGGCGGACAGCCACTACGGCTCCGTCTACGTCCACAAGACCCTGGAGGAGCTGCGCCAGGGGGAGCTCCTGCCCTTTCAGGCGGGCATCGACGCCGGGGCCGATGCCGTGATGATGGGCCACCTGATCCTCGACCAGATCGACGACCAGCCCGCGCTGTTCTCCTACGCGCTGGTGACCGGGCTTCTGCGGGAGGAGATGGGGTTTACCGGGGTAGTCATCACCGACGGCCTGCAGATGCAGGCCATGACGGACCACTATAGCAGCGGCGAGATCGCCGTAGGCGCGGTGAAGGCCGGGGTGGACATTCTGCTGTGCCCCAAGAAGCTGAACGAGGCGGTGGCCGCTCTGACCGCGGCTGTGGAAAGCGGCGAGATCACGGAGGAGCGTATTGATGAGAGCGTATTGCGGATATTGCGGTTGAAGCAGGGCTTCCAAGGGGCCCGGGAGGGTTAAATTATTTGACAAAAACGCGCCCAAATGGTAAAATATTCTCAGCCCCCGCGCGTAGGGACGGGGCGCTGCAGGACCAAACGGCAGACGGGACGGCTCCTCCGATTGCGGAGGAGGAACTTCTTCCCCCTCCGCAGAAGCGGAAGGGGGTGACGATATGGTTACATATAGTGATATGTTCGCATATACACTTGTGCTGATCAGCATCGTAGGGCTGTGTGTACAGATCGCACAGTTTCGAAATAAAAAGAAGTAACCGCCCCATGGCTACCAACCAGGCGGTTACTTCTTTGTAACTAAAGGGAGGGGCCTCCCGTTTGCCGGCAGCGCCCTATCCTTATGTTTATTATACCCTCCCGGACAAATGGTGTCAAGTCCGGGAGGGTTAAATTATTTGACAAAAACGTGCCCAAATGATAGAATATCCTCAGCCCCCGCGCATAGGGACGGGGCGCTGCAGGACCAAACGGCAGACGGGACGGCTCCTCCGATTGCGGAGGAGGAACTTCTTCCCCCTCCGCAGAAGCGGAAGGGGGTGACGATATGGTTACATAT
>ERZ808054.935-NODE-935-length-20563-cov-6.250268_pt1 | contig 20563 bp, 20 predicted proteins | sample MGYA00380201_ERZ808054 | MGnify/ENA primary metagenome ERZ808054 (study PRJEB31490, sample SAMN06133419) | mouse gut metagenome | isolation source: Z5_2 | host: mice | place: China: Chengdu | collected 2015-05 ... | reverse complement strand
AACGGACCGAGGGTTTGTGGCAGTTAAGCCTAATTGCTCCATCCAGTCTTATGCGCCTGTTCTGACTGCCTGGATGGAATTTGAGCCTTATGAGGTGGTTGCTACGACTTACCAGGCAATTTCCGGGGCAGGCAAGACGTTTAAGGACTGGCCGGAGATGGTGGGCAATGTTATTCCCTATATAGGCGGCGAGGAAGAGAAATCGGAGAAGGAGCCCCTGCGTATCTGGGGTGAAGTTAAGGATGGTGTGATTGTGCCGGCAAGCACGCCTACGATTACCTGTCAGTGCGTTCGTGTGCCGGTATTGAACGGACATACGGCGGCAGTATTTGTGAAGTTCAAGAAGAAGCCTACCAAGGAACAACTGATTCAGAAGCTGGAAGAGTTTTGCGGCGTTCCACAGGAGTTAGGGCTTCCCAGTGCACCCAAGCAGTTTATCCAATATCTTGAGGAAGATAACCGCCCGCAAGTGACGCAAGACGTAGATTACGAAAACGGTATGGGCGTGAGCGTTGGGCGATTGAGAGAAGATACTGTGTATGATTGGAAGTTCATTGGCCTTTCCCATAACACCGTGCGCGGTGCGGCAGGCGGAGCTATTCTCTGCGCAGAACTCTTGAAGGCACAGGGATATATTTCAGCAAAATAAGATAATAGTAAATAAGGCTGCTTCTTCGGGGGCAGTCTTATCTGCATGAAAAAGGAGTATTTCAAAATGACAGGAACATTGATGGCAGCAGTTATTGCGATAACCTTAGCGTTAGTATTTTACACAATTGGCGTGTGGTCAGAGCATCGAAGCAGGAAACTAAAAAAAATCCATTTGATTTTCTTTTGGCTTGGGCTTTGCATGGATACAACGGGGACGCTTCTTATGGGGCAGATAGCGGAACGATCCATGTTTTCAGGAGAAATGTCCTTACATAGTGTGACGGGAGCGCTTGCTATTATTTTAATGATAGTACATGCAGTGTGGGCTACGGTTGTTTTGATAAAGAATAACGAAGGCTCAGCAAAAAAATTTCACAAGTTCAGCCTTGCAGTGTGGGCGATTTGGCTTGTGCCGTATATTCTAGGAATGATTATAGGGATGAAATAAATGGCAATATAGACAGACAAAATATTGTAGTAATAAGGAGTAATGCGTAATTTAAAAAATAGAGTTATACTTTTACTGGGAGAGGAAAGGAAATGGGAGAAAAGGAACAAACCTTAAAGATACAGAAGACGGAATGGATTCACAATCAGATTCAGAAACAGCGGGAAGCGGAGGATGCGCTTTTTGAGCGAATTTGTCAAGAGCAGGATGTATTGGACAGACTGAGTCAATCCATTACAGAAAAGATGGAACAGACGAAGGAGGCGAAGAAATATAACCGGGAATTTCAGGAGCGTATGGACGCGCAGGTCTATGCCCTGCACGGTATCACGGAGGACAAACTGCAAGGAATCCGCGAATATAAAAACGCTTATTTCCGGGGCTGTGCGTTTTCTTTGTTTCTGTTGTCTGTTATGCTGCCGGCTCTCGTTCTGAAGTTCCCTCTCAAAGTTCTTTCTGTTGTAGCTGATAACTTGCATACGCTAATTCTAAACTCAGCTCTTGGCTGAGTTTAGAATTAGTCTACTCCTTTCCGATACTATCATACTCGACTTGCAATGACTGTATCTCGGCTTTCCACTGTTTCGGCGTTATCTTCTCACCGTTCTGTAAAAGGCTCTGCATACGCTCCTTTAGTTCGGGGGACTTCGATAATCTGTCCTATATCCACAAGGAATAATACCCAATGGAACCGACAAAGACCTTACCTACAAAATAAAGAAGAAAAAGAAAAAAGAGAAAGAGCACACAAGGATACGCTATCAGAAAAGCGGTGCCAACAGCATAGAGGAAAGCCCCAAAGAAATAAGAAAAAGAACAGAATACGGCAACCGGGAGATGGACACAGTATACAGTGGAAAAGACAAAAGCAATGCATGTCTGTTAGTCTTGACAGAACGGCAGACATGAGAAGAATTAATTTACAAAATCAAAGACCGAACAGCAGACAACGGCGGCGAGTTTGCCCTTCATATAGACATAGAAACCTCATGCCTGACAAGCGAAAAAAGGACAACTTTGTACTTCCGTCATCCTTATGCATCATATGAGCACGGCAGTAATGAAAACGCGAACAAATTGATTCGAAAATACATCAAGAAGGGCGAGGACATAGGAAAATACAGCGCCGAACAGATAAAAGAGATAGAAAACAAAATCAACAACTATCCGCGCCGCCTGTTTGGTGGAAAAAGCACCACCTAAGTATTTATTTCCAATAAAGCTTCATAAGTTCTTCTGTCTCCTGCACACTTTTTTGATATTTGAGCATGAAAGACTTTTTTACTTCTTCTTTTGGTATGCCTAATTCTTTTGCAAATGTTATTGCGCCTTCCAGTTCTCCTTCATTCTTACTTTCTTCCCTCATTTCCTGTATTGCAAGACACATGTCAACCGACTCCTTTCCCTCATCTATCTTTACCTTTGAATTGGTCGCTGCATTGATTATTTCCACTGCGCTTCGCTCTACATTGCTGAAATGCGGTAATCCGTAACATACTGACGAACCGCGTCATCACAGTCAGCGTACATCTAGGCTGAGCGGTCCATCCCACTTCTCTGCGCCAAAATAAATCTGCCGCTTATGTATGTTTCTTCATAGATGATAATAACAATTCAATCCATATAAACAATTATCATAGCTAACAAGCGATTCTATTGAAGATTTTCCTTCCTCCAAAGCACTTATTATTCTTTTAACATAAATAATATCTTGACTAACCATTTCTGGACTATCTGCTCTCCCTACAATCTTTAATGATTTAATTCCCATATTGTAAAAAGCAGCTATAGAACATAATCCACAGGCTTCTTTATGAAAAGCCTTTGTAAATAACTTATTATTTGAATATACCTCTTTACAAAATTCATGAGAAATATTATCTCTAATACATACTTCCATCAATGACTTATCAAAACAAGCACACATAGCTCCATATTTTCTGCCATGAAATGACATACAATGTGCATCTGAATATTTACATCCGTTTCGCATTAGAAAAACTTCAAACTCTATTTCTGGAAATTTTTTAACTATACTTTGCATATCTTGAATTTGCATATCTCTAGGTAGTATCATACGGCGAATATTCATCTTTTCATAAAAGCGTATAATCATGCTGTTATAACTTCCTGCAATTGTACTCAATACTATAGGAACATCTGTCTGGTTTATTATCTCAATTATACATGGATCACCTACAATCAAACCATCCAATTCCTCAAAAAAACCTAGATGAATCAAATCTTCAATATAACGATGCTGTTCCGTAGAATACATAGGACTATTGAGCGTCAAATATGCCTTTTTTCCTTTATCTTTAAGGATATTAACCACTTCTTCTATCTGTCCTAAACTAAAATTAGCAGTAGAACCAAACGAAGACATCCTGTTTATTTCTTCAAATATTCCATACTTTCTATCCCATTTTTCATCATAAAACCCAAAGTAAAATTCATCGGCGCCTGCCTGACAATATTTGTCAATCTGATCTATTTTTGAGATAGGAACCATAACATTCATTCTACAAGCATCCTTCCAACCCTTGATCAATTTTCTTACCACTCCGGTGTGATAATCAAATGATAATCGCCTTTTATATTTTCCAGATATCGATCATCCAATCGATCATATACACTTTTACCTATTTTTATATATCTATATTCTGGAGATAACACTTTCACATCAAAACACTGCATACTACAGGAATCATCAGGTATATACTTATCCTCAATATTCTTGTGAATTGATGCATACTCACAAATATGAGACATAGATATCTGTCTATAAGGATAATGCAAATATATGTCAAAAGTTTTGTTATGATCTAAACAATAATTCTGTGTTATAATATCATTTTCATAAGCGCTAATTTGAAATCCACTATTTAAGACAAAGTTCAAAACAGCCTTTGCCTTTCCTACATATTCTGCTGTATCGTATTCTTTGTACCGATGATCGCGATAATCTTTGAAAAACATTCGTCCCATTCTAACATCGCACTTACCATTTAAATACTCTAATACACCATAATCATTTATTACAACCTGTCTGCATCTATCGCAGCATACACGAAATTCTTTTGATTCCAATATCTTCAAGTAGTGCTCTGGCAAAGTCGGTATCACCAAATCAAACCCATTTGATACAAATTCTCTTAAGTCTGCTTCAAATATATATTTTATTGCATGAATAAAGTAATTCGCACATGAATAACTTCCTATTTGAATATTAGTTAAGTGTTTTCCCTGGATTTGATCAGAAATTTCTTTAAAGTTTCGGTCACATAAATTGACAATAGTGGGCTTTTTCACTTTATACACCATCCCTTTTCTTTAAAATCTCATCTATTTTATAAATCAAACATCCCCCTGAACATTTCAGTGTTTTATATTTATAACAAGACTTACATTTCAAATTATATACACTATTTACTGCATATGCATCAATAATTCGCAAATAATAATTCCTCAAATCTGAGATGGATGCAAATTCTCTTATATTTTCCTTGGTATATTCAGATAATCCAAAACATCTGACGGCTGTGTAATCTGGTAAAATATCAATGACTGGAACACATCCCGTCTGTCGGTTTTTAATAATAGAAAAAGGATTATCTGCCCCCCATTCATCAAACTCCCTCATTTCTGCTGCACTAACCAGACATGACGGAAACAAATTACAATCCCAAAAAGGGATTACTCCTATTTCTTTTAAACTTCTGAAATATTTAAAAATATTGGGTTTGATCTGACCAAAATAATCCAGCGGTTGATAATCGTAAACCTTTGAGTTTGGAACTGTTATTGAAACTCTTAATCTTTTACAAGAATACCTTTTTAACAATTCCAAAATATAATGATAATCATAGTCAACCTTATAAAAATTGGAACCTAGCACAACTCTTTCTGGCATTTTTTCAAAAACGACATCCAGCGACTCTATAAATTTCCTCCAAAGTCTCTCTTCCACCTTTATATCATTACAATTAATTAAAAGATGAAATTTTGAATTAAGTAACTTATCTACATGATCTTTCAGCAAAATACCATTGGTATAAATTGTAACCTGCTCTACACGATCATCCTCTATCAACATATCTAGTAATCTATCAAATTGGGAATGTAATGTGGGCTCTCCGCCAATCAAACCTATCTTTGTCTCACTTCCATCACCCAGAATAAATTCAAGTATATTTTTAAAATCATTGATTGTGATCTCATTTTTGTCATGAACATTGACAAACTCATTGGCAAAACAATATTCACAATGCAGATTACATCGTTCTGTTACCATTATATTAGCCATTAATATACCACATCCGTTTCCGTAGTTCCATGCTGCTCATACTCCACTCTCTAATCTCGTGTAATACAAATTCATAGAACGGACTGTCAGTCATCTCCTGAATACTATGCAGTTTCTCAGTCAATTGATTCACAATGGAATTTATAACAATTTCAATATCTATATCATCACTTATTCCATGAGTCATCAAAAGATTCATCTGTCCGCTCTCCATATCCTCATATAAATCACACAAATCATCAATCAGTGCAAAAGCGTATCCTACATCTGCTATCAATTTCCTGTCACTATCTGTCATCTTTTCCTTCTCAGCCAAAACAATTTCTGCCGCTATCTGTACGAACAGTACTGATTTATTTAGTATACAATTATCCAAAATCGTTCCTGAATTTTCAATACTAACAGCCAATTCTGAATCAATTGCCGCCTTAACCATATTAATGATATAGTCAAATCTTTCATGATTATAGCGTAAAATCGCACACATTCCTAAAGAAATCTTTTCATATAAAATATCAATCACTGAATTATCTTTCGCAGATATGGCTTTGCAAAAATAATCTCCACAATAATCCCAATTTAACTTGTCTTGTGCTTCCTGCCTCTGATTTGCATTACCATGATCTAGCAGCCAGTCCAATAAACACCCCAGGACTGTAAAGTAGACAGAAGTTTGTATTTGTAATTTATTTCTCTTTACCTTGAAACTTCTACATAACAATACAAACTTCTTACAATTGACCAGAAACACATTTTCAAACCCTATACCATACGCTGCCTTCATTTCTGAAATGATGTTCAAATCGATTTCAGTTTCTTCTATATATTTTTGAAAATCAGTTCTCCATTGATCTTCTGCTTCAACCGGTAACAGATTATTTTTATCAAGACATTTATAAAGTAGATCATAGTATGTTTTTATATCAATCATTTTACCATCCACTATAGTAACTTGTATAATACCCACTATACGATGTATAAGAACTGTAGCTCTTATTTTCCTGCACCATTGTCTTTTTCTTACGTTCTTCTATCTTCGCATTGAGTTTTTCATATGCTACTTGTGCCTCTATATGACCAGCATCAATTGACTTTTCATAATATTCCAAAGCTTTACTTTCATCAGAAGCACAACCCAGTCCCAATTCATAAATTCTGCCAAGCAGATAATTAGCTTGTGCGGTTTTTGCTTTTTTACAATAAATAATAGCATCTCTATAATTTTCCAAATCAAAATAAAGTGATCCTATTACTTCGTTTATTTTATTATATGTTTGTCCATTTTTAGCAACAATAAGATAATAATGCAATGCTTTCTTGGCATCCTCTGGATTTCTTGATACATCCACATATTTATCGTAACTAATTTCTCCTAATAATTTTATAGCATCTAAATGATTCTTAGATGCAGCGATATGTAAATACTTTAAACAACTCTCTTCAAACTGAACATGGTCCTTCATCGCTGGATACAATTTGTTTCCAATGTGATAAGCTGCCTCTTTTACGCCATAATCTGCAAGCTGTCGCATTTCTTGTTCGGTAATATCCATAGAATCTATAATCAGTTTGCCAGCAGTCTCATCTCCCATAAACACTGCCTCTAGCAAATATGCTTTTGCTTTTTGGTGCTTTTTTTGCAACAAATAGTATTCTCCTAAAATCCTCTTTTCTACACTATGCAGTGGTACTGCAAGACTGAATATAACTTTTGCACATTCTTCATTTGTTAAGGATAATGAATGCCTTAAATCCAATTTCTTTCTCTTAAAAAAGATAGAATCTATTTGCATCTTACGAAATATCTCCAAATTATTTTTATCTTGTATTTCCCCTAAATAATCATTCAGTATAACATCAACTATTTCATTTTTACCAAAATTTTTCTTATACACACTACAATAGTTTCTCATTCTGCCTATACTGTCTGACTCTGGAAATTCCTTATAAACCTCAGATAATTTCAAAATTAAATCCAGCATAATATGTTCCATATTAATATGCCCATTAACACATGTAGCATTTTCCCTGATTCCAAAATACTCCTGTATTTGTTCTACCTTTTCTACCAGTTTCTTACATACACTCCTAAATTCTGTATAAAGGTTCATTATAGAATCAATCTTGTCACTATATCTTTTCTGTAGTTCTTTTATACAACCACTTTCGTCATCCTCATTGAATAATAGATTGTCATTAATATCTGTCAATGGATCCTGTGATTCTCTTTTCTTGACAGACAAATACCATAAAAACTCATAGAGTATATTTTCCAAACAATACTTATAACAAAAATTATGAATTGTTTTCTGTTCTGATTTAAGATCCTTAAGTATTTCTGATATTGAGATATAATACTCTATTGATATATTAGCCTCCTCACAATATCCTTTGACTATAGATAGATTTGCAGATGAAAACTTGCCAAATACAAATAATTTAGAAAGATTTTTATAGTTCTTTAAAACCTCTTTCGTACATTCCTTTGCATGAATTACCAAAATTTCAATTGAGTTCGTAATCGAATAATAATAGTCATTATATATATCTATCTTATCTGGGATGAAAAAGTATGACTGACAATCGGATATTTCCCTAGAAGGTATAGAAAAAATACATGACAAACCTGCCAAATCAATCTCTTTTGTCTTAGAATCATTTAACAACGCCAAATATCCTTTATCTGATAAGACGACCGTTTTCTCTGCAAGATTAAGACATTTGATTTGTTGTTCATCAGAACCCGCATAAAATATTGTGGGCACTGTTTCTGATAAAATAGACTTTTTATATAAAATAGATGACTTTTCTGGTTTCAGTCTGTTTTCCAGAAGATGAGAGCAAATGAATTTATATCCAACACCATCAAGGTTATGAAATCCTATTACTACTTTATTGATCAATTCTGGGAAATACAAATACATTGAAATATCCCTGCACAAACCAGATATAGAGTCAATCAATTCATATTTATTTTCATATGGAATCTTTCCTATCACTGGAAGTAATTTCTCATCAATAAGAATTTCAAATTCCCCCAGCAGCTTTTCTGTAATACTATCTTCTCCAACTGTTTCATCCATTAATCTCGACAAAGCGGAATAGACAGCATCTGTATTATCTGTTTTCATTTCACTTTACCTCTCTTCATCATATCAGCAAAAGATTCTAATTCTGCAAATCTATAACTAATTTCTTCCTTATGCCTGCCAAGTGATACTAACATCGACTTGCATCGACTATATTCTTTTACTAATGCTGAAATATGCTCTATATTAGAAGTCTGAACCAATATTTTATCTAACTTCTTCACTTTGTCATCATATTTTTTACTCTGATTCGAAATATGACATTCCAACTGCTTTCTTATGTCACGAATCTGTTCTGTGATTTTCTTTGAATCATTATTATTGTCATTAATTTTCTGCAAAAATTGTTCTAATACCCCCTCCCCTATAACTGTTTCTTTATTACAAGAATCATATGCAATTACATCATATATTTTTTTATTGCTATGTTCTCGTAAATGATCCTTTGCACTCTGAATGATTCGCCTCAAATCCTCTTCTGTTTTTAACGATGCCTTTGTAATAACGACTAATATTTCTGTTCCAACATTTAATGAGGAAATAAAGTCCAAATCTGACTTTTCTATTCCCCCTCCTTTCTCTGGATCTATAAGCCATATTAAATAATCAACTATATTTAGCTGTTCCCTTGCTATGCCTCTATCCTTCTTATCATCTTGTTTTGATGAGTCTGGTTTTGTATATCCCGGTGTATCCAAAACTGCAATATTCGGATATGTAAAATTGGGTGTATGTACAACCAGATTTTTTATCAGTCGGGAAAAACCTATTTGATATGTTTCAAAAAATTGATGTGTGATTGCACTCATTGCTTCATCATCTAAGTCGATAACATTATCATAAACGGATATTGCTACATTCTTCTTTACCTCTGCATTGACAATATATGTTGCAATCGAAGTTGTAGGTTTTTGTCCTTCTGGCAGATTAGCGTTCGTAATAGAATTAATAAAGCATGACTTTCCTGCACTGAATTGTCCTCCAATCCCCAGCACTTTTTTTCCTTCAAGCAACTCTATTTTCTGCTGCTCTTTCATTTTATTGTTTATTTTTGTCAATGTCTTATATATTTCCAATTCATTTTCTAATTCTAGCTCTGCTAATATTGGAAATATTTTATTATTAATCAAATCATCGACCTTAAAACGAATCTTCTTTTCTTGTCTTCTGAGCATCATTTTCTTGATTAGGTCAATCCCCCTTTCGGGGTCATCTAAATAAATATTTCCATTTCTTTTTAATAAATTCTCTATCTCCTTTATTGGTTCATCTTCAAATAATGCCACGCTTTATGCCTCCAGACTTTGTAGTGTTTGTTTTGCCTTTGAAATAATCTCAATAAATTCATCAAATTTCTTTAGATTTGCTTCCTTATTTTCAATCAGTTTTTCCAGATTTTTTTGACGCTCCTCTAATTGGTTTACGATTTTATCTATAAATTCTGCCGCTTCATTTTGCAGTTTGCTACTAATCTCCTCACCCTGTTTTTTGATTTTACTTTCGATATCTCTTGACATTTTATTTAACACTTTGCCCTGTGCCCTGTGAAGCAATGGTATATTGTCATTTTTTACGATGCCATTTGTTACAATTCCCCCTAATTCTTTATCTAATTCTTCTTCATATATTTGAAGCTCTATCTCAAAATCCGGCAGACTAATCTCCTTTAAAGCACTATTCAGCGGTCCTAATATTCTTTTTTCATCAAAATTTTCTTTCCCTGCCTGTTCAAATGCTCCCTGAACAACTCCCAAAATATTTTTTTTAAGTTCATCAATTTTCAATAAACTTTTAAAACTGTCATTAATAGTTTTCATGCAAGCTGACCGATATTTTCTAATGTTATTATATGCATCATTAACTTCTGCTGTATGTGTATATATCGTTTCATCCCAGTGTTCAGTTTTTTTCCAAAACAAAATTCCAGATGTTGAAGTATGATGTTCCTTCTTTTCATCTGTTTTATCTTCAATATCTAAATGTTCTTCTGTTTTTTCGTTGGTAATCACTGCAATTTCATTGATTGCCCACTTAGAGTCAACTGCTGCCTCATCAAACAAGTTTTTAACCACTATTCTCACAGAATCAAGTTTTTCTTTAAAATCTGTCAGCTGTTTTCTAAGTTGATCACAATCACGCAGCCTTAAATCATCTTGAATACTTTTTGCCTGAATATTAATATCCTCTAATATATTTTTAAATTTAATAATCTGGCTAACCGCAACATCATTTATGCGTTTTTGCATAATCTGTTCTTTCTGTTTCTTTGTTTTCTCAAAGACTTCTTTTCTGACATCTGGAATGCTGGATAATCCAAGTAGTGTATTCACATCATTCGTGAAATCCGAAAATCTTTTACACAGATTATCTACCATTTTTTGTTCATATTGTCCCAATTCCTCTCCTTTCTGCATTTGCCGCGCTGCTGAATATGCCAAAGAAGAAATACAATATGGCGGAAGGGACTTCTCCACCTGAGATAACAACTCTTTATTATGTGCTGACTTAGAACAATCTCTAATATTGTCCATCGCCTGATCTTTACAATTTTTATAGGTTCCCAGATATGCTATTTTAAAAGACGGATTATCTCTTTGCGGATACTGTAAAATCGCTGAATCCATCTTGCTTCCTATTAACACAGCCTTACTAATTCCTTCATCTGGAAGCGATGACATTATAAATTTCATATCTTCATCACCCAGAAACTGTCCACAATACCCAAGGAGAAACACTGCATCACATTGTATCAAAAACTTTTGTGTTGTCCTGCTCCTAGACAAAATCGGGTCATTCATACCTGGTGTATCGATTACTTCTATTCCCTTTAACAGTTCATTGCATAGACTGATTTCCGTATATTTCACAATTGGTGTATACGTACCTTCTGCACCTACATAGTTATTTAATTCTTTTAAATAACTATATTCATCTTGTTGTGTTGCCTCAATGATCTGCTCTGTTCCCAAATACTGTCTTACATTTAATGATTCTGCCATCTCACAAACTTCTTTGCAGGCTCTATATTCCGATGGTATTTTGTCACGATTCAATTTCTCAAAATCTTTCGGTGACATTTTGTTTTGAGTAACTACAGCATTGTTCCTGAATAATTTTTTGCCATCTTTCTCTTTCGCTTTGGCTTTGTCTAAGTTTTCTTCATATTGATTATATAGCTTATCCAATGTCTCTTTATATTTTGAGGCAAATTTTGTAATCGCATCCCAATCATTTTCAGTATAAAAAACAACCCTTGCTTTTGGTGTCTCACTGTAACTAATTCTTGTCAAAGCAGCCGTCATTGGCGTCGGCGCTTTGGGCAGGATATCCTGTCCATCAAAAAGCAATGCATTCAGAAAAGAAGATTTTCCTGCTTTCACCTGTCCAACAATTCCAAGTCTTAGCTCCCTGCCCTCCTGTAAGATTTCTTCCAGTTGTTGATCCAGACCTTGTGATGCATCCTGAAATTTTACAATGGCATCTTCTGGTATCAATTCTTTCCCAACTTCAAGCATTTTGCTGATATCATTTAACTTCTGCGTCAATTCATTTGTATTCATCTTTATATCCTCCTACGCAATCTGCTCAAGTGCTTTTTTAACCTTATCAAGATCTTGCTCAACATCTTGAACTCTCTCATCAAACTCTACACTGGCTTTTTCTCTACTTTCTTTTACTGATTTCAAAGATTCCACTTCACTGTCAATCATGCTACCGATTTCTTCTTCTGCCTGTTGCACCATCTCTTCTCGCATCTCCATCAAAGATTTCTGAATTTCAGGTTTTAATTTCTCCACTATCTGAGGTATAATTTGATCCACCTTGTTCCTTAACTTTTCTTCCTGATTCTTTTTGCCAAACAGTTTAAAAATATCTGGAAGGAAAATAATAATCAGCTCCAGCCATGGAGCAATAGCGCTTGTCACCACTGCCAAAGTAGTCGTAAGCGTCTTATAAACTACGTTAAACTTATCTCCATTTTCTATAATTTCTTGCAGCTTACTATTTGTCTGCTGATATTTTTCAAGAGCATTAACACCTATATCCTGAAGTGAAGAATCTGCATCCATACTTGAAAAATCAATTCCTGTGATAAATTGGTCAAAACTTTGCTCAACATACTGTCTAGTAGATTCTAAAAGAACTGGGCGCAGAATACTATTTACCATCATCGAAAAATTCTTTTCACCCGCTTTCAAACTGTTCGCCAAAGTATCCGCCTGATTGTGCAATGCATTCTGTACATCAGCTATGATTGCTGGTCCAACTGAATTTTTAAACTTTCTCTCTAACTTTACTTTTTCCTTATTCAATTGATCTGCCAATTCTTTTCTCGCTTTTTCATGCTTTTCTATTTCCTTGTCAAACTGGGATAAATTAAGTTTCAACCCCTTTCTATAAGTTTCCAGCGAATCAATGCAGCGTATCCCTGCATCATAAATCTGCGGCATAAACTCCTGTACAAATATTCTCTCCTGATCAAAACAACTGATCAGATTTTCTACTTTTTCACCCACATGATCATCATATTTTGATGTTGCAATCATTGATACCTGACCCATAAACAGCATTTCGGCATTAATTCTGATCTTGTCCATTATTTGTTCGACATCCTCATCTGTCTTTAAATCTGTCTTTGTAATCACAATTGCTATATTGTCTTCATATTGCTTTATTTCTTCAATAAACTGAGCCATATTCTGCTTAATCGTACCATCTTCACAATCAATCACCAATATATATGCATTTCCCCTGCCAGCATATCTAAGAATCGCTTTATTGTGTTCCTGAATGCCTGAATTAAATCCCGGCATATCCACAATTGTACATCCTTCGTATTTTTTTAATTCTTCACGATTTAAATGCCAAATAAGAAAATCATGCTCTTTTATATTAATCTGCGCATTTTCTTCTATTTTATATTGTTTCTTCTCATCACCCTTTACCGCCTCAATATATTCTGATGTATCATAGATTATCTCACTTGCAATAGCAGTTTCCGGTCTTTGGTTTTCTGTTAGCAAGTCTTCCCCAATTAATGCATTGATCAACGCGCTCTTACCCACACTAAACTCACCGACAAAAAGAATTTTCAGCGCAAAATTCTCCATACGTTCGTATATTGAAGCAGTTTTCTCTTCCAATGTCTTCAATTCATATTTTCCATCTATTTGTTGTATAATTTCTAATGCATCATATAATTCTTTCTTCATAATGATTTCTCCTAGTTGTTCCTATAATCCTTACCTTTAGTTCTATCCTGTCTGACTCCTATACCACCCTATACTCCATAACACTCTCCCCCATGTATCACTCACTTTTCTAAACATCGCTGCTTCTATCTCATACGTCTCCCCTTTCTCGCTAAGATTCTGTAGATATTATTTTATCATTTTTTAACAAAACAATCAAACCTTTTACATATACTTTTATTACAAATATAACTTTTTAAATCGTTATGAGATACAATTTTTCATCATAGACTATAAGTTGGAGGTTTGGAATTACATGGAAAAAGACACTTTAACAGCGATTGGAACAAGAATAGCAGAGATACGCCGCCATCATAAAATTACACAGGAATGTTTAGCTGATTCGCTGGGCGTAAGCCCCAAACATATCAGTCATGTCGAAAATGCTACTTCCAGCTTCTCGCTAAAAAATCTGATTCAGTTTTGTACTATTTTTGGCTGTAGTTTAGACTATATTATCTTTGGAAAACAAAATGATGAAGCCCTCTCAAAACTGCCATATGAAATCGTAAAAATACTGAATACTGGAAGTAATGATGACATAGACCGCCTAAACCGCTATTTGCAAGTCTACATCGAACTTCAAGACAATCAGGACTGAACTCCTTATGGAGTAAAGTCCTGTTTTACGTTTATAAAATCTGCAATCCCCCGCTTATAAGCCAATTTCTCTGTGATTGCCATTGTCTCCATAACTGCACTGTAATACTCATCCAATGCATTGAGCTGTTTCTCCGTAAGTTCTATGACAAATCGTCTATAAGCTTTTCTTACTGTCTCATAAGCATTTTTGTATTCCGTACTCCGCAACTGTGTATACGTAAGCCGCTCAACGATATCTTTATCTAAATCGTTCATTGACATTCTTTCCTCCAGCGTCTACATATTTTATTATAGCCGAATATTCGGCAATTCGCAATGGTAAAATAATCCATATACTAATAACGAGGAGTAAGTATATGTTTGATTATAGTCCACTGTGGGCAACCATGAAAAGAAAAGGAATAACGCAATATCAGCTTATCCATCAGTATGACTTTTCAACAGGAACACTTGATGCGCTGCGCAAGAACAAAAGTATCACTGTTCATACGATAGAAACACTATGCCTGATTTTAGATTGTACGCCCAATGATATTTTGCAAGTAACAAAGTCGAACCAATGATATACTGTGTTTGATATATCCTATAAGATTATGCCAAGCTTTTTCTATTGCTCTTCCAAAGTATAATATCCCTGCATATGATACATGTCTGTATTATCCGAATCATATACTTCCACATACAATCCGCCTTCTACAAATATGACGGTAATACTGGCATCAAACACATCGAAATACGAATAATAGCTTCCATCATCATTCTCCTCCAATACCCCCACAAAATCTGTCAGTTCGTGCCCTCCATATCCCCAGCATTCTATATAAATATAATTTCCGCCACGGTCAGGAGAAAACCCTACTTCTGCAATACTGACGCTCGCGCTGCCATCGTCATATATGTAATTACCATCTACCATAGGTATAGGCGTTATATCAACATTATCAGGCTCCTGATCAAGCAATTCGTCCATAGTATCGTCATCTGATTCATCCATATATCCGAACGTATTATCGTCATCTGATTTATCCGCAAACGGCATCTGATTTGTTTCCTTCAAATAACCAATTGAAGTAATTCCATCCTGCTCATTGGATGATATAGATAGTCCATCCCCTGTGTCATTATCTATGTACAGTGCTGTGCACTCGCCAGATATATCATAGGAATTTTCACATCGAAATCCTTTACTTTTCAGGATGGAATCCGCTTCTTCCATAGAATCCTTCAAGGCGACGCCATAGAGTGACATCCCCATATCTTCTAAATTGGAAGCATTAAGCATGATCATATACATTTTTCCATCCATAAATGAAAAATTCACATGCATCTCCTCAGGATAACAGCCAAACTCATTTTTCTTATATCCCAGCTCAGCAATCAACTGTTCCTCAGAATAATCTACATAGGCAGACAGATCCTGTGTGATCTGTGATGAAAGATAGTTCACTGCATATGCTGACTTATCTACTGCTTTTACTGGTCCAATATGACCGCCCATTGTGTTGTTAGATAAACTTTTGTCTATATTTAATCCCTTTTCTGGATATTTCCCTGCATATTGTTCATACAAAGAATCCACATACAACTTCACATCAGATGCTTCCATTCCTGAGACATCTAATCCTTCAGCCCGCACGCCCGAGATCAGAAAAGTTTCTGCATCTGCTCCTTCAATAGAAAATTGCATACCGCCTGTTGGTCCTTCGTATTCAACAATATAATACTCTCCCTCCACAGCTTCGCCTGCGTTCCACTCGCCATCTTTATATACATACTCCAACACTTCTTTTACCGTAACGGTATCATAATGCCCCAGATAGCCATTTTGTACGATTGCAATCATTTTGTCTATGTCCGCGGAAGAACTGCCGCCCATAACAAGAATCAATATGATCATACCTGCTGCCGCTATGAAAATTGATATAATAATCGGAAGAATCCATTTGCGCCGCTTTTTTGGTGTATTTTTTTGTTCGCTGGATTCATCCTTATCCTGATCTGGCATATTTTGTGGTTGAGCTTCTGTATTACTACGAATCTGGCTGCCACAATTCGGACAGAATCGTGTCCCTTCTTCAATCTGTTTTCCACAGTCTTGACAAAACATATCTTATTCCCTCCCGTACTTTCAGTCTATCACCAGTCAATTCGCTGTTGAACTTCTATTGTTATCCATTATACGCATCGCCGTGAATACCTTTTGTCCAAACTCACAGCGGTCTCTTTCACTGCCGAATCATCGTGTACATTCGTCTCCTTTGACATGTATTCTTTGCTCATTGAATCTATTTTTGTTACTTCTTCACCACAGCCTAAAAGACTTGCCATCAATGCTGCTAGAATCATCAACATTACTGCTTTTCTACTTGTCATTCTACTGTTTCTCCACTTATTCTCAATCAATTACGTTGATACCTTACCATGCAGTTCACACATATTGTCAGGAAAAAAATACCAATACATATTTTTTGTGCTGGTGACAAACAGCCATGCCCACCCCTGAAATCCCCTCTAAGAAATTCGAGAAAAAACCTGATAAATGAATATCCTGTCAAATAAACGAACGCCGCTCCTTTTCTCATTGCCAAAATGATGCCAAACAACATAAGCAGCAGTATCGTTTCTAGTATTGGTACAGGAAAAATCTTTTCCTCACCGTATTCCATATAGGCAGGTGTACCCACTTTGTATACAATCCCAAACGCTGAAGGTTTCCCATAACAACATCCGCCAAACAAGCATCCGAGTCTTCCAATCGCATGTCCGATCAGAATCGACGGCACGAACTCATTCATCACCGCTATCCTTGATACCTGTTTGCCAAGCAGAATGGGAAAAAGAATCATAAATCCTATGAAACCTCCCAGAAATCCTCCTAAATAAGCTATCCCCGTATCCACAAACAGAATATCAAAGAAATCGCTCAGTGAACTTGCATAGGATATTTTATTATGTACGATAGCGCCTATCATGATAAAAGGTATATCCGCCCCCATCAATGCGATCATGCTGTCCTGCACTTCAGGTCGAAACACATTTTTCGTTCTCTTTACAAAGAGCAAAACTGCTGTTATGAAGGCACATAATACACAAATATGAAACATATAAATTTTTGTACCAAATAGTTTCAGTTCAGGATACATTTACTGCACTACTTCCTTCTTTTGTACAAGAGACAAAATCCCTCCAATCAGTGTGACAATCATTGCGATAATCCCCAATAGATTCATCGTCACTGCAAATAAGATCACTCCGCAGGCTGTACACAAAAGCATTAAAATGCCTGCCAACATCGGTGATTTCTTTGTAAAACACGCCAATACAATTAATGCTATACTAATGATTGCTGTCCCATACAAATAAAACTCTGTTAATCCAGAATCTTCTCCCATATCAACTGCCGCAGCACAAACCCCTGAACAAATCGCTGCCGGCAATCCCAATACACCACCAACAATTCCAAGTACCAACGGCGCATTTGAAGTTCCTCTTACTTTTGCCATCATTCATTCTCCTTTTTCAATTTCAGCTACACAATAGCTACACCAAATGTTAATCAGCTTGTTGGCATATTTTAATTGGACACCTGTGCGCCGCCTAAGCGGCATATTTCCCTGCACAGGTCTGTGCAATCTAGTAGGGAAAACCTTCTCCACTACTCCCGCGCCGGGCTCCTGTCAGCTTCTGCTGACATGCTTCCTTGGGGGGCCCGTGTGCAATCGAGTAGGGGAATGTCCTTCTCCACTACTCCCGCGCCGGGCTCCTGTCAGCTTCTGCTGACATGCTTCCTTGGGGGGCCCGTGTGCATAAAAACAGAACAGTACCATTTTCTAGGATACTGTCCTGCCCCGCGTAACAATCTCCCATGCCAACGACTCTGCACAGGATTATTTTACCACTTAATAAATTATACAGGGTATGTTGCCAACATACATTTACAGAAATTGACATGATGTGATACCTTGCACTATAGCAAACCATCTGACCTTCTTACTTCGAAACTTACTTCCACAAAAAAACTTATCAGGCCATCAAATAAACACCCAAACTTAGCAATAACATAAGACCAGTCCATCCTACTATGCCTAACAAAATACATTTTATCGAATAAAACCATCTCCCTCTTGATTTTTCAAGCCACGGGATTCGTCTCCGTATCTCGAAAACATCAAACATATATAAAAAGAGCAACAGATAGATGGCTAATGAGCCGAACATTAGGATTATATCCTGTGGCATATTAAATATAATTAATAAGATTATGCTCAGCACCAATGATAACATGAAATAACCATAAAATATTGTGGCAATGATCATCTTCCATAGCTTAAACGTGCGAAATCCTGGAATTTGACGCAAAATTTTACACCGATGTGGATGATCTTTGGGAAGATATGGTCTCAGGACCTTTCTCAGTACCTTAGCACTCTTATAACGCTTCCTTGTATCCATCTGTATACACTGACGTATTACATAACCTATTGTCCCTTGAGGAATTTCTTCATTCGGCATTTTCCCCGTCAGCAGGATGTTCAGTAAAATACCTGTCGAATAAATATCTGCCTGTACATCTGTTTGATGAAATCCAAATTGTTCCGGCGCAGCAAACCCCTGTGTGCCAAGAATCTCTGTATCTGCATCCCTTCCTTCTTTGCGTGTCCTAGCAATATCAAAATCGATCAGATATAAACGCTCATCGGGTGTAATCAGAATATTACTTGGTTTAATATCTCTATGGATCAACCCTGCTTTGTGAATTTTTTCCAGCACATCGCACAATTGTATGACATAAGCAGCCGCTGTTGGCTCTTGAAGACAGACCTGATCTTCCAGTATTTCTCCTAATGTGCGGCCCTGTATGTATTCTTCTAATATTTCGTATTGTCCGTTCTCCACTTCTGAAATACTATGTATAAGCGGAATGTGCGGGTCCATTAGACTTCTTAACGTCTGATAGACCTCTGCCTGTTTTGCATTTACAATCCTGCGGACTACCAGAAATCCTGAAGAAGTATCTCGCAGCAATGCTACGTTTGAATGTCGCCCAAGGTGCATAATAACTGTATATTTTTCTGACATAGCAATCACCTCTTGTATTTTTTTTCACAGTGTTCTATAATCATAACACAAAATATCGAAAATGGGGAATAATTTATATGGACAAAAGTACAGATGAACTCATGAAAATATTACGCTCAAAGCCAGATGCTGATAACTTTCTGAAAGAAAATGAGAACGAGCTGATTCACTACTCCCTGCCAGAGCTATTGCAGCAGTATCTGACCTCAAAAAATCTCAAAAAATCCGATGTGATTCGAGATTCATACTTAGACAGAACCTATGCCTATCAGATTTTTGACGGAAAACACAAACCAAGCCGTGACAAATTACTTTGTCTGGCTTTTGGTCTGCACTTGACAGTCGATGAAACGCAGCGGCTTTTAAATACTGCCCAAGTATCGAGATTATATCCGCGTATCAAGCGTGACATCTTGATTATAACATGTCTGGAAAAGAAAATAAAAATCATTGCCTGCAATGACATGTTGGAGACGAATGGAGAACCTATTCTTCAATAGGTTCTCCAATACGCCACAGCACATGCTTCAAACTGCTCTGTTTGATATCCTGCCGCCTCATACCGTTCCATATCCTCAGAACGAATCAAAAAAATGTTTCCCTCCATTTTCTCCTCATCCCATACAAAACCGTCAAAGCTTTCTGCATAAATCCACTTCGCAGGGTAATTTTTCCAGGTGACAGTACTTCGAAATACATCTACTGGACACTCTGTATAAAATAAGATCTTTGGATGTGCGATTTGATTCATCACATGAATTTTATCTCCGTCACCTTGCAGATCAAGCGCATACTCCAATGCCTGCGTCAATCCAGCATTTTGGATATTCTTGATCTCTTCCTGATATGCAGTGAAATAATACATCTCAAAAATGCCAAAACTGGCCATATACAGCAAAATCAGACTTCTTTTCAACCATTCTCTGTTTAATTTCTGGTACAAATGATAGATTCCTTTGATGACCAGAATCAACACTGCAAGATTCATCACATTCGCCCTGTACGCACTCATCGAGCGCATGAGACCAATCATCGTACAGATGAGCAGCCAGAACAGCAAAAAGATATCATAACCAAATGTTCTGCTTTTTATATTTTTAACAAATACATGCACAAAATCCTCCAAAAAAATATG
>ERZ808054.931-NODE-931-length-20627-cov-4.488905_pt1 | contig 20627 bp, 16 predicted proteins | sample MGYA00380201_ERZ808054 | MGnify/ENA primary metagenome ERZ808054 (study PRJEB31490, sample SAMN06133419) | mouse gut metagenome | isolation source: Z5_2 | host: mice | place: China: Chengdu | collected 2015-05 ... | reverse complement strand
CCCAAACGGTGGTTTATGACCACGGCGGCGAAACTCCTCACAAGGTATTTCACGTTCCGCGAAATACCTTGTTCGTCAAACATCGCCGCCTGATACGGTCATAAACCACCGTTTGGGAACAATAAGAAACAGCACCATTTTTTGAAACAGGTTTTGAACAGATGCCGGCAGGGGAAGCGCAGGGAGGCAGGGACAAATCGGGCAGGGGATTCCGCTCCTGGCTTTTGCTGGTTATCAAAAAATGTAATGCCGTATCATAGCATTCCTTTTTACGCTGTCCAGCACGGGAGGGAGTTTTGCGTTACTGTTTATACCATACCGAGGGTTACAGCGCCAAAATGCATTTTTGGGTTGCTATATCCGAAAGAGTATGATAGAATATCTCTCGGTGGCAAACAGATGTCCGCATGGGAGAAACTGATTGGCAGGAATGTATTTCCTGCATGGACATTCCGGGCTGCCAAAGCAAGGAAAAGATGAATTTGTGAATGGAGGAAAAATAAGGGTATTTGCATGGACGGGTCAGGCAGTTATTTTGTGGTAAAGAAAAAGGCGGTACCGGAGGTGCTGTTAAAGGTGCTGGAGGCGAAGCGTCTTTTGGAAACCGGAAGGGCGGCAAGCGTGCATGATGCCACGGAACAGGTTGGGATCAGCCGCAGTTCTTTTTATAAGTATAAGGATGATATTTTCCAGTTTCATGATAATGCGCAGGGGACGACTATTACGCTCACGTTCCAGATGGATGACGAGACGGGGCTGTTGGCGGAGGTGCTTAAGGTGATTGCCGGTTTCCGGGCAAACATTCTTACCATCCACCAAAGCATTCCCATTAACGGGGTGGCGTCGTTAAGCATCAGCGTACAGGTGCTTCCCGCCACGGGGGATGTGGCACAGATGCTGGAAGGTCTGGAAAGGATGCGGGGGGTGCATGGCGTGAAGGTGGTGGCGAAGGAGTGAGGAATGGGGACGCGGAAGGAACGGAATGGCGTTCCGTACCGCCATTCCGTTCCTTCCGCCGGTCTTCATTGACCGGGGGATAAGGGTATACTGGAAGATAGGGATATATAAAAAATGTAAATATAAAAAATAAAAAAGATAAAAGATTTGCCTTTGGGTTTTCTGTTTGGGTTGGATGAAAGATGCGGATATATTCAGGTCAAAAGGAAATGAGGGGCAGGAATGGAGGAGCAGGATGATTCAGGTGGCTGTGTTGGGATATGGGACCGTGGGGAGCGGTGTGGTTGAGGTCATTGAGAAAAATAAGGAGGAGATCAATAAGAAGTCGGGGGAAGAACTGAATGTGAAGTATATTTTGGATTTGAGGGATTTTCCCGGAGACCCTTATGAGGCGAAGGTGGTCCATGACGTGAATGTTATTTTGGAGGACCCGGAGGTGGAGATTATCTGCGAGACGATGGGTGGGATTAAGCCGGCTTATGATTTTTCAAAGCAGGCGCTTTTGAAGGGAAAAAGTGTCTGTACGTCCAATAAGGAGCTGGTGGCGAACCATGGACCGGAGCTTTTGCGGATTGCCAGGGAGCATAAGTGTAATTATCTGTTCGAGGCGAGTGTGGGCGGGGGGATTCCCATTATCCGTCCGATTAATTATTCGCTGACGGCAGAGAAGATTGACGGGATTACGGGTATCCTGAACGGGACGACGAATTATATCCTTTCCAAGATGGCGGAAGGGGGTGTCGGCTTTGGGGAAGTGTTAAAGGAAGCGCAGGAAAAAGGGTATGCGGAGCGCAATCCGGAAGCGGATGTGGAAGGATATGATGCCTGCCGGAAAATTGCGATTCTTTCTTCGTTAATGACGGGTAAAAACGTGAAGTACGAAGATATCTATACCGAAGGGATTACGAAGATTACGGCGGAGGATTTCGTATATGCCAAGGCGTTGGGGCGTTCCATTAAACTGCTGGCGATGAGCAGGGAGAAGGAGGACGGCAGTTTCTATGCCATGGTGGCGCCGTTCATGATTCCGGTGAGCCATCCGCTGCACGGGGTAAACGGGGTGTTTAACGCGGTGTTTGTACACGGCAATATGCTGGGGGATTCCATGTATTACGGGCGTGGTGCGGGCAAGCTGCCTACGGCAAGCGCCGTGGTTTCCGATGTGGTGGACTGTGCAAGGCATATCGGCAAGACCATTATGTGTTTTTGGGATGACGAGGATGTGCTGCAGACGAAGGTGGACCATATCCGTCACAGGTTTTTTGTCCGCACGAAAGCGGAGCTGGAGCGGAAGGCAGTGGATATTTTCGGACTGGTAAGGGTGGTCGTGGCAGACGTGAAGGAGGAATACGCGTTTGTGACGGAGGAAATGAGCGAAAAAGAATTTGCCCAAAAAGCAGAACAGCTCGGCTGTGTATGGAACCGAATCCGTTTGGAAGGATAAGATAGTAGGAGGAAGACCATGAAATATATCATCGTACTGGGGGACGGCATGGCGGACGAACCCATAGAAGAATTGGGAAACCGGACGCCCCTGGCTTATGCCAAAACGCCGGTTATGGATGCGCTTAGCAAAAAAGCGGAAATCGGAATGGTGCATACCATACCGGAAGGGATGAAACCCGGCTCCGATACGGCGAACCTGGCAGTGCTCGGTTATGACCCGCAGAAATATTATTCGGGACGTTCCCCGCTTGAGGCGCTCAGTATCGGGGTGCCGATGAAGGAGACGGATATCGCGCTGCGCTGTAATATCGTGACGGTGTCCGAGGAGGAAGTACCGTTTGGGGAAAAGACCATCCTGGACCACAGTTCCGGTGAAATCAGCACGGAAGACTGTGCGGTTTTGCTGGAAGCGGTGAAAAAGGAACTGGAGTCGGAGGTTTACCGGTTTTACGTGGGGACCAGCTACCGTCACTGCCTGATTTGGGATAAGGGGGAAGTGGTGGAACTGACGCCGCCCCATGATGTGCTTGGACAGAAAATCGGGCAGTACCTTCCCGCGGATGAAAACCTGCGCCGGATGATGGAACGCAGCCATGAAATCCTTGTAAACCATCCCATCAATACAGAACGGAAAAAGCAGGGGTTGAATCCCGCCAACTGCTGTTGGTTTTGGGGGGCAGGAACCAAACCCATGCTGGATTCTTTTGAGGAAAAGACGGGGAAAAAGGGGATGATGGTTTCGGCGGTGGACCTGTTAAAAGGAATCGCGGTGGGTGCAGGTATGGGCGTGAGCACCGTGGAAGGTGCAAACGGGGGGCTGCATACCAATTATGAAGGCAAGACGGAAGCAGCGTTAAAGGCAGTTTTGGAAGACGGTTACGATTTTGCTTATATCCATGTGGAAGCGCCGGATGAAATGGGGCACCAGGGCAGTGTGGAGAAGAAGGTGCAGGCAATCGAATACCTGGACGGCAGGGTATTAAAGCCCCTGACGGAGCGGTTGGATGCCAAAGGAACGGATTACCGCCTGCTCATCCTGCCGGACCACCCAACCCCCATCCGTGTGCGGACCCATACGGCGGACAGCGTTCCGTACCTGCTGTATGACAGTACGTCGCCCCTGGAAGGAAAAGGGGACTACAACGAAGCGGCAGGACGTGAAAGCGGGAATTATGTGGCGGAAGGATACCGCCTGATTGAGCGCCTGTTCCAAAAGCAGCGGAACTGTTTGTAAAACGATCAATTTGTGCCTGCGGATTAGGAACGCAGGATACGGAAAGGCATGGGTTTGTTATGAGAAAAGTAGTGAAATTCGGCGGCAGTTCCCTCGCCAGCGCCGAACAGTTTAAAAAAGCAGGGGAAATCATCCGGCGGGATACGGAAAGACGTTATGTGGTTCCTTCCGCGCCGGGCAAACGTTTTGATAAGGATACCAAAGTGACGGATATGCTGTACGGCTGTTACGCGAAGGCGGAAGAAGGGAAGGATTTCAAGGCGGACTTAAAGGCGATTAAGGACCGGTACCAGGAGATTATTTCCGGACTGCAGTTGGAGCTTTCTCTGGATGAGGAATTTAAGACCATCGAAAAGAATTTTAAGGCGAAAGCAGGGGAAGACTATGCGGCATCCAGGGGGGAATATTTAAACGGTATCATCATGGCGCATTACCTTGGTTTCGAGTTTATCGATGCGGCTTCCGTAATCCTGTTCGGGGAAGGCGGGGAATTTGAGGCGGAGAAGACGAACGGGATACTTGCCGAACGGCTGGGTAAAATAGAAAAAGCCGTGATCCCCGGTTTTTACGGCGCCTATGAAGACGGAAGGGTGAAAACATTTTCAAGGGGAGGTTCCGATATCACAGGTTCCATCGTTGCGCGGGCGGTAAGGGCGGACGTGTACGAGAACTGGACGGATGTTTCCGGTTTCCTTGTGGCGGATCCGCGTATCATTGAAAATCCGCCGGTCATTGAAACCATCACTTATAAGGAACTGCGGGAACTTTCCTACATGGGAGCCGCCGTACTTCATGAGGATGCCATCTTCCCGGTAAGGCGGGAGGGGATTCCGATTAATATCCGCAATACCAATGCACCGGAGGAGGAAGGCACGTGGATTGTGGAAAGCACCTGTCAGAAATCCAAGTATATCATTACGGGTATTGCCGGAAAGAGGGGATTTTGTTCGGTAAACATTGAAAAGGATATGATGAACTCGGAAATCGGTTTCGGCAGGAAAGTCCTGCAGGCGTTTGAGGATCAGGGTATTTCTTTTGAGCATGTGCCGTCCGGCATCGATACGATGACGGTATTCGTCCATCAGGATGAATTTATGGATAAGGAGCAGAAAGTGGCATCGGCCATCCACAGGCTGGCGGGACCGGATGCCATAGAAATCGAGTCGGATCTTGCGCTTGTGGCGGTAGTGGGACGCGGCATGAAGTCCACGAGAGGGACGGCGGGAAGGATTTTCTCCGCGCTTGCCCATAAAAACGTAAATGTCAGGATGATTGACCAGGGCTCCAGTGAATTAAACATCATTATCGGCGTGTCCAATTCTGATTTTGAGAAGGCAATCCAGGCGATTTACGAAATTTTCGTGGAAGTGCAGTTATGACGGGAGACTTACGGCGTATTGGGTTCCCCCATCAGATAGCTTAAGAACAGTTTCGCGGTATCCAGCCTGGTGGTGGAGTATACGAAGCCCAGGACCGGTGTTTCACCGGAAAGGGCATAGCAGGAGTATTCCTCCAGTTTTTGGTTATCCGGGAGGTAGATGCCGACGGGAATGGGATTTTCCATGGAAGACGGGTCGGTGTGGTCGATGCCGGTATCAAGGAAATCCATCGACCCGTCGGATTCATAGGAAGCGTCTTCGTCGGAATCTTCCAAAAGGGCGCCGTCCAAATAGTAAAAATAGGGTTCATACCTGGCATATTCCTCTCCGGTCAGGACTTCCCGCAGGTCGAGGAACATGCCGGTTCCCGCCATATGGGTGAACGGCATCAGGTCCCCTGCCAGCACGTCCAGCCCTCCGGTCTGTGCCATGGCGACAGTGCGCTGGAAGATTGCAAGGTCCGCTTCGGAAGTCATGTTATAGTTTAGGGTGGAAGATGTATCGATGTAGCAGTCATAAATTTCGGTGTCAATGCCCGCATATTCCGCAAAGGCATCCTGGAATTCATGCTGCATGTTCCCGCCGTAAGCGTTTAGCAGGGTGGCGGAAAAGGCTTCTTCCTTGGCCGTGACGATATCATGGATTAGTCCGCCGCCTACAATAAGCACGGCGACAGCCACAAGGGTATGCACTTTGTAGTAATCCCAAAAATATCCGAGTTTTTCCCGGAATGTTTTTCCTTTCAGTTTTTTCTGCTGTTCCTTTATTTCATCATGCATTGCCATAAACATTTCCTTCTTTCCCTGTTCTGCGCTGTTTGGTCATTCCTGTGTCCGGCGTTTAGATTCCATGTTAATTCCCATATTAAAATTCCGTATTAAAATATCATAGCTTTTAAACCGGGGCATGTCAATGAAAGGATTGGAAAGTGTGTAAAAAAACAGTTAAAAAAGAATAAAGTGAAAGAAAATATAAATTATTGCCGCCGTTTCCACCAGTATATGGTATACTTAGGAAGGGATATGGATAAGGGTTGATGATTCCAAAATTAAAATTGCGGAGGAACGCAGCGGTTGTGTTTCCATAAAAAAGGAGGATAAGGAACATGGGTAATCAACTGGTATGGCAGGAACGGTATAACATAGGCGTGAGTTTTATTGACGAGGAACACAAAAAGCTATTCAGTATCCTGAACAAGCTGTTTACATACCGTGGGGAAGAAGAAAGAAACCAGTGGGTCTGCCAGGAAGGGATTAAGTACTTTAAGGAACATGCCATGCGGCATTTTACGGAGGAGGAAGCCTATATGGCGTCCATCAGCTACATCGGGTTTGATACGCACCGGCGTCTGCATGACGATTTCCGCAGGAGGATACTCCCGGCGTTGGAAAGGGAGTTGGAGCAGACCGGTTATTCCGAGGAAGCCATCAGCCATTTTCTCGGCGTTTGCGCGGGATGGCTGATTGGGCATACCCTGACGGAAGACAGCGCCATTACGGGCAAAACCATGAGCAAATGGGTGGACCTTCTGCCGGAGGAAGAACAGGCTGCCATGACGCAGACGGTAGTCGGGCTTATGCAGGATATTTTCCAGTTAAAGCCGCAGGTACTCAGCGACTGTTACGGCGGTGAACGTTTTGGAAAAGGGATTTATTACCGCCTGAATTACGGAAACCCGAAGGGAGAAAAATGGGAAATTGTTTTGATTTTTGAGGAAAAGCTCATTGTCAAAACCATCGGCAGCATGATGGATGCATCGTCCGATGAGATGAACGAGATGCTGATGAATGTGGTCCGCTATGTGGCGCAGCAGTTCGTGGGCAGGATCAAGGAGCAGTTTGCGCTGGCGGATTCCTTTGAGATGAAAGAAGAAAACCTTCTGACTTATGACCAGTTCCGGCGGACGTTTGACAAACAGCATCCCCAGTTCAGTCTTCTGCTGGATACGGGGGCGGGATATTTCGCATTCTGTGCCATTGCGCCCACGCTTTTGCAGGATGACGGTACGGGCTCCGTTTCCATTAAGGCGGAGAATGCCATGACCGAAATCCGCAAATACCTGAAAGAGAGCCAGGAGGAACAGGCAAATGCAAAAAATAAGGTGCTTGTGGTGGATGATTCCGAGTTTTTCTTAAAGGCGATGCAGGAGCTTTTGGAGATGGATTATGAAGTCACAACGGCGAAGTCCGGACTTTCTGCCATCCGGTGCATTACGCTGGACCGACCGGATTTGGTGCTGCTGGATTATGAGATGCCCGTCTGCAACGGAAGCCAGGTGCTTGAAATGATTCGTGCGGAGGAGGAAACGAAGGATATTCCGGTAATCTTCCTGACGGGAAAGGTGGATAAGGAAAGCGTGCAGAAAGTGATTGGGTTAAAGCCGGCAGGATATTTGGTGAAGACATTGCAGCCGTCGGAGATAAAAAAAGGAGTGGACGGATTTTTCCGGAAATAGGCGGGCGGATGCAGCATGAAAATAAACTTGAAACTTTCCACGATTTGTAATATGATATCATAATAAGACAAGTTTCAGACCGTAGCGTGGCTGCCGGACGGGGATTCCGTAAGCCGTGTTGCGGGAAGAACGGATAGGATGGGTGAAAGAATTATGAGTGAAACATACGTGGAATGTCTGGTCAAGAGGAAAGCGAATCCCGTAAAAATTTTTTTGCGGGCGCTGACCATTATGCTGGCAGTAGCTTTTATCTTTTTAGGTTTCCTGTTTGCACCGGCGCTTTTGGTGGGACTGCTGATGGCGGTGGTTGCATACTTTGTCTACATGAATGCGGAACTGGAATATGAATACCTGTATCTGGATAAGGAGATTACCATCGATAAGGTAATGGCAAAGATGAAGCGTAAGAGGGTGGCGCAGTATGACATGAACCGCATGGAAATTTTTGCGCCCATGAATTCCCACCATTTGGACGGTTATAAGAACAGGAACGGGAAGACCATCGATTACAGCTCCGGCGAGGCGAAGCAGCCGGAAGCAAGGTATGTGATGTATTATGACAGCGGGGAAAGGATTGTTTTGGAGCCTAACATGGAAATGGTGAAGGCGATTAAAAATATTGCGCCGAGAAAAGTATTTACGGAGTAAAAACGAAAATTCCGGATTGACATAGTGGTGTAAGTTTGGTAAACTTTTTCAAACTTACATCACTATTCACATATAAACCTCCGGTATTGGGAACGGGTACCGGACACACGAGACAACAGGAGGAAGAAAAATGGGTCAGATCATTGGCGAAGGAATTACGTTTGACGATGTATTGCTTGTACCGAGCTATTCTCAGGTAATTCCGAATCAGGTGGACTTGTCGACGCAGCTCACGAAGAAAATCAAACTCAATATCCCGATGATGAGTGCGGGGATGGATACCGTTACGGAGAACCGGATGGCGATTGCCATGGCGAGGCAGGGAGGTATCGGTATCATCCATAAAAACATGTCCATTGAAGCGCAGGCAGAAGAAGTGGACAAGGTAAAACGTTCGGAAAACGGTGTCATCACGGACCCCTTTTCCCTGACTCCCGACCATACGCTGGCAGATGCGGATGCCCTTATGGCAAAATTCAGGATTTCAGGCGTGCCTATCACAGAAGGAAGAAAGCTGGTAGGTATCATCACAAACCGCGATTTAAAATTCGAAACCGATTTCACAAAGAAAATTAAAGAGTCCATGACTTCGGAAGGGCTGATTACGGCAAGGGAAGGCATTACGCTGGAAGAAGCGAAACAGATTTTGGCTAAGGCAAGGAAAGAGAAGCTCCCCATTGTGGATGAGGACTATAATCTTGCCGGACTGATTACCATTAAGGATATCGAGAAAACGATTAAATACCCGCTGGCGGCAAAGGACGGGCAGGGAAGGCTGCTTTGCGGTGCAGGTGTGGGTATTACGGCAAACGTTTTAGACCGCGTGGGTGCGCTTGCCGATGCGAAAGTGGATGTAATAGTACTGGATTCCGCACACGGGCATTCGGAAAACGTACTGAAATGCGTGCGGATGATTAAGGAGAAATACCCGGATATGCAGGTAATCGCCGGAAACGTGGCGACCGGGGAAGGGACGAAGGCATTGATTGAAGCCGGTGCGGATGCGGTGAAAGTGGGTATCGGACCCGGTTCCATCTGTACCACCCGCGTGGTGGCGGGCATCGGCGTACCGCAGATTACGGCGATTATGGATGCCTATGCGGTAGCAAAGGAATACGGGATTCCGATTATTGCCGACGGCGGCATCAAATATTCCGGCGACATGACCAAGGCGATTGCAGCGGGCGGGAATGTCTGCATGATGGGAAGCATTTTTGCCGGATGTGACGAAAGCCCCGGAACTTTTGAACTGTACCAGGGCAGGAAATACAAGGTATACCGGGGGATGGGTTCCATTGCTGCCATGGAAAACGGAAGTAAGGACCGTTACTTCCAGTCCGATGCCAAAAAACTGGTGCCGGAAGGCGTGGAAGGCCGCGTGGCATATAAGGGGACCGTGGAGGACACGGTATTCCAATTGATGGGCGGGCTGCGTTCCGGTATGGGTTACTGCGGGACGGCAAATATCGAGGAATTGAAGCGCAACGGGAGGTTTATCAAGATTTCCGCCGCATCCTTAAAGGAAAGCCATCCCCACGATATCCATATCACGAAAGAAGCGCCGAATTACAGTGTGGATGAATAAATTCCATGGAAAGCCGGTGACCGGAATATGTAATCAATAAGAAAGGGGAAAATGGGAAGGAGGTTCTTCTTTTCCGTTTTCCCTTTTTTTGCCTTTGACTTAAATGGTATAAATACTTTATTTACCGGGTTGATTTCCTTTTCCTGCCTGGCTGGGTACAATGAAAAGTATTGGGAGATATTGATAATGCCGTGTAAAAGGGTTTGGTGACAGGTATGGAATTGGATTATGGTAAACTGGGGAAAAGGGTACGGGAACGGAGGGAACGGGGAAGCATGTCGCAGGCAAGACTGGCGGAGGCGGCAGAAGTGTCCATACAACATATCAGTAACATAGAAAACGCAAAAACGAAAGTGAGCCTGGAAAAACTGGTGGATATTGCCAATGTACTGGACTGTTCCATGGATGAACTGATCTGCGACAGTCTGGTAAAGGCAAAAGTGATTTACGTCAATGAGGCAAAAGGGATATACGACAAACTTTCCGACGCACAGATCCGGGCGATTCCGGAGCTTTTGCGGGGCTGTACTTATTTTTGCAAATTAATGGAACAGGAAAAACAGCGGAACGATATCCAAAGCCGTTTTTGACAGTTAGGGAAGCAATTATTACGGGTGCGGGAAAAAGGGGAAATCTGTGGTATACTCATTTACGGATTTGATTTTCTTGTTTTTTTATTCTTAAAGCATGGCGGATGGGAATGGAACCATATTTCCCGTCCGCCATTGTCTTTTTTTGTCCCGCTGCCGCCTCCCCGCAAAATTCTCCCGCTCCTGGCTTTTGCGTCTGTCCGCGTTCACCCCCGGACATAACATTTCAGGCTGAACTGTTGCGGAATATGCGCAAATATGAACAAAACCCCTTTATTATTTCTTATTTTTATGCTAATATAGGATAAGTTAGTGTTTTTATCGTTATGAGTCAGGATTGAGGAGGTAAGCCGTATTTACGGCGGGAAACATGTATGAGTGAGATGGAAAAGACGGATGTGGAAACAGTTTCCAGAAACTTTATTGAACAGATTATTGATAAGGATTTGGCGGAAGGGGCATGTGAAACAGTGCATACCAGGTTTCCGCCGGAGCCGAACGGGTATCTGCATATCGGACATGCCAAAAGCATATTGCTGAATTATGGGCTGGCGCAGCAATACCACGGGAAGTTCAACATGCGTTTCGATGACACGAACCCTACGAAAGAGAAGGTGGAATTCGTGGAGTCCATCAAGGAGGATATCGCGTGGCTGGGGGCGGACTGGGAAGACCGGCTGTTTTTCGCTTCCGACTATTTTGAACAGATGTATGAAGGTGCAGTAAAACTAATTAAAAAAGGGAAAGCGTATGTGTCCGACCTGACGGCAGAACAGATGCGGGAATACCGGGGGACATTGACCGAACCGGGAACGGACGATCCAAACAGGGACAGGAGTGTGGAGGAAAACCTGAAGCTGTTTGAGGATATGAAAAACGGCGTGTTCCGGGACGGGGAGAAGGTACTGCGGGCAAAGATAGACATGAAATCCCCCAACATGAACATGCGTGACCCGGTGATTTACCGTGTGGCGCATATGGCACACCATAATACGGGGGATAAGTGGTGCATTTATCCGATGTACGATTTTGCCCATCCCATTGAAGATGCCATTGAGGGAATTACCCATTCCATCTGTACGCTGGAATTTGAAGACCACAGGCCGTTGTACGACTGGGTGGTGCGTGAGTTGGAGTATCCGCATCCGCCAAAGCAGATTGAGTTTGCCAAAATGTACCTGACGAATGTGGTGACGGGTAAGAGATATATTAAGAAACTGGTGGAGGAAGGTATCGTGGACGGGTGGGATGACCCGCGCCTTGTGTCCATTGCGGCGCTGCGCAGACGGGGATTTACGCCGGAATCCATCCGCATGTTTGTGGATTTGTGCGGCGTTTCCAAGAGCAATTCCTCCGTGGATTATGCGATGCTGGAATACTGCATCCGGGAAGACTTAAAGATGAAGCGTCCGAGGATGATGGCGGTGCTGGATCCCGTGAAACTGGTCATTGACAATTACCCGGAAGGGAAAACGGAGATGCTTACCGTGGCGAATAACATGGAAAACGAAGCCATGGGAACGCGGGAGGTGCCTTTTGGAAGGGAATTGTACATCGACAGGGAAGACTTCATGGAGGAGCCTCCGAAAAAATATTTCCGCCTGTATCCGGGCAATGAGGTAAGGCTTATGAATGCCTATTTCGTTACCTGTACCGGCTGCGTGAAGGACGAAAGCGGCAGGGTGACGGAAGTACATGCCACTTACGACCCGGAGACGAAATGCGGTTCCGGGTTTACCGGAAGGAAGGTAAAGGGAACGATACACTGGGTGCCGGCAAAGGAAGCGGTAAAGGCGGAAGTCAGGCTGTACGAAAATATTATTGATGAGGAAAAGGGCGTATATAATGAGGACGGTTCCCTGAACCTGAATCCCGGTTCGCTGACCGTGTTAAAGGAATGTTTCCTGGAGCCTGCGCTGGCGGATGCCAAGGCATCCGAGAGCTTCCAGTTTGTCCGTCAGGGTTATTTCTGCGTGGACTGTAAGGATTCCAAACCGGGCAGCCTTGTGTTCAACCGGATTGTGTCCTTAAAGAGTTCTTATGTATTGCCGAAACCAATATAATACAGATTGTGGAGGAGAAAGATATGAGTGGATTGTTATCCGGACTGGAAGGGCTCGGACTTGGAAATTTGCAAAACATGGATTTGTACGAAAAACCGAAGGAAAAGGAAGCGGCAGCAGCAGCGGCAGCAGCGGCGCCTCCTGCACCGCAGGTGCAGGAGCAGGATTTCCTGTTTGACAAAGGCTTTACCTGCCCAATCTGCGACAAGGAGTTTAAGTCAAGGACCGTTAAGGTGGGAAAAGCGAAGCTGATTGGAACGGACCCGGATTTGAGGCCGAAATACGAACATGTGGATTTGTTAAAATATGATATTATTATGTGTCCGAGCTGCGGTTATGCTACGTTGAGCCGCTATTTCAAATTCATTACTTCCCCGCAGGCAAAGCGGATTAAGGAAATGATTTCCGCCAATTTCAGACCCCATACGGAATACAAGGAGCTGTATACGTATGACGAGGCGCTGGAGCGTTATAAAGTCGCTTTGGCGAATGCCATCGTGAAGCTGGCGAAACCCAGTGAGAAGGCGTACATCTGTTTAAAGACGGCATGGCTTTTGCGCGGTAAGGGGGAGAAACTGGATAAGGCGGATCCGGAATATGCGGCAAAGAAAAAGGCGATTGACGATGAGGAAATGGAGTTCTTAAAAAATGCGCTGGACGGTTTCCTTGCGGCAAGGCAGTCGGAGAGTTTTCCCATGTGCGGTATGGATGAGCCTACCGTGGATTATGTTATTGCGGTAACCGCCACAAAATTTGAACAGTTTGACGTGGCTTCCAAGCTGGTTTCATCGATTATTACCTCTGTCAGCGCCAATCCGAGGATGAAGGATAAGGCAAGGGATTTAAAGGAGCAGATCGTGAAACAGGTGAAAATGAAAAATGCGGCAAAAAAAGAGTAGGGTGTGAATGGATCAGACATGAACGGTTTGTTGATTGCTTTACGTCAGGACGGCGGAAAGCATTTATATGAACAGATTTACGGTTATATAAAGGAAGAAATCAGGAAAGGGAGGCTTCGTTTTGGGGAGAGGCTTCCCTCTACTCGTTCCCTGTCGGAATTTCTGCAGGTGTCCCGCAGTACGGTGGAGCTTGCCTATGGGCAGCTTCTTTCGGAAGGGTACATTGAGGCGAGACCGTACCGGGGTTATTTTGTCTGCCAGGTGGAAGAACTCTTTGATTTTACGGACAGGGAGGCGGCGCGGGAAGCCGGGATGCTTTCCGGGGAACCGTTACGGGAAAACGGTGCGGCGGATGGGCGTGGCAGACCGGTATGCGGCGGACGGCAAAACAGTGCGGCAGACTGTACATATCTGTGCGATTTTTCACCCGACAGCATTGACATGACGGTATTTCCGTATGCCACATGGAAGAAGATTACGAAGGAGATTCTGGTGGACGCCAACAGCGAAATGTTTTCCTCCGGTTCGCCGAAGGGGGATTATGCGCTGCGGGAGACCATAGCCCGTTACCTCCATTCCTCCAGGGGGGTGAACTGCCACCCGGAACAGGTCATTATCGGAGCCGGAAACGATTATATCCTTATGCTGTTGGAGAAGATTTTGGGCAGGCATGTGGAAGTTGCCATGGAGAATCCTACGTACCGGAAAGCGTACCGCATCTTTGCATCCTTTGCCTACCCCATAGCCTCAGTGGAAATGGACGGCTTTGGCATGAGCGTGGAAGGGCTTAGGAAAACCGGAGCGAAGGTGGCGTATGTGATGCCTTCCCACCAGTATCCGATGGGCATTGTGATGCCCATCGGGCGTCGGATGGAGCTGTTAAAGTGGGCAGGGGAACAGGAAGACCGCTACGTGATTGAGGACGATTATGACAGCGAATTCCGTTTTAAGGGGAAACCCATCCCGTCGCTGCAGGCATCCGACCGGCTGGGAAAAGTCATCTATACCGGAACCTTCTCCAAATCCATAGCCCCCGCCATCCGCATCGGCTATATGGTGCTGCCCCTGCCGCTGCTGCGCATCTATGAGGAGCGGTGCCGTATTTATTCCACGACGGTATCACGTATTGACCAAAGGATATTGAATGAGTTCATCGCAGGGGGACATTTTGAACGGCACCTGAACCGGATGCGGAAGGTATACCGTGAAAAGCATGACCTGTTGGTAAACGGATGCAGGGGAATGGGGCACGATTTCGTATTATCCGGAGAAAATGCGGGTCTGCACCTGCTGCTGCAGGACAAGCGGGGCAGGAGTGAAAAAATGCTGGTGGAACGGGCAGGGGAAGCCGGCGTGAAGGTGTACGGGCTGTCGGAATTTTACATGGACGGCGTGGCGCCAGAGCGGGAAAGCGGTACGGTAGTCCTCGGCTATGCGGCGCCGGATAAGGGACAGATACAGACGGGACTGGATTTGCTAAAGAAGGTTTGGGCATAGACATAAACCCGCTCCGTATGGTAAAATTTGTGGTAGGGAATATTTCCTGAGACATTTATTTCGGGAAATTCTTTTTGGGGAAATGTTCCTCGGAAAAAGACTTGCAAAAAACGGAAAATTCCGTATGATGGAAGTAGGTGCAGTTGTTTTCCGGAAGCGTCCCCTGAAAGATACGGGGGAGTTGGAACGAATCATTGTTAAAAGTTTTTTTGATTGAAAATTTTAGGGACGAAAAGGAATATGTTTGGAATCTAAAAAAGAGAGGACAAGTAAATGATGATGGAAAAAAGAAAAAGGGCATTGATGAAATCGGTTTCGGAACTGAAAGAAGCGGATTATTCCAGGGTGCCGGAACTTGACAGTATTTACCGCAGACTCCGCAGAGGCAGGGAGCAGTTTGCGGAGCTTTTGGATAAGAACATTAAGGCGGTCATGCAGATTAGTTCTTTGGATCTGACCATGCAGCACCAGACGGAGAAAATCATGGATATTTCCCGGAAGGTGGAGAAAGCGACGGAAACCATTTTTGGCGCTTCCTGGGATAGTTCCGGGTCATCCGGCAGGGCAAACAACCAGCATGAGGAACTGACGAATACGATTCTCGACGTCTCCTCGGCGACGGGGGAGGTATATAAACGGATTGAGGAAGGGCAGGCGGAACTGACCGGGATTAAGGAGCTTTCCGACCAGACAATCGCCGTGTCCAATGCACTGCGCCAGGACATGGATGACCTGATGTCCATTATCGGGCGGATGAATGAGGTGATTGCCGGAATCGGCTCCATTTCCTTACAGACCAATCTGCTGGCGTTAAACGCCTCCATCGAGGCCGCGCGGGCAGGGGAAGCGGGACGGGGATTTGCCGTGGTGGCGGGTGAAATCCGTACTTTGGCGGAGGAGACCCAAAAACTGACCGGGAATATGAGTGAATTTGTGGAGAATATTGAAAGCGCTTCCCAAAAAAGCGTGGACAGTACGTCCGATACCATCGCTGTCCTTAACAGCATGTCGGAAAAGATTAAGCATGTGTGGGAGTTAAATGATGAAAGCCAGGTCCATGTGTCCAAGGTGAACGAATCCATGGGCTCCATAGCAGCGGTCAGCGAGGAAATCAGCAGTTCCATGACGGAAATGGAGAACCAGTTAAAGGACAGCACGGATTTTATGCAGCAGGTCAGCCAGGAGCTGAAGAAAGCGGTGGAACCGGTGGTGGGTATCGAAAGGATGCTGGACGATGCGGTAAAACAGATGGGAAGTATGACGGACGATGCCTTTTTCCATTTGGAAAACAGCGAATTTGCCCAGTATGTGAACAATGCCATTAACGCGCACCATATGTGGCTTGGGAATTTAAAACGTATGGTGGATGACCGCACGGTGATTCCCCTGCAACTTGATTCCTCCAAATGCGGGTTCGGACATTTTTACTATGCCATGTCGCCGAAAATTCCAGGCGTGAAACCGATTTGGGAAGGTCTGGGACCGAAGCATAAGAAATTCCATGAATATGGCGGGGCTGTCATCCAGGCTATTAAAAACGGGGATTATTCCGGTGCGGAACGGATATACCGGGAAGCGGAGAATTACTCCAGGGAATTGATTTCCGATATGCAGAGGATGGTGGAGATTGCCAAAGGGTAAGGAGCGGAGAGATACAAAGACCCATGCCAAAAGGTACCGCAGACCGGAAAAGACGGTGCGGACCTGACTGGCATGGGTTTTTACGTTTTGCCCGGTACGGATGAAACGCTGCATGGTGTGCAGGATTGCATGAATCATCCGAATGCCGGCGGGATTTTAAAATATCATTGATAAATGAGACTTATGGGATACGGTCAGATGGAATCCGCCGAATTGTCCTCGTCCTCGTCGTCAAAAAATTCCTCGATTTTGGATTCCGTAGTCCCGGCAATGTCCTTTGCCGCTTCTTTTACGGCTGCCGCAGTGTCTGCCGTTACTTCTTTTGCCGCATGGAATGCCCCGGCTGTTGTTTGGGCAGCTTCCTTTGCCGTATTTGCAATATCTTTTGCTGCTTCCGTAACGCCCTCTTTTACGTTGTCCTTAACATCCGCCGCTTTTTCCGCCGCTTCCTTCATGGTTTCGGCTGCCGCTTCTTCCGCTTTCTCAAGATTCAGTGCAACATAATTACGGGTTGTGTCTTTGCTTTCCGTATCGTCATCGAGATCATCGCTGAAGTCGTCATAATCATCGTCGCCCTCCATACCGTCGGAGAGGGAAGAATTTTTATTTTGCAAATAATAATAGGCGCCTGCTGCCGCCGCACCTGCAAAGGCAGTAAACATTAAGAATTTGCTGAACTTTTTAGCCATAGAAATACTCCTTTCAAATTCGGTGTTATAGGAATATATTAATACTATTTTGCCAAAAAGGAAAGAGATTATGTGTAAATTTTTTATGAATAATGGGGGTATAAAGAGGACATGGGAACTATGACAGGACAGGAATGGTTGTCCGGCGGGTCATGATTGGGAACGCGGCATGTTTCCAGGAAACTCGTAGATTTCCCTAATCCACGAAATGAAATAGACAATGTTTCGTGAAATATCCGAATTTTCCATTTCTATATAACTCTATATCGGAATTAGTTTACCATGTTTTAACCTTGATGACAATTCTTTTTTCCGAATTTAAGGGAAAAAAGAGTTAGTAAGATATGCCAATACAGATTTTTTCAGGGTAAAATGGATATTTTAGTGGTTTTTATGGTCAGATTTTGGGTCAGGATAACAGGCATCCCGTGCCTGCCAGTCTGCCGTCTGCCTTTCCCAGCCGTTTTATTCAGGGTCAGATTTGTGGTCGGGAAAAAAAGAAACGTCTTTAAAATTCCGGCTTCCGGACATATTTCGTGGATTAGGGAAATCTGCGAAACATCCTGTATAGCCGTTTGACGGGTTAAGATGCAGGGCAGAAAGGAGCATGACTGATAAGAATGATGTCCGCGGGCAGCAGCATAACCAAAACGGTTTGGCAGTACAGCGAACCGTTACCGGAGGAGACCATGGAATTTTTGCGGGGCATTGCCTCGGATTACCGTAAGGTAAAGAATTGCGTGTATGAAAGGTATTCCGGAATAGGGAGTTTGGACAGGCTTACACCGGTATACGGTATTTTAAACGAAATGCGTGACTGCGGGCTGAGGGAACAGTTGAACCTGCCTGCCGTGTATTATGAGCTTGCCATAACGGATGCGGTTACGGATATTAAAGCCGGATGGGGAACCGTCAGGAACCGGATTGGCGGGGATGTCACGGCGGACGGGAGTTTAAGCGCGGATGATAAGAAATATATCAGGACCGTACTGAAGCTGAATCGTGTATATGCTTCCGTACTGAACCGCCGGAAGTATGAAATGCCCAAAAATGCGGAAGGGCTGGATATTGACGTAAAACGGCTGAATAACCTTTTGTGCAGGCTTACAAGAAAATACCTGACGAGGCCGGAGACGGAGCGGGAGAATTTTTTCCGTATATCCCCCAACGGTTATTCTTATAAAGACGGCTCGCTCTGTATCGTGTGCAGGATTCCGAGAAAGCGGGTAGCCATTCCTCTAAAGGACAGCCGTATGTTTGACCGTCAGATGCAGATTCATGTCCGGGAGGATTCCGTGGCGCTGGCGGTACCGGTGGAAACAAAGGTAAAAGTGCATGGGGATTATACCAATACGGTATATATCCATATCGGTTACAAAGATATGTTTACCCTGTCTGACGGGACTGTTTACGGGAAGGCATTGGATGGGCTGGTCAGTCCGGAAACGGAAAGGCTGGCAAGGAAAAACAGGGAACGTTACCGGATGTATACTGCTTACGGGAAAAACATGGAGAAAGGGAACCGGAGGAAAGCAGATGACATAGAAGCCAATAATCTCGGAACGTTCAAATATGACAGACAGAAGGAAAAAGAAAGACACAGGACGGCGACTTTTATCAACTCGGAAATTAACCGTATGATAAGGACGGAGAAGCCGGCGAAGGTGGTTATTGCGAAACGGGCGGCAGGCGGGAGCCGGAAGCATTCCAACGCGGTAAACCGGAAGTTTACAAGGAGTTTCCAGGGATACATCAGGGAACGACTGGTTTATAAATGCCGAATCCATTCCATCGTGTTGGAGGAGATATATGTAGGAGGGGCAGGGAGGATATGTTCTTTCTGCGGTGCGGAGGGCAGAAGACAGGGATTTGTGTTTGCCTGTGAAAACTGCGGGAAGGAAACGACGGTGCCTTTGAATTCCGCCCAAAATATAGAACGGAAATACAAGGAAAGTATGCGGACAGAGGGTTAAAGGTATGGACCTGGGGATAAGCCGCCTTAAGGCGGTTTCACCGGCAGACGGACCGCAGGAAAGTACATTGACATAAACAGCAAAAAGTCGGCATTGGCTAAGCGGTACGGCGGCATATCCGCCGCGGCTGCTTTCGGGTATGCCAGGACCGTGGCTTACACGGAGCGAAGCAGACCGCGAAATAAAAGCGGTATCTGCAGGCGTGGAATGCGGAAACAAAAGTGGAAGTGGAAACAGAAACAAAACGGAAACAGAAGCGGAAGCGCCCCGATAATCCATATGATATTTTATTCCGGGCAGGGAGGTTTACTCCGGCAAAGCGGAACGAAGGATTGGAGAAAACTATGAGAAAGGCACAGAAACGGCAGGCAGAAGAATTGGTCAGGCAGATGGAGGAAGCGCATGGCCAAATAAAAAAGTATATGGAAGGTAATAATCCCCGTTCCGCCATGGGGCTGTTGGAAGATTGCCAAAGCGGCGGAATCTCTTTGGGTACGCTGATTGAGGAAACGGAAGGGGAAGGGCATCCGGCGGTATCTTTGCTGGAGGAATACTGCGAACTGGTATACCGGATTTATGAAAATCTGTCAGAGGAAGACGGAACGGGGGAAGCAGGGGAAAAAGCCGGAAAGGCAGAAGCAGCGTGGAATGCAGAAACGACAGAGAAAATGACCGCAGCGAAGGCGCATAAACTTCTGCGCCAGAAATTGCTGAAAATAGAAAATTGTATCAGGAATGATATAAAAACCAGGGTGGAGGCGGTTTTCCTGCCCTATAAAGCGAGTATGTGGGACAGCCTGGAAAGCGTATGGCAGGCAGCCGAAGCGGATCCTGACTGCGATGCTTATGTGATTCCCATTCCTTATTATGACAGGAATCCGGACGGGAGTTTTGGCAGAATGCATTATGAGGGAGACCGGTATCCGGAGGAAGTTCCGGTGACGGCGTATGATACGTTTGATTTCGCGGCACACTGTCCCGATATGATATTTATACATAATCCTTATGATAATTATAATTTTGTGACGAGCGTGCATCCTTTTTTTTATTCGGATAAATTGAAGAAATATACGGACTGCCTTGTTTATATTCCATATTATGCAACGGCAGGCGGAATGAGCGAAGGGCAGGCGATGTGTGCCGCGTATGTGAATGTGGATTATATCGTGATCCAGTCGGAACAGTACAGAAAATTTTTTGACGAGAGGATACCGGATGAAAAGTTCCTGGCTTTCGGCTCACCGAAGTTCGACAGCGTGATAAGGAAATGCCAAAACCCTCCGGAAGTACCGGAGGAGTGGAAGGCAAAGATGGAAAGGCAGGAGGGAGACCGTATTGTCCGTAAGAAGGTGTATTTCTATAATACCAGCATCGGCGGGATGCTGGCTGACACGGATGCGTTCTTAAAAAAGATGCGGTATGTGTTCGATGTGTTTAAGGGCAGGGAAGATGCCTGTCTTTTGTGGCGTCCGCATCCGTTGATGGAATCTACGTTTGATTCGATGCGGCGGGAATACCGGGCACGGTATGACGGGCTGAAGAAGGCATTCGTGGAGGAGGATCTGGGCATT
>ERZ808054.927-NODE-927-length-20721-cov-4.837338_pt1 | contig 20721 bp, 19 predicted proteins | sample MGYA00380201_ERZ808054 | MGnify/ENA primary metagenome ERZ808054 (study PRJEB31490, sample SAMN06133419) | mouse gut metagenome | isolation source: Z5_2 | host: mice | place: China: Chengdu | collected 2015-05 ... | reverse complement strand
GAGCTTGTGGGAATGGGGAGACTTGTTGGAGACGGCGCGATGTATTGGTATCTTCAAGAAATAATAATTCTGCCCCGATTTCAACGAAAGGGGATTGGAACCATGATTGTTAACCACTTGGTTGATTATGCAAAAGTAAACTCTGCTACTGGAAAGTTCACAACAGTCGGAGGTGTTTCTGCCAGGGGGAAAGAGCCCTTTTATGAGAAAATGGGGTTTGAGATTATTCCAAATGGAATAAAAAAGATGATAGAGATTGAATGATATGGAGAGATGGCTGAGTTGAGGATAGAAAGAGAAAATCATGAGGCATATTATAATTCTGGTTTTATGAGGAAATGTAAATGAAAGAAGTAATCGCCTGTGAAATGGTATTTAATAAAAGCTTAAAATATTCGGATGAGATAATTTGCATTCCTTTCGAGGAAAAATACTGGGACGAATACAGAAAAATATATAACGAGTGTTTTTATAAAATGAGAAAAGCATTAGAAATCGAACCGGCAAATTTTTATTCAGATTATTCCCAGATTAAAGATAAAATAAACAATATTTTTCTTTACTTGGAAAACGGAGTAATAGCAGGGTCTGTTTCACATCAGGAAAAGGTGCGTTAGAACAGGAGGTCGCGTATGCTGGATTTAGAAATCAAAGAATACCTTTCCAGAGCAGGTATCCGCAAAATCACAGAGCTGGATACAGCGTTGCTTGAAACCTTCGGGCAGGCGGAAGGGGAAAGGCATATTGAAGAACTGACAAAATTGTTTGATCAGCTGGAAGAACGGCTGGTTTACGGAACGAAAGACACGGCGTACCTTCGCCGTCAGGAGGAACTTGTCGATTATCTGAATCAGAATTTGCAGATCAGTCTTTTGGCTGCTTCTTTTTATGACTGGGTGTTTTTCCGGAGAACGATGGAGTATCTGCTTAAGTACGATGCCTTCTGGTCAGGGGATATTTTTGACATTGGTTGTGGAAATGGGATTCTGACCTGTTTTCTTGCATTGCGGCATCCTGATTGTGGCGTTACAGGGCTGGATCTGTCTTCAAATGCTATTTCCGTGGCAAAAGAGCTTGCGGAGAGGCTTCAGGTGAATAATGTTCATTTTTTCCAGGCGGAAGTGCTGCAGCAAGGAAAGTGTGACACGTTGTTTTCCTGCCGCACAGTACATGAAAATGTTGCGTGGGAAGCCCTCAGTAAAGAATCGAAAATGGATGCATTGCCGATGGAGGATCAGACCAGGCGTCATAGCCAGTATGCAAAGGAGCTTTCAGGCATGATCAAACCTCAGGGGTATCTAGTCAGCGTGGAGCGCTATGAGGATGACACTGCATATAATGGGCTGGTTCGAGCCTTGGAGCGTGCGGGTTTATGCCAGGTGAAGGGAACACATATGCAATTTTCCTGTAAAAACGGAGATGAAACGGCTGTATTTCAGGCGACGATTTTCCAGAAAAATGTTTAATGCCAGATGCGGCATTTGGGGAGATAAATGCACATGAGTGTTTTGGACAATATAACAAAATGTTTCGTAGGGAAAAGTCAGGAAATATTAAGGGATAATTTAGTGGGAATATATCTCCACGGTTCTTCTGTAATGGGATGCTTTCATGAGAAAAAGAGCGATATTGATTTAGTGGTTGTGGTAGATGCAGTTATTCCTGATCAAATAAAACGCCAGTATATGGATATGGTGGCAGAGTTAAACCAATGTGCACCGAAAAAAGGAATTGAATTAAGTATTGTGAGGCAGGAGGTTTGTAAACCTTTCATTTATCCTACTCCGTTTGAACTCCATTTTTCTGTTGCGCATTTGCAATGGTATAAAACGGATCCGGCAGATTATATTGACAGGATGAAAGGGGTTGATAAAGATCTGGCGGCGCATTTTACAATCATCTGTCACAGGGGAAAATGCCTTTACGGAAAAGAAATCAAGGAAGTTTTCGGGGAGGTTGGCAGGGAATTTTATTTTGACAGCATCTGGAATGATATTAAGGATGCGGAAGAAGAAATCTTAACAAATCCCACCTATATAATTTTAAATTTGTGCCGGGTACTGGCTTATAAAAGAGACGGACTTATTTTGTCAAAGCTGGAAGGCGGAAACTGGGGAACAGACCATCTTCCAGAGGAATATTATTGCCTGATTTCACAGGCATTGGAAGAATATTCGTCTGACAGATTGGCAAAATGGGATAAGAAGTGTATGCAAAATTATGCGTTATATATGTTAGAACAGATAAAAAATTAGGTAACTGGTGGTTGCGAAAAAGAACTTTGAAGTTGGTGGAAAATTAAATCATGATTAAGTACAATGAAGTCACCAAATGCAGGAGGTGGCTTTTATGAAGTTATCTGAAAAAATTATAGAATTAAGAAAAACGAATGGAATGACTCAGGAGGAGCTTGCCGCCATATGCAATGTGAGCAGGCAGTCCATATCTAAATGGGAGGCAGACATTGCATTGCCGGAGACGGAAAAGTTACTGATATTAGGGGAAACATTTCATGTATCCATGGATGTGCTGCTGAAGGATGAACTGACGTTAAACGAAGTCAGGGAAATCCGCAGCTGCGGCAATAATGCCATTCAAGGGAAAAAGCAGGAAGTATATGAGGGCGTGTTGATCAAGGAAAGCATCATTGACGATACCATTATTGATCTAATGAATGTCCATAAGGTCGAGCTGTGGGATGCTGGCGGGAAACCTAAATATTGGACGGTACTGTTTTTTACCAGTGACAGGAAAGATTTCCCGGAAAAAATATCTAAGGTAATGGTTTCGGATCCTGATCGTGGCGGAAACTGGTTTGTAGATTTTAAGGCGGGGAATGAGAAGTATATTGTGTTTAAGGACCGGATCTTAAAATACCGGATTGGCAATCAGGCGGAAAAAGATTATGTATGTGCACAGTGCAGGGAAATGGGTGTTTTGGATGAGCAGATGAATTGGTCGGAATAGGAGAAAATATGAGAGTGTTATTGACGTCGGCAGGTTTGGAAACGGAAGAGATCAAAGAATATTTTATGGATATGCTGGGAAAGGATATGCCACTGGTAAAGGCATTATTTATTCCTACGGCAGCAATCGATGCAGGAGCGATAGAAGTACTGCCAAAGTGTATGAATGATTTATTGAAATGTGGGATTCAGAATAAAAATATTAAAGTGTATGATTTGCATGCTGGAATGAAAATGGACGAACTGCAACAGTATGATGTGGTATATTTGTGCGGAGGCGATACAGCCTATTTGCTGGAAAGAATAAATGCAACCGGTTTTCATGCAACCTTGATGGATTATATCCGGTCTGATGGGATGGTAATAGGAGTAAGTGCCGGAAGCCTTATATTTTCCAACAATTTACCTGATAATTTAGGGCTGATCAATACAAAATTGGATGTCCATTGCGCGGAAGGGGAAAGGCGGGGGAAAGTAGCATACCCATTAAAAGAGAATGTGCGTCTTACCAACACCTGTGCCCTTGCAATACGGAAATTCCCAGATGGCTTAGAGATAATTGGAGAATAGAAAGAACGATTATACTCATTTTTCAGAGAGTGTGTTGTTTTTTGGTATAGCGTTATAGAAGTAAATATGCTAAAAGTATGGTAAAGAATTACTTTTTGGGGAGCCAGACCGTCAGCGCCTTTCGGCAGACGCCCCAGGACAATAAAAGAAATGAAGGAGAAGCTGATATGACACACAGAGAACGGTTCATTAAGACATTATTATGCGAGGAGATCGGCGGACAGGTGCCACATTTTGAACTGGTATTTTTCCTGACCATGGAGGCATTTGGAAAAGTACATCCCTGCCACAGGCTTTACGACCAGTGGAACCAGATGAGTTACAATGAGCGCAAGCTCCATATCAATGAAATGGCGGATATCCATATTGATATTGCCAAACGATATGACCACAGCGCAATTTTCGTACAGTCCACGCTGAAAGGGTTCGATAACCTCAGGTGGCTTTTGGAGACTATCAGGGAAAAGAGCGGAGATGAGTATTACCTGATGATGCACGGAGATCCCACATGGGTGATTCCATGATGGATTTTGCAGTGCAGATGGTGGAAGAACCGGAAAAGCTGAATGAAATTTCAGAAAGAAGAGTGGAGGAATGTCTGGATTTCGCAGCAAAGCTGGATCAGAGCGGGCATTATCTTGATGGGTTTACCCTGTGCTCGGATTACTGTTTTAACGTGAATCCCTTTTTTAGCCCGGACCAGTTTGATGAATTGATAGTGCCTTACTTAAAGAAGGTCATAGCGGAATACCGGAAGATGGGATATTACACGATCAAACATACGGATGGGAATATCATGCCTATCGTGAAACAGATGGCGGAATGCAAACCCAATGCCATCCATTCGCTGGATCCACAGGGAGGCGTGGATTTGCGGAAGGTAAGGGAAATCGTAGGGGATTCGATTGCTCTGGTCGGAAATGTGAACTGCGGTCTTTTGCAGACGGGAACTGACGAGGAGTGTGATGCGGATGTGATGAGGTCGCTGCGGGAAGGCATGACTGATGGGAAGGGCTATATTTTTTCAACATCAAACTGCGTATACACAGGCCTGCCTTTGCAGCGCTATGAGCGGATGTGGGAATTGTGGAAAAAATATGGGGTGTATCCTCAGAAAATATAAGGGAAAAGGAATGTGACTATGAAGCTGGAAACATATTATGAAAACCCCGAAGTTTTGCATGTGGGAACAAAAGAGCCAAGAGCTTATTACTTGCCGGAAACCTTGCAGGGGGAGAGTTGCCGGGTCATGCTGGACGGCGAGTGGGAATTTGCTTTTTTTCAATCATATCATGAGGTGCCGGAAGGTTTTTATAAAGCGGAAGGATGCGGGGGATTTTGGAAGGTACAGGTTCCTGCCTGCTGGCAGTATTATGGCGCAGACAGCCATCAGTATCTGAACCAGAAATATCCGATTCCCTATAATCCCCCTTATGTGCCGCAGGAAAATCCCTGTGGCGCTTACATCAGGCGCTTTGCGCTGGAAAGGCGGGAGGGGGAACGAGTCTATTTAAATTTTGACGGCGTGGACTCCTGTTTTTACGTCTGGCTGAATGGCTGTTTTGTGGGATATAGTCAGGTTTCCCATGCCAATAGCGAATTTGATGTTACAGACTTCTCTAAGGATGGGGAGAATTTATTGACCGTACTGGTATTGAAATGGTGCGACGGAACTTATCTGGAAGATCAGGATAAACTGAGGATGTCGGGGATATTCAGGGATGTGTATCTGCTGGTGCGCCCTAAGGAGCATATCTGGGATTACCGGATCCTGGCGCTTCCGGGTAAGGATGGGCAAAGCGGGAAGATAAAATTTTCCTGGAACTGTACCGGCAAGACGCAGGAGACAGAGCTTTGCGTCTATGACCGGGATGGGAATCTCTGCGCGCAAAAAAGGGCGGGAGAAGGGCAGATGGAGATTGCTATAGATGATCCCAAGCTGTGGAACCCGGAAGCTCCTTACTTGTATCAGGCTGTTATTTCCTGCGGACAGGAACGGATCAGGGAGATGATTGGTTTCCGTTTTATTGAAATCCGTGACGCAGTGGTATATTTTAACGGCAGATCCTTAAAAATACGTGGAGTGAACCGGCATGACAGCGACCCAAAGACCGGGTATGCCATAAGTAAGGAGCAGGCGTCAAAAGACCTTGCCCTGATGAAAAAGCATAATATCAATGCAGTGCGGACCAGCCATTATCCTAATGCTCCGTGGTTCCCAAAGCTGTGTGACGAATATGGTATCCTGGTCATCAGTGAAAGCGACCTTGAGACCCACGGCAGTGTGTTTATCGGTTCCCAGGAAACGGATTACTTAAAGAGGATGTCTTTAACCGTGGAGAATCCCATTTTTGAGAATGCCATCATGGACAGGGTGCAGAGAAATGTCGTCAGGGATAAGAACCGCCCCTGTGTCTTCATGTGGTCCTTAGGGAACGAGTTGGGCATGAGCAGGGCTTTGGAAAAGGCCGGAAAATGGGTAACGGAATATGACAGTACCCGGCTTCTTCATTATGAGAGTATCTTAAGGGGAGATGAGTTTGAACAGGACGTTTCCATGCTGGACGTTTATGCGCGCATGTACCATGACTTAGACGGCATCCGGGAATATCTGACATCGGGGGACAGAAGACCTTATTTTCTCAGCGAATACAGTCATGCCATGGGGAACGGACCCGGCGATCTGGAAGATTACATGAGGCTGTTTTTGGATGAGCCAAGGATCTTAGGCGGATGTGTCTGGGAATGGTGCGACCATGCCGTATATGACGGAACCGCTGAGAATGGAAAGACCAGGTATTTGTATGGCGGGGATTTTGGCGAGATCGAGCACGATGGGAATTTCTGTGTGGACGGGCTGGTGTTTCCGGACAGAACCGTAAGCAGCAGCTTAAAGGAATATAAAAACGTGCTTCGCCCGGTCCGAGCAGAGTTGGCAACGGATGAGGAATGTACGGTGCTTTTGAAAAACTGGCTGGACTTTACATCTTTGGAGGATGCCCTTGCCATTGTCTATGAATTATCTGTTGACGGCAGCGTGGTGCAGACAGGAGATATTGATGTGGCAGGGCATCTGCCGGGAGAGGCAAAATATTACCGGATTCCCTGCAAGATTCCCCCGGAAGGGGAGTTGGTAAGCTTGCGACTTGATTACATTTCCAACGGCGGGCTGCATCTGCGGGAGAAAGGCGAGCTGATGGGCTTTGACCAGTTTTTCCTGCGGGAAGCATATAGCCTTGCGTTGCCAGACGGGGAAGGTTCTCCGGTCTTCTGGCAGGAGGAGGGGCGGATGCTGCGCATCTGCGGAACAGGGTTTGTCTATTTGTTTGATAAATGGGAAGGAAGCTTTGCCTCCCTTTTCCGTGACGGTGAAGAATATCTGCAAAAGCCTGTGGAATACAACTTTACCAGGGCGGAAACGGATAATGACATCTGTATGAAGGCGGAATGGGAGCAGGCCGGCTATTACAATATAAGGACGCAGGAACGAGAAACTAAGGTGCACAGGGAAGGCGGTGTGTGCATTGTTACATCCCGCCAGGATTTTTGCCCGCTGCATAAAGAAAAGCTTCTGGAGCTGGAAAGCGAATGGAGGATTTATCCGGACGGTTCCATAGAAGTAAAGGCAATAGGGCACAGAAACACAGAAATGGTCTGGCTTCCCAGAATGGGGTTTGTGCTGTATCTGGAACGGGGGTTTGAAGAGGTAACGTATCTGGGCAAGGGACCGTCCGATGCTTATTTAGATAAATGTCAGGCCTCCTGGTTCGGGCGGTTTGAGGACCGGGTGTCAATGATGCATGAGGACCATATCAGACCTCAGGAAAACGGCAGCCACTGCCATACCTATGAAGTCACCCTTAAAAATGATTTGGGCAGGTATTTTAACATTTGTGCCGGATACCCGATTTCTTTTCAGGTATCCCATTACACGAAGGAACAGCTCAGGGAGACCGGACACAATTTTGAGTTGGAAGAATCTCCTTATACGGTGTGGAGTATCGACTATAAAATGAGCGGGATCGGCTCCGGAAGCTGCGGGTATCCCCCGGCAGCAAAATACTGCCTGGAGGAGAAAGAAATTTCGTACCATATGGTTTGGCGGTTCGGAACAGATGCGGGATGACTTATGCCTTTTCCAAAGAGGCATCCAGCAGCTTCTGCCTGTACTCGCTAAGCGGTATCCCGAAGTAGTTTTTAAACCGTGTGTAAAAATAGTTATTCTTTTCTAATCCTACTTTTTCTAAAATCTGTTGTAAAGGAAGGGAGGTAGTCTCAAGAAGGCGGGCTACCTCCTTCATACGCAATTCCAGGATATATTGAGATACAGACATTCCGATGCACTGCTTGAATATGTGACCGGCGTAATTGGTGGAAAGACCAATCTTGTCAGCTATGGAACAAAGGCAGAGCGTAGGGTTCGCATACTCATTATGGATGATGGCAGTCATTTTTTCCGATATGATCACGGAGTTTTGCTGGGCGGGGTCTTCCTTCAGCTTTTGGATGGCAGCGGCAGTATTCTCCAGAAAGGCGCGGATGTGCCCATGGATATCATCAGCAATTTCCGCATATTCCAAATTAGCCAAAAGCCCCTTCATATTCTGGGTGATGGTATCCTTTAACATAGGGTATTTGTCGATCAGGCGTTCATAAACCATGTAAACCATCCGGATGATGGTGGACATGATCTCATTATAGCTGTAAGAAAAAAGCCGGTCTGTCAATGCATTGTAATCTGACCAGGCAGCCTGGGGCTGGCCGTTGACCAGATGTTCCGCAAGCTGGGCAACGCCGCGGGAGGAGAGCTGAAAATCCTCATAAGAAAGGGCAAGCAATTGCTTTTTTAAGTCGTTGGCAGTCAGCACGGGGATCGTGCTTTCAATATCCAGGGAATACAGATACGCTATGATATGGCTGTTTGTCAGGAAGGAACTGGCAAGGCGCTCTGCGTTTTCATCCATCTGGTTGATGGCAAAGTTCGTCTGCGATAAAAGCTGCTGGTTGGATTTTTTTATGGTGGATGTAATGGAATTTATGTAGTTGACAGTTAAAAATATGGTAAGGATCAGTGTGGAGATAATGGAAGAAAGTATAAAAGTAAACAATAATGTGAAAAAGAAACTCTTGTCATTATGGTTTTGGCGGTTTTCAAAAAGGTTTCTCCGCATGATCTTATCCCCCCTCAGAACTAAGATAATTTATATAAATTAAAATGAAAAATAACGATATTTTCAATAGAAGACAGTAAATAATGTGAGAATGTGTTACTTTTTAGAGATGTATTTTGGCAGAAATGAGAGAAAACCACGGATATAGTTGTTGAAAGAAAAGGCAGCAAAATCCATAATGAGAGCACAAAGAACGAAACACAGACAGGAGGATGAGGATATGAGCATTCAGGTCGGCGTGATCGGATATGGCGTCCGGATCGACATGCTGATGGACCAGCTAAGGGATTGTTATGAAGATGCGCGGGTCGTGGCAGTGGCAGACCCGAATCCGGTAAGGGCAAAGGCCCTGATGCAAAAGACCGGAAGCGGGAAGGTACAGCATGACCTGGAAATTGATAAGATTGACGGGCAGCTGCGGAAATGCCCGATGGATCCGGAAGAGATCCGTTTTTATATGACAGCAGAAGAAATGCTGGAAAAGGAAAGTCTGGACGGGGTCATGGTTGGGACGCCCTGCAATACGCACGCAAAATATGCCTGCCTTGTAATGCAGTCGGGGATCCCGCTGTTTTTGGAAAAACCCGTGGGCGTGTGCCGGGATGATCTGGAAAGCCTTGAGGAGTGGGTGGGAAAAGAAAAAGCCCCGACGGTAGTGTCGTTTCCATTACGTGTCACCAGTATGATTCGGGAGGCAAAGCGGATCATAGACGAGGGGACGATCGGGAAGATAGACCATGTGCAGGCATATAACGACGTAGGGTATGGCTATGTGTATTTTCATGACTGGTATCGGAATGAGGCAGTCTCCCACGGTCTCTTTTTGCAGAAAGCAACCCATGACGTTGATTTGATCAATTATCTTACAGGGGAAAGGGCTGATAGTGTTTGCGCTATGAAGTCGAAGCAGATTTTCCGCGGGGATATGCCTGCGGGACTGCGCTGCAGCCAGTGTGACCGTACAAAGGAATGCATGGAGAGCACTTACAATATTGTAAAGACGAGGAATGACACGCCCAGAAGCGATTATTGCTGTTATGCGAAGGACACTGGGAACGAGGACAGCGGAAGCATGCTGATCCGCTATGAGTCCGGAATGCATGCCGTTTACACACAGAATTTCTTTGCCCGGAAAAAGGCGGCAAGGCGAGGCGCCCGTTTATATGGCTATCTGGGGACTCTGGAGTATGATTTTGTCAGGGATGAGATCTTGGTGTATGACCATATGAGCGATAAGGTCACCAGGATCGAGTTCCACACGCCTGCCGACGGACATGGGGGCGGCGATCAGGTCCTTATCCAGAATTTTGTGGATATCATGCAGGGGAAAACAAAAGAGTCCGTCGCCCCGCTTAAGGCAGGGCTTGAAAGCGCACAGATCTGCTTGGCGGCAAAGGCGGCTTCAGAGACGATGGAATATCAGAAGATAGGGAGGGAAGACTGATGGAAAAACCTTTAAAAAAGAAAAAGGTTCCGTTTAAGCGTCAGGCTCCGTTTTACATCATGATGGCTCCGGGGCTGTTTATCATAGCCTTATTGTTTTATACTCCGCTGCCGGGACTTCTGATGGCGTTTAAGGATTTTAACCCAGTGGACGGGATTTTCAAAAGCCCATGGATGAATCCGTGGTATAAAAATTTTGAATTCTTTTTCAAGTCCGATACGGTAAAGACAGTGACCTTTAATACTTTATTTTATAACCTGCTGGAATTGGTCCTTGTGACGGTGTGCGCAATGGCGCTTGCAATCATGTTAAATGAGCTGAAGGGGAAAGTGAGCGCGACAGTTTATAAAGGGGCAATTTTGCTCCCTACATTCCTTTCCTGGGTGGTGATCCAGTATATTTTGTTCAGTCTTTTGAGTGTGGACCGGGGAATCATAAACAATCTCTTTGGATGGGAAATCTACTGGTACAGTGAGCCGAAATACTGGCGCTTTATCATGCCGTTAGCTTATGTGTGGAAGAATATCGGATATTATTCCGTATTATATATGGCGGCCATTGCGGGGATCAATACCGATTATTATGAAGCGGCGCAGTTGGACGGTGCTTCTAAATGGCAGCAGATTAAGAATATCACGCTGCCGCTTATCCGCCCGACGATGCTTGTACTGATTCTTTTGTGGGTCGGGAAATTCTTTAACGGCGGGTTTGGGGATTGGAATGCGTTCTATACGCTGCCAAATAACTCGGGAGCGTTATACAGCACCACCGATGTTATTGACACGTATGTGTACCGCGCCTTAAAGAACCTTGGGGATTACGGTATGTCAACCGCAGCCGGACTGTATCAGTCAGTGGTGGGATTTGTGTTATCCTGGCATCGAATCTGGTGATCAAGAAGGTTGATCCAGACAGTGCGCTGTTTTAAGGAGGAGAGAGATGAAAACAAGAAAAATCAATAGATGGAACGTTTCCATACATATTATATTTGTCCTGCTTACATTAGCCTGTGTGTTGCCCCTTCTTCTGGTAGTGGGGATTTCCTTTACGGATGAAAAGACCCTTTTGGCAGAAGGATATCATCTGATTCCCAGGAAATTTAGCCTGGCCGCTTATCGGTATGTGTTTACGGGTGCGGCTTCTGTGGCGCAGGCGTATGCGGTCACAGTATTTGTTACGGTAGCAGGCACGTTCCTTCATTTGCTTTTTATGTCCATGCTGGCATATGGGCTGACAAGGGAGGAAGTGACCGCCAGGAATCTGCTTGCACTTTTTGTTTACATTCCGGTACTGTTTAACGGCGGGCTGGTTCCCACCTATATGCTGCTGACAAGGTATCTTCATTTAAAAAACACGATTTTTGTATTGATCATTGTGAACATGGCATCGGCGACTAACGTACTGATCATGAAAAATTTTTTCCGGACGATTCCTGCTTCGTTGATCGAGTCGGCAAGAATTGACGGATCCGGTGAGATACGGACATTTTTCAAGATTGTGCTGCCGCTGTCCAAGCCCTCGTTAGCGTCCATCGGGCTTTTTACGGCAATCGCATATTGGAATGACTGGATGACTTGTTCCCTGTACATAGAGAACCAGAAACTCCAGACGCTGCAGTACTTGTTACAGTCGTTGATGAACAATATCCAGTACCTGCTTATGAATGCAAACGCTTCCAGATCCATGCAGAGCGCAATCGCGGATATGCCCAATGAGGGAGTCAGGATGGCAACCTGTGTGCTGGCGGTAGGACCGATCATTTTCTTATATCCTTTACTGCAAAAATATTTTGCATCAGGTCTTACGATCGGGGCGGTAAAAGAGTAAGTAGAGACATCAATTTTGGTAACGAAAATCCGGGTGGGTTTTTGATACAATATATATGAAAACAGGAGGAAATGAAAAGTATGAAAAAAAGAGTAGTCGCATTGTTGATGGCCTGTGTGATGGCAGGAAGCCTTTTAGGGGGCTGCGGAAAGAGCACGGAACAGCCTGCTGCCAATACCGGCGGGCAGGATGAGCAGCAAAAGCAGGAAGAGGCGGCACCGCAAGAGGATGCCGGAGAGACCAGTGAGTCCGGCGATATCGTGGAGCTTAGCTTTTACATGTCAAACAGCCCGGTAGTAGACCAGGACAGGATCATGACCAAGGCAAATGAAATCATCGAAAAAGAAATTGGCGCGCATTTAAACCTGATCATGGTTGATGGGTCACAATATCAGGAAAAGATGAACTTGATGATCAATACCGGAGACGCATGGGATCTGTGCTTTGCTGCAAACTGGCTTGATTTTTACAATCAGGCGGCGAAAGGCGCATATGCAGACCTGACGGAACTTTTACCCACATTGGCGCCGGAAACCTACTCCAGGATACCGGAAGGGCTGTGGAAGGATGTTACGGTGAACGGCAAGATTGTTGCTTCTGTCAACTACCAGCAGTGGGGCGTTGCCGCAAGGAAGGGATTTAAGTTCAGGAGCGACCTGGCGGAAGAAGTGGGGTTTGACTGGCAGGCGGTGAAAGGAAAATCGACTCTGGAAGCTCTTAATATGACCGGAGAATTTATCGGCAAGGCACTTGAAAAGCACCCGGATATGATTGGGTGGGAAACGGCCGAGGGCGGCAGCTTATGGAAAAGCGATGCTCTTTATTGGGACATGGAGGCAGTAGGCGACTCCCAGTTACCCGGATGTATCAGTAGACAGAAAGGCTGCCAAGTTTGTGGCGGAGCTTTGCTACGGCTGGCCGGATTCCATTGACTTCCCGGAAAATGCCGATGTGGCAAAGATGAGTATGTGTGAGCCGGATGTGGCGCCTACGGTAGCTGTGTCCACCACCAGGACCGTTTTGCCTGCGGGAGCAGGATCGGTAGCTGCAGTTGCAGTAAACGCAAAATCCCCTAATATTGAAAAAGCAGTGGAACTGATCGAACTTTTAAACACTAATGACGAATTGTATATGCTGATCACTCAGGGTGAAGAAGGCGTGGATCATGTTTATGGGGAAGACGGAACGGTTTCCCTGGTAGACGGAAAGTATAACTTTAATTATAATGAATGGCAGATTGGACAGTCCTACAGTCCGGATTTCACTCGTGCTCTTTACAGCAGGAATGAAGCTGGTGACAAGCAGAAAGAATCTCAGGGCATCGTGTTTGATGCAGATAGGAATGCGGATGAATCACCTTTGTCCGGGTTTGTGTTTGACTCAGAACCGGTAAAGACACAGATTGCAAACTGCACTTCCATATTAGAGGAAATGCGTCCTGCACTGTGCAGCGGATCCGTGGATCCTGAGACAAAAGTTCCGGAATTACTGGAAAGACTGGAATCGGCAGGCGTTAATGATATCATTGCGGAAAAGCAGGCGCAGCTTGACGCATGGAAAGCAGGAAAATAAGAAAAGCAAGAGGGAAATGGAAGATGTACCAGCTTATCATTAAGCAATATAATGGAACAATCCCGGTGAAGGAAGAGCGCTGGGAGCTTCAGATGCATCAGGGGCGATGGGAAATGCCTCTGGTGCATTTTCCCTGTCGTGTCCGGTGTGACCGACAGGAGAGAGGAGAAGAAGAGCACTTTAATATCTGCATGGAGGCTTTGGCGGATATGGAAGGTCCGGTCTCCTTGGCGTGGAAATATTCCCATGAAGGATGGAAGGGAACGGAATATGTCTTTATGCCGGGGGCTGTCTATGACGGAAACAGAATGGACAGTGAGCGTCTTCCCTATCCTCCTTACCATGTAGGAAAATGCGGCGGAAAATGGCAGGAAGTGATCACAGACATTCCGCACCTTGATAAATACGGAAAGGATTCCGCCATCCAGTTCCTCTCCGGCGATATGAGCACTCCCGCCATGGGATATTTTGACCAGGCGGGTCATAAGGGAGTTTTGATTCTGTCAAAGCATAAGGAGGAAGGACGCTATACAGGTTTTACGGTAAAGGAAGAAGGGGAACATATCAGCTTAGCGGTGACATGCCCCGGCGTGCGGGAAAAAAAGAAATACTTTTTCGGAGAGCTTCCTTGTGGGGAAGGTTTTTATCCTGCTTGCGACTATCCCTCAGATGATGAGGGCATGATGCTAAAGACCGGTCAGAAACTGTACCTTACCGTCATATGCAAAAAATTTGCTGCCAAGGATCTGGGCGGCTTTTGGGCGCAATTCCATAAGATCAGGGAAAGTCTGGAGAGAGGAGAGGATTACTGTACGGTTCCCTTCTCAAGGGCGTTTGAAGCTGTCAAAGAAAAATGTGTGCGCATGAATTTTGACGAGGAAGGATATCTGCGGGTGGGAGCCGACAACACATCGATTCCCAGTTACTGGCAGTCCGGCTGGGTAGGCGGGGGAATGAACACCTATCCGCTGCTGATGGAGGATGAGGGCGCGGCGCGCCGGCAGGCTCTTTCCACATTGTCCTTTATTGTAAAACATTTACAGAAGGAAAATGGATGGTATATTCCCATGTATGCCAAGGGAAAAAGCTATGGGGACGCTTTCTCCATGGACGGAGATTCTGTGCTCTTAGTGCGCAAGGACGGGGATCTGCTTTATTTCCTTTTAAAGCAGATGTTTTACCTGCGGCAGCACAATATCCCTGTGGAGGGTCTGGCGGAGAGCATCAGGGCACAGGCTGACGCATTCGTCCGGTTTGTCAAAAAGAATGGGGAAGCAGGGCAGTTTCTGGATATGGACCGGGAGATTCTTCTGGGCGGAGGAACGGCAAGCGGTGCGATCATCCCCGGGGCGCTTGCTCTTGCTTATGAATATTATGGGGAAGGAACATATCTGGAAACGGCGGAAGCGTTAGGGATGCAGTACAGGACAAGGTGTCTGGAGCGGGGCGTTTTAAATGGCGGTCCGGGGGAAATCTGTCAGGCGCCTGACAGTGAATCGGCGTTTGCCCTGCTGGAATCTTACGTGCAGCTTTATGAGACAACAGGGAAAGAAGTCTGGCTGGAGGCGGCAAGGGAAGCCTTTGACCTGGCCGTCACATGGGTGATGAGCTATGATTTCCAGTTCCCGGAAGGGAGTACGGCACAGAAGATGGGGGCACACACGGCAGGCACAGTGTTTGCTAATGCACAAAATAAACATTCTGCACCCGGTATTTGTACACTTTCGGGAAATTCTATGTTAAAATTGTATCGTGCCACTGGCGAAAAACGGTATCTGGAATGGATGAGGCGTATCAGCCATGCAATCCCCCAGTTTGTTTCCCTGGAAGACCGTCGGCTGGATACTTTGGCAGGAAAAACGCTATTGCCGGGATTTATCAACGAGAGGGTCCAGACCAGCGACTGGGAAGGCAGGCATACGGTGGGGGAATTTTTGTATGGGTCAAACTGGCCGGAGACATCCATGCTCCTTACGTATGTGGAGATTCCCGGAGTTTACATAGACCTGGACAGGGATATATCCATATGCAGTGACCATGTTGAGGCAGAGATCGTGGAAAAAACGGAAGACCAGGTGGTCCTTTCCCTGAAAAATACCACGCCCTATGACGCAAAGGTTACGGTTCTGGCAGAACATGGAAAAAGCGTAAGAAAGCTTGGGCATTTGTATTACGGACGTATGGAAAAGATCCTGGTGCTGTCAGGGGAAAGCAAGCTGGTTGTTGTTACGGTAAGTAAATAAGGTGGCAAAATTAAAACTATAAGACATTAGCATTTGTTTAATGATGCAGTCAGACAGGAGGGTATCAAAATGAATACAGTTAGCGCACAAGACAGGAATCGGTTAAGAAATCTGGCAGCAAAGCAGGCAGAATATGCCAATTCGGATCAGAACAGGGAAATTTTGAAAAAGTGGCAGGCGCTTAAGGAGGGGCGGAGAGAAATGCCTACGGTGCGGCTGCTGTTTTCTAATTTCCCTGATGAAGTGATCGAGCCAAGACTTCAATGTGTAGGGGAAGAAGCCCGGGAGATAGAACGGTCGCTGCTTAGCACGCTGGTGGGACGCGAGCTTTTTGATGACGACACGCCGATATCCGCTACTTATGACATTTCGTGGAAGACATATGTTTCTCCCTTTGGGATAAAACCGCAGAGATCAAAAAGCACGAAAGGAAAGTCCATAGGTTTTCACATTGACCCGGTTGTAGGGAACCTTGATGAGGACATGGATAAACTCCGGGGTGGCAGTTTTGGAGTAGACAGGGAAGAAACCCAAAGGGAAATTGCATTGGCAACGGAGCTGTTTGGAGATATCCTGCCGGTACGGATGGTGATGGGAAGCCTGCCGGGCGCGTTGACCAATCCGCTGGTTGCGCTGATGGGAATGGAGAATTATTACTATTCCATGTATGATTACAGCGACGAACTTCATCAGGTTATGGATATGGCTTGTACGATTTATGAGGATTATTATGATTTTCTGGAAAAGGAAAATCTGCTCCTTCCCACTACGGGGATCAGCCCTGTTGCACAGGAAAGCTTTGCCTTTACCAGCGAGCTGCCGTCGGAAAATGTGACAAAATCAACCCAGTGCTGGGGATTTCTGGAAGCGCAGGAGGCAACGGCTATTTCCACGGACATGTTTGGGGAATTTGTGTTTCCATATCAGGACCGGCTGGCAAAACGGTTTGGTCTTCTTTCCTACGGATGCTGCGAGCGGGTGGATGCCATCTGGCCGGAATATATTTCCAAATGGAAGCATTTGCGGAAATTATCGGTATCGCCGTTTAATAATGAACGGCAGATTGGCGAATTCCTGAGAGGCAGCAACGTGGTCTACTACAGTAAGCCCCGGGCAGAATATGTAACGAATCCGGGACCTTTGGATGAAGATGCAATCCGCGAATATTTCAAGGGCGTTGCACAGGCAGCCAGCGGGTGCCTTCTTGAGGTGGCGCAAAGGGAAGTCGGGACTATTTACGGGGACTATAACCGTGGGAAGCGGTATGTGGAATTGGCAAAGGAAAGCATTGAGAAGTATTGGAAGCCATAGGGAAATTTTTAAGGAGAATCAACATGGGCATAAAAGATATAATTGACAACAATTTCAGGGGAAACATCTATATTGTCCAAAACAACAATGTGTTATTTAAAAGAGAAAATGGGTTTGCGGACCTGGCAAATGAAATACCCAATACCATTAAAACAAGATTTGCGAGTGCATCAGCGGGCAAGGTGTTCGTGGCGGTAGGAATACTGCAACTGATCGAACAAGGGAAAATAAAGTTTGGCGATACCTTGGGGATGCTTCTTGACATGGGATTGAATGAGATTGATAAGGATGTTACAGTAAAACAGCTTTTAACCCATACATCGGGAGTTCCGGATTACTTTGATGAAAGCATTATGGACGAGTATGAAGAGTTGTGGAAGGATTATCCTAATTACAAAATCAGACACAACAGTGATTTGCTTCCGCTGTTTATCCATAAGCCCATGATGTATCCGAAGGGCGATAAATTTCAATATAATAATTCCGGTTATGTATTGCTTGCCATGATCATTGAAAAAGTTACAGGAATGTATTTTGACCAATATTTAAAAACATATGTTTTTGATGTATGCGACATGAAATCAACAGGCTACTATGAATTGGACAAACTGCCGGCAAAGTGTGCTAATAGCTACATTTATTGCGCCGGGACCAATGATTACCGCACAAATATATTTTCTGTAGATGCAAAGGGAACCGGCGCAGGCGGGGCGTTTGTGACAGTAATGGATGTTATTAATTTCTGGACAAATTTGTTAAATGGAAATTTAATATCCAAAAATTTTGTATCAGAAATGCTCAGTAAACAGAGCGGAGACGGTAATGACAAAGAAGAGGGATACTATGGATATGGCATGTGGATCATTGATAATCCAAATGGCAGAGATTATGCGTATTTTCAGGGCTGTGATCCGGGAGTGAGTTTTATCTCCGAGTATAATCCGAATAATGGAGTTATTTCTGTTCTGGTAAGCAATTATGGGGATAATGTTTGGGAAGAAATGAGAAAAATAAGGAAAGCTCTTTATTAGAGTTGAGGTATCGGATGTATTATTATGGAACAAAAAGAAACACCAGAAAGATAGCTCGAAGGATCCATGCCAAAAAGCTGGTGGTCCATTTGTGGGATGGCATCACTTCGGACCAGAACTTTGGAAATAACATTGCGGTATATCCTGATTTAACTGATCTGGCGTATAGCTATGGGGTTGACCTTCTGGTGGAAAATGTGGTCTGTAATCAGGAAAATCCGATGAAGCACTGGTGCGAGCTGGCTGAAAAGTACCCAGACATTCATTTTGTGTTTGACACGAAAATGGCAGCATTCCATGCACAGCTTGACTTGCTGTATGAAAAGGAATATGAGTGGCTTTGGCAGGAGGGGCATATTCGTCATTATCATGTGAATGACTATGCAGGCGGCTATATGGACTGGACCAATTTAAGAACCCTTCCCATTGGAAAAGGTCATATTGATTTTAAGCGTTTTTGACCACGCAGCGAGTAGGGGAAAAACTTCCCTACTCGATTTGTGAAAACTGTACGATATTTATTTTATGTTGCCGGATAATACCGCACCTATTAAGGATGCGGGATATCCGCCGGACATATAGTCGGGGAAGTATTGCCCGAATCTGGCATTTCCCATCATGCCCGCAATTTGCATCTGCATAAGCTGTGCATGCTGGTTTGCGGTTTTGGCGAAAACTTTTCGCTGTTGTGCTTTTTTCGTCTGATCCTCTAAAAATTCTTCCAAGGTTCTGTGCCTCTTTTCCCACCATGATTCCTCATCGGAATCTGCGGAAGCGCTTTTGGCGGAACTGTTCATGGGAGCGCTTTGTCCCAGGTGCTCCTCGATGGATGCGCCAAATTGTTCCGTGTGGAAATTCGGGGAATATCCCGGCATAGCGGCAAAGGGGATGTGTACTGCCCGGTCCTGTACGGTATATCCAAGTACCCAGGCTTCATAATCAGGATCATTTTTCATTTGTTCCCAGCCTTTTTCTGAGATATTCCATATTTCCACATCATTTTGCTGGGAAGAATCAAAGGGGATACTGTTCATCAGCTTTGTGAAAAACTGCTTGTATTCCTCCATGGTCATATCTTCCCGGGATATATTTTCAGCGCCGCTTTTCCTAAGAAATGCTTTTCCGGCATTTACCTGCCCATTTACTGTGCTTACATCAGCAGGATGCTTTTTCTTATATTCATCAACCACGCTTTCTTTTTTGGAGCTTGCTTTATTTACAGCAGAAATAAAGCTGGTGGTACTGGTTTTTTCGGTGTAGCTTCTATAATGAGCGTAAGTGCCAAAGCTGTTTATTATTCCTGTGATTGCCATAGTTGCATGCCTCCTTTCTTCCCGCAGGCAATGCGTCAGGACCGGAATGCCGACCCTGACGGCTGCCGCGAGGTCTTTGGCTTTTTGTCGGCTTTTCTGTCAGTCAAAGCCTCTATACTCTCTCTGCGAGTCCGAGTATATTTGACCAGTTATACCAGAAAACCAAGAAACTTACTGTAGTCCAGATAGCCTTGCAGATTTCCGGCGCTATACTGGTTCTGCATCAGGCTGTTGACTACACTTACCCAATTGGTTTTCGTGGGCATACAGGTCTGGTAGCTGTTTCCAAGCAAAGCCTGCTGGTATGCGTTGGCAACCGCAAACTTTAGCTGTGCCTGCGGATATTGTCCGCTGTTGTTCAGGTGCCATGAATAGGTATACATATCCACATAGTCGCTGTTTCTTGAATTGACCTTTGATATGTCTACTGTCCGCTCAGTCATATTTCCGTCTGCATCCCACGTTTTTACATGGTAGACTGGATTGGCCAAGTCAAAATCCGCGGGCTTGTAGATGGCACTGCTGGTTCCTGCCTGTACATTGATAAAAGAACCGACTACCTGTTCCCCTGTACTGGCATCTGATTTTCCATGCAATTGCATGGTGGATGAAGTATAATTTCCGACCGGGGTAGCTCTTCCGGCAGCCTTTTGGAGTACATCCTGAAAAGTCAGTGTGGATGTTTTAGGTCTTACACTTCCCAGCCCATAGCTGCCCTGCAAATAATTCAGGGCATTGATCCCATTTAGATACATGCTTTCTCCTCCTTCCTTTTTGATATTTTTATCATAACGGATAAGGTAAATACCCTGTCCGTTACTTTCCAGTCTACTGCACCCTGATATTTTTCCACTGTTTTTTGGATATTGACCAGCCCGATTCCGTGGGAGGCTTTATCCCCTTTGCTTGTGACAGGAAATTCAGAGTTTTCCGCCCGGTGGATGATTCCGTCGAAGCTGTTTTCTATTTTCAGGAAAAGGAACCTTCCTTTTTGAAAAGAAGTAAGGCGGATAAAGGCTTCCGCCGCCGGTTCTTTTTCTTTTAATCGCAGACATGCCTGTCCGGCGTTATCCAGTGCATTCCCTAAAATAATGCCGATATCGTAACTTTGGATGAACAGCATTTCAGGGAACTGCAGCCCTTCCACGTCCATCCGCAAATCCGGCACCGCTTTTGTAATCTCATGGTATTTCATATTCAGCAGGGTATCCACAACCGTATTCCCTGTCTTAAAACGGAATTCCAGTCTGTCCATCGTCCGGCTCAGTTCTTC